>Ga0302296_1000832_pt1 | contig 24113 bp, 18 predicted proteins | sample III_Fen_N3_1_FD_194546 | JGI IMG/M metagenome (GOLD analysis project Ga0302296, IMG submission 194546) | Peat permafrost microbial communities from Stordalen Mire near Abisko, Sweden - III_Fen_N3_1 | ecosystem: Environmental > Terrestrial > Soil > Wetlands > Permafrost | place: Sweden: Abisko...
AATTAGATGTATTGGGAGAATTGTCTAATTTGTAAGACAGTGTGAAAGTTTTATCTGGCTTTTTATAGGTTTTCTGATAATCAATATTGCCCGACAGCGTATTATAGGTATATTTTCCATTACTCAGGCTTTCGTAATATTGCGATCTGACATTGTTTATATCAAGTGTATTGGTAAAGCCCTGTGAATTATTTCGCGAAGTATATCCGTAACCCCAAAATGAAGAGCTTATCAAATTTAATGAGTCAATTTCATAACTTAGCTCTCCGGAGAAATTAGATGAATTTCCTGAAGATTTAGATGACCCGGTAGAATTAGTTGTTCTGTAAGTATCGCTCAGATAATTTTTTCTTTCAGAAGTATTTGAGTTTGGAGCATTTTTAGATTGAGAATCCGAATATCTGACAGAGAATCCGAACTTGTTGACTTTTGCAGCCAAATACAAGCTCCCGTTTAATCCCCCACGAGAATCAGCACCTGCCGACACACTTCCGTTGTATCCTGCAATGCTCTTCTTTGTTGTAATAATATTAATAATGCCCCCAACACCTTCAGCATCATATTTAGAAGATGGATTGGTTATCACCTCTATATCTTTTATACTGTTTGCCGGAATAGTCTTAATGATATCCTTAAAATTATTAGACATCATAGATGAACTCTTTCCGTTAATCAACACCTTAAAGTTTGATTGTCCGTTAAGTGTCACTTCATCTTCAGAATTGACTGTAACAAGAGGTACTTTTCTCAACATGTCCAGCGCATTAGAGGTCTGTGAATCCGGATCTGACTCAACGTTGTAGGTTATCTTATCAGCATCAACCTTAACCAATGGTCGCTGCACACTCACTGATACCTCTTTGAGGGCGACGCCTTCGTCCATTTTTATCTTATTCAAATCGGTTTTAGCGTCTGTTATATTGATTTTTTTAGTTAGTTCTGAGTAACCTATAGAAGTGAAAATGAGCGAGTATGTCTTTTTTTCTGCTACTGTGAAAGTGAATTTTCCAGAGGCATCAGAACTGATTTTTTTTACTGTTTTGGCGCTGTCATTTTGTATTGTCACCGTAACATAAGGTATGTCTTTTCCGGTAGTAGCCTCAATAACTTGCCCTGAAATTTGATAATTAGCAGACTTTTTTTGCGCATGAAGATTAAATGATACAAACAGAATAAACAGTAGTAGTGATTTTAATTTCATAAACTAAATGATTTAATTGATTTAAGTATTTTGTTTTTAGCTATCTCCTTTGATATGAGGTTATCAAGAATTAAATTTTAAGCAAAGTAAATAAATTTCCCTATAACTAATGAATTAGTTATATATTATTAACTATTTTTTATTTATATTGCAAAAATAGTTAACCCGTGATTGCATAAACAATTCCAAATTAAAGACAATATATACTCAGCACTACTTTAATATTTCCAATATCTGCTGTTGAGTGATTTCGCCTTGCATGGGTGATGCGGCATCAGTATTGACTACCTTGCCTTCTTTGTTGACAAGTAAATAGGTCGGGAATTTTTTTACAGTAAACAACCGTTCAATGAGTTCTTCCTGCTTTTCGGGTAAGCGGTATTGCACCACATTTTCCCCGGTAAGATCCATCTCCTTGATGATATTTTTCCACGAATCCTCCGGCGAGTTGTTGGCAAAGTACATAAACACTACATCTTGGCCTTTCAGTTTGGCTTTAATATCTTTCACGTACTTCAGGTTTTCTTTGCAGGGACCGCACCACGTTCCCCAAAAGTCCACATAAATTACCTTGCCTTTGTAGGGTTTGATTAATTCTTCAAACAAAGTTTTAGCGTCCTGATATTCATTCAGATGACTGGTATTTTTCAGACTGGCTTCATAGGTCATGCCCTTGGTTGATACGTTTTTGTAAAAGTTACTTACATTTTCAATGGCTTTAATCAAATCGGGGTTTACAACTTTTACTCTCATATCTTTCAATTTCACTTCCGAAAGGGCTTTGTGGTACTGATCCAATTCTTTGTAATAAGTATTTGCATTGCATAATTGTCTCAAGTGTATGTTGGTCAGAAAAGAATCTGACAACTGAGTATCTAAGGGGCGATTAGACAATTCAATACTTGCTTCCTGAATTAAAGGACTTATAGTCTCTGCCTTACTAATTAGGTCTTTATATTTGATTTTCAAAGCTTCAAACTGGTCTTTGCCTGATTTTTGAAAGTCTTCAGTCATTGCAACTAACTGATCCAAAAGCATTTGTGTAGCTTCGTCCACTGTTTTGTTTTGCCTGATATACTTGGTGATATCCTTAAACGTAATAGTCATTGCATTTTGAGGCTTAAGGCTTGTTTCATAACCGATATAATCTCTCAGAAACGATCTGAAATCCCGAACACCGGTGTAAGTCCATTCGTTGGTAAGTGGAAAATTGGCTCGAACATAATCCATATATCCCGCATCAAAAGTTGTTTTAATCTTTGTGAGATCAAACCTGTGCTGCATCAGGTAAAATGCCAGGTTGTAACGTTCATATTCGGAATTGAATTCCTTGAATTTGTTAGATACATTCGGATTAGCTGCAATATAGGAATTCAAGACATCCGTCCGCTTTTTGTACACCGAATCGCAATACGAAAGATAAGCCATATCATTCAGTTTTTCGGCTTTGTTTCGATCAATATAAATTGAAGAGGGTTTGTACGTAATAAGTTCATTGTTAAGTCGGGCATTATCGCCCATAAACAAGACCTGTTTTGGTCGGTTACGGTATCCTTCCATCGATTTGTCGTCTTCCAATGGAATATAATCTACCAAATCAACAAATAAAGCAATGGTATTCCCGGCTTCCAAAGACATGTGCAGTTGTAACCGACTCCAATCCACGTACAATTCCTGCGCATTCATAATGGGGAACGTAAGCTTGAAACGCCCCAGCGAATCGAAATCGGCTAAGTAATCCTGCTCTTTATCCGAAATAAAGTCTGGAGCAGATACTTTGAAAGGGTTTTTCTTTAATCTTTCGGCAAACTGAGCCGGAATTTTATCCATGTTTCGGTAATAACCAATAATGGTTGCCGAATCTTTTCGGAAAGTCGGTTTGGTAAACGCGGTTTCGTCCTTCTGCGGATAGCTTGGATAAACTTTATCCATTTTTGTGTACGAAACGGCATTGCCTTTGGCTGATTGAATCGTTATCCGGTTATCTTTTCCTGATTTCAAGAGGAGTTGCACGGTACGTTTGCCTTTTGCCAATGTAAGATTTACCTCTCCATTTTTCAGGGTCTGTATGGTTTTATAATTCCAAAAATCGCTTTTATACAGGACGAATTTTTCAAAGAAGCCATATTCCCAATGGTTGGTGTTGGCGTTAATCCAGTTGCCAATAAATTTATCGGGCATTAGACACCGGGTGACTGACACAGCTTTCTGTTGTGCCGAAACTGAAACCCCGACACAAAAAATAAAAAATAAAATTTGAATGGTTTTTTTCATAATATATTTACGTAAAGTATATAATTTTAATACTCGTCAATACTAAATGGTTTATTACAAAATTTTTCAAGTATGGTTTTCACTTCTTCGTCAGTAGGACTTATAGCCAGTATAACACCATTCTTATCCACTAAAAAAGGTTCTACCTCTGCTGTTACCCACCCGATATTTTTCCCATATTTTCCCTTTGTCTTTTAATTCAATCAGGTTTAACCAGGGATATTTATCGTTCCTGGCAGCTTAACAAACTTTCCATTAAAATCAGGAGCCGTAAAATCTATATGCCTTCCACCTACCTTGATGGGTGTAAATGACTTAATCTTTATTTGCATTTGTTTGGTATAGGGATGGTTTGGATACTTTTTGGCATAAATTGAATTGAAAATATCGATGCATTCAGGCATATCCTCATTAAATTGTTGTAGAGCTTGCGATGTTTTATCAACAAGTAAGCTATAACTCACAATGGAAACGTGCTGGCGAATATACTGAGTTTGCCATTTCTTAAACTTATAATACATTTCAACTTCTTGCTTCTCAAGCTTTATAAATATATTACCCGATTTTTGAAGATTATCGAGCAAGACTCCCCAAACTATCGGGTACATGATCATCATTATACGCTTTTAAAGGCTAGACTATTTACCCACTGTTTCCGTACAAATGGCTCTGCAATGAACTATTTTAAAAGCTCAGAAATTTGCTGTACGGCGGTTTCGCCTAGCATGGGTCGTGCCGCTTTGGTATTTACTACTTTGCCCTCTTTATTGATAAGTAGATAAGTAGGAAATGAATTGACGCTAAATAAACGTTCGATGATTTCTTCCTGCTTTTCGGGTAAGCGGTATTGCACCACATTCTCGCCGGTAAGATCCATTTCTTTGATAATGTTTTTCCACGAATCCTCCGGCGATCTATTGGCGAAGTACATAAACACTACATCTTGGCCTTTTAGCCTGGCTTTCATGTCTTTCACATACTTCATGTTCTCCTTGCACGAGCCGCACCATGTTCCCCAGAAATCCACATAAATCACCTTGCCTTTGTAGGGTTTAATCAATTCTTCGAACAAAGCTTTAGCGTCCTGATATTCTTTCAGATGACTGGTATTTTTCAGACTGGCTTCGTAGGTCATATCTTTGGTTGCCGCGTTTTTGTAAAAATTGTTGACTTCCATAATGCTTTTAATCAAATCGGGATTTACCACTTTAGCTTTCATATCGTTCACTTTTACGTCCGAAAGTGCTTTGTGGTACTGATCCAGTTCGGCATAATAACTACTGGCATTCCACATTTGCCTCAAATGCTCGTTGGTCAGCAATGAATCGCTTAATTGAGTATCGAGGGCACGATTTGCAAGCATTTCGTCACTTGCTTCCCGAACTACAGGATTAATGGTTTGTACTTTGATCAGCAGGTCTTTATATTTTATTTGCAAAGCTTCAACCTGATCTTTTCCTGATTTTTCAAAGTCTTCATACATCGCTACAATCTGATCTAACAGCGTTTGCGTGGCATCGTCCACCTTTTTGTTTTGCTTCATATAATTGCTGACATCCTTGAGTAAATAGGTCACCGTTTTTGGAGGCCTTAAACTAGTTTCATAATCTATATAATCTCTCAGAAACGATCTAAATTCCCGAAGACCCGTGTAAGCCCATTCGTTATCCAGAGGAAAATTGGCACGAACGTAATCCATATAACCCGTTTTATTTTTGCTTCGGAGATCAGACCGGTGCTGCATCAGGTATAATGCCAGGTCGTAGCGTTCGTATTCGGAATTGAATTCTCTGAATTTCTTAGATACCTTTGGATTAGCAGCAATAAAGGAATTCAAAACATCTGTACGCTTTTTGTACACCGAATCGCAATACGAAAGGTAATCCATATCGGTCAACTTTTCGGCTTTGTTTCGATCAATATAAATTGATGAGGGTCTGTATGTAGTAAGCTCGTTGTTGAGCCGGGCGTTATCGCCCATAAACAATGCTTGTTTTGGTTGGTTCAGGTATCCTTCCCTCGATTGGTCCGCATCCAGTGGTATATAATCTGCCAAATCAACAAACAACGCAATGGTATTCCCTGCTTCTAATGACATGTGCAGTTGCAAGCTACTCCCATTCACATACAATTCCTGTGCATTCATTATAGGGAAAGTAAGCTTGAAACGCCCCAGCGAATCTAAATCGGCCAAGTAATCCTGTTCTTTACCGGAAATAAAGTCGGGTGCGGTAACCATGAATATACTTTTTTTCAATATGTCGGCAAACTGCGCTGGAATTTTATCTATGTTACGATAATAACCAATAATGGTGGCCGAATCTTTATGGAAAGTCGGTTTGGCAAACGCAGTTTCATCTTTCTTCGGATAAGCAGGATAGATTTTATCCATTTTTGTGTACAAAACGGCATTACCCTTGAAGGGTTGAATTGTTATCCGGTTATCTTTTCCTGATTTCAAAAGGAGTTGCACCGTTTGTTTACCTTTGGTCAGTGTTAGATTTACATCTCCGTTTTTCAGGGCTTGTATGGTTTTATAGTCCCAAAAATCGCTTTTATACATTGCGAATTTTTCAAAAAAGCCGTATTCCCAATTGTTGGTGTTGGAGTTAATCCAGTTGCCGATAAACTTTTCAGGAATTTGAGACTGAGTGACTGACACAGCTTTCTGTTGTGCCGAAACTGAAACTGAAACACAAAAAATAAACAGTAAAATTTGAATGGTTTTTTTCATAAGATGAAGTCGTCTTGACTTTTATAATGTTGCTGGTTTTGAAAATTTTATTGCTGGTTTGAATCGGGTCTCGCGAGTTCCAACTCGCGATTATTCACAAAATACCGCGAGTTGGAACTCGCGAAACCCAAAATATAAGACATTTCTGAAAAAGTAAGACAACTTTTATATTTACGCTAATACGTGATTTAAGCTGTCAATACCAATAGTTTTATTTCAATAATTTTTCAAGTATGGCTGTCACTTCTTTATCGGTTGGATCTATAGCCAGAATAATTCCATTTTTATCTACCAAGAAAGAAGCTCCGGCGGATGTCATATTGTATTTTTCCCAAATTTTTCCTTTGTCTTTTAATTCTATCAGGTTTAACCAGGGATATTTATCTTTTTTGGCGGCATTCACTCCATCGGCCAGAGTACTTTCACGCGCAATGCCAACAATCATAAAACCTTTGTCTTTGTAGGCTTCGTAAACGGGAATCATACTTTTGGCTTTTTTTCTGCAGGGTGCACACCACGATGCCCAAAGGTCAATCAATGCTACTTTACCTTGTATTTGTTCGGATAGCTTGGTTGGTTTACCACTAAAGCTAGGCGCTGTAAAGTCCACATAGGGTTTGCCAACCTTAATAGAAGTAAAGTTCAGAATCAATTCTTTCATCCGTTTAGTGTAGGGATGGGAAGGATATTTTTTGGCATAGATGCTATTGAAAATAATTATGCATTCCGGTATTTCTTCTTGGTTTGCCATTGCATTTAGTAATAACCGGTAACCAATAAGAGTACTATGAGTTCGAATATAGTCTATTTCCCATATTCTCCAGTCTTTACCCATTTTAATTTCTTTGTCTTGTAACGCTTGAGCTTCGGGTGTTAAAGCATTGCCTAGTTCGTGCAGTTTTCTAGCCACAACCACTAAGCTGTCCAAAGCATGTTCATCTCTTTCTGCTTTAATTTTCGCTTTTATCTGTTTTCCAGCCTCTGTGAATACTCGATCTTCTTTTTCAAGTTTTTCTTTTTCTTTGTCAATGTCTTTTCCCCCAAATAAAGAGTCGCGTAGTGCATTGAACTGAGAATACTCGCGATTAAGCAATCCTCCAGTAACCTTATTTTTAAAATGAAGATTCATAGGGAAAAGTTTTAATGTAACAATCCCTGATTCTGCAAAAAAATATGCTGGATATCCGTTTCTTTGTTCTTCGTAAAATAGCAAGCGATATAAATCAGAACTTTGACAATTTAGCTCATATTCAAACTTACCATTCCGAATTGGGATATTTATTCCTGTGAATTTGATGTCACCATTGTACTTTGTAAGTATAATTCGGTTACTGTATGGTCGGTCAATAACAGTTCCTTTTATCAAACAGTGAATTGGAGTAGCAACTGTTTTTGGTTTTACTGTCTTGATGCCTGTGATTATAAATTCGTTTCCTTTTTCGCCCAAGAGAAGGTCAAACGATTTTTCAGTTTTATCTAAAGGTTTCAGATGCAACTTAAACGAAATATATCCCGTTGTCGGCACGACTGTTTTTTTACCCAGTTCAAAACCTTCCGAGCGAAGTAGCTTGTAGATTTTCCCAGATTTCCCCTTCATATAGCACTTGGCTGATATTAAAATCGTATCATTAGGGCTGTCATAAAAATCACAATACAGCACAGTTTCAGTATCTTTCAACACCAATTTGTCGATTTCTAGTGATCCGGAGTTGTTATTTTCAAAATTCGGATGTTCAATACTTCTTGTTTGAGCAATGCCGGCTGATGCAATCAACAACAGACTCAGAAAGGATAAAAATAGTTTTTTCATGGTGATTTTTTATATATAAGTAATATGACAGATAAAATTCATTGATTCTAAGATCATTGCCGTTGGGCAGATGGTTTGGTTTGCTGGAGTTGGATGTTTATTTCCATGTTTTCTCTCCGGAACTCATCTTCCTAAGCGTTTCTTCATACGTTTTTGAGTCATCGTTTGCCTTTTTCGCAATCTCCAACGCTTCGCTCTCCTTGGCTATAGATTCTTCTTTTCGTCCTAATTTATAAAGCAGGTTTGCGTATAAGTCCATTATCCTTGGGGTATTGGGGTTTAGCTCCAGTGAGCGGGCAGTCCAACTCAGTGCCTTTTGAAGGGTATTTACGTCTGATACTCTTTCAAATACTCTATATGCAATGCCGGTTAGATAGCCACTGTATTTATCCCGCTCTGAATGAGCCATGAATTTTCTCAATGCAACTATTTGATCTTGCTCATTTTGTGACATTTCTCCTGAAACAAATCTTTTTTCAAGCAACTGAAGATACATCTCATCTTTTTTTAAGATGGAATCCGGACTTATCTTCATGATTGTATTGTTACAAAAGTCTATTCCATGCTGTAAACATTTTTCAAATTCACCGGTTTTTTCATAATACTGCATATAAAGTACCTCCTTATCTTTTAGATTCGGGAGTTGGGGTATTTGATCGAATGTCGTCATCACTTTTTTAAGCAATTGTTCATCCTTTGATTCAGCGGCTTCGCCCAAGGTGTTCATGATCCCTGCTTCAAGTTCCTGATCAATAATCTTTGAATACCTTGTATTGAATTTATTTCGATTAGCAACAAGGTTTTTATACGCAAATGAATTGATTTTCAACTGTTTTTCTAATTCGTAATATAGATTGGCAACATAATTTGAAGTTCTATTCTTTTCGGGAATTAACTGCAAGTAATTATCAAATTGAGTTGCAAATGATAATCCCAATTCCATACGTTTTCCGATATATTTTTTCAAGAATATTGTATCATTTCCTTTTAGAATATATTCTTTCTCCCATTCTGTCAGCGGTTTGGGATCGTTTAAATCCATTAATGCTTTTTTAGAGATTCCAATAAAAGCTTCCGCATCCATCGAACTCATTGATCTGGAAAACAGCACTCCGTCAGCCTTAACGAAAAGATAAGTTGGATAAGCTTTTACGTCATATTTTTTTGCTATCTCAATTCCTTCCCCTTTTTCAGCATCAATCTGATAGCAAATAAAGTTTGCGTTATACACTTTGCCTACTTCTGCCAGCGGAAATACTTCATTACTCATTTTTTTGCAAGGAGCACACCACGAAGTATAAACATCAATAAAAACCGGTTTATTGGACTGCTTGGCTTTTGCCAGAACTTCTGCCCAAGTTCCGTTTTCAAACCGGATACCTTGCGAAAATCCAGCTATGGAAATAAGCAATGCAGAAACAATAAGAGATAGGTTTTTCATAAGACTAATAGAATTTTAAATTTATAGACACACCCTCATTTGCAACGAGTTTGATATATCTTTTTTATGCACTATATAACTATATCTGTGTTTTGCAGCTGTGAAACAAAAGAACCCTATGAACTATTAAAACGATTTTCTGAACATTACAATCAGTAACTATTAAATAGAAGAATAAATCCTACTTGCCACTCTCTTGATATTAACGAATAGTCCTTTAGGTTGCATAACCGAAGCGAAAGGATTTGTCACCAAAGCTAAAGGTTTTGTTACCAAAGCTAAAGGTTGCGTCATCAATGCTAAAGGTTGTGTTACCAAAGCTAAAGGTTGTGTCATCAATGCTAAAGGATTTATCATCAAAGCTAAAGGATTTATCATCAAAGCTAAAGGTTTTGTTACCAAAGCTAAAGGTTTTGTTACCAAAGCTAAAGGTTGCGTCATCAAAGCTAAAGGTTTAATCATTAAAATTAATCCTTCTCCAATTGCAGCAATCTTGTTTTTAAAGCATCGCTCAAATACCGAGCCTGATCTTCGATAATTGCACCATGCTTATTCAACATCATATATCTTGGAATTCCATTAATTTTATACTGCACAGCCAGTTGATTCCATTCATCGCGCGTTATGCGGTAATGCTCACCTTTAATATCTTTCGTAAAATCGGTGTAAGCTTGTAGAGGAGATGCATCTTCATCGGTAATGTACACGAGTTTGATTTTTTTGTCTTTCAATTCGTCAGGGAGATTTTTATGTTCGGTCATTTCAAAACGGCAGGGTCCACAGCTCGTTGCCCAAAAATCAATAAGCACAATATTGCCTCTGTATTTAGAAACGATATTCTGAAAAATCTTATCAGCCTTTGTAACCGGATCTTTTGGTTTCACGGTTTTCTCGTTGGCTAAAGCTATTTTGGAATTATTAATACGTGTAAGTTCAGTTTTCAGAAAAGGCGTATCAAAATAGGTCAGGAGTTTATTGAGTTGAGGTTCTGTCAGGCTTTCCTGAGTAATTCTATTATTCAGAGATCGCAAAGTGGTGACTTCCTGAATAAAATGCGAATCTGTTTCAAAAAGGCTTCTACTCAATGACCGTTGGTATTCAATTTTATTAATGAGTTCTAAATAACTCATATTGGAGTTATTCTTCTTAGTAAATGCGCTCAGAATTGGCATAAATTTCTTTACATTTAAAGTATCAGCCATAATGGAGTCATAAGATCCTTTATACCATCTGGCCATCTCTTTCTCTTCGGGTGTTATTTTCTCTCCCAATGATTCCAACAAAGGGAACCATTTCTCATAATTTGGTCTAGTTATAACCTGTTTGTATTTTGATACATATTCTTTTGTATATAAATTCCTTTGATCGGGAATATTGCTAAAATAAAAATCGCTATATTCCAACCGGTTAATGAACACAGGAAACCTGGAACACTGAGGTAAGAGTGCCGCATATTTAAAATCACTTTTCAGAAAATCGTAATATGAATCTTCTACATTTATTCTCTTTGTTGAGTCTTTGTAAGCAGCCGATTTTCTAGACATTAGGTAATCAAGAATTGCACAGCTTCTGGTTAGGTCGATACTTAGATTTTTAAGTTGCAATGCTTTTGGAGTAATTGATAATCGTCCGCTTATACTTGCAAGCGAATCTTTATCAACCTGCCATTCGCGTAGTCTGTTTGCCTTAAATTCTTGAGGAGTAAGGTTTTCTTCGCTTCTGTATTTTTCGTAATCATTAAAAGCAAAATGATCCATTGCAAGCAAATTGCTACTTTCCATAGCATGACTTCCCATAAAACAGGTGCTTTTTTCTATCGAAGCACTTTCTGCATTAGTATTGCCTCTTTTGTCTTTCAGACTCAAATATACAATGGGTTTATCTCCAGGTTCGAGATACATTTCAAAAACACTTCCATTTCCAAAATAGGCGTAAATTACGTTAGGATATGGTAAATCAAAACGAGACTCGAACGTGCCATCCGCATTAATGAAAACCATAGCCGGAGCATCTTCCCGTGTCAAATCATTTTTCAAATACAACATTTGTGTTTTAAATCCGAGTTTGGGGCTATACCCATCCAAAAAGCCGCGAATAATGGTTTGTTTGTAGCCATATGGCAGATTACTAAAAGCAGGCTCGCCTTTTGCTTTGTATGTTGTGTTGTAGGTTTTTGTTTTGCTATAAGCCCGCATGGGTTGCGTGCCTTCGGCTATCATTAGTTTATTGCTTCCGGCAGGTAATAAAGCCAAAGAGATGGTTTTATTATCGTTTTTGAGCACTATTTTGGTGGTTTTGCCTTGCTTGGTTACCGATTTGTATTGCCATATATCATTTTTGTAAATAGCCACTTTGTCGTAAATACCCAACGCCCATTCGTTGCTTCCATTGGTTCGTAACCAATTGCCTTTTATCCGCTCAGGCACAGGCGATTGGTAATTAATATGAATGCCCAAAATTTTGGAAGCTCTTTCTGACTTTTCCGATTCAATGAAATCAATTTTCGCGGTTTTGGAATCAATTTTTGGATAAATCATTGAGAAATGAACAACACCGGAATCGGGCATAAACCATTTATCACCTAAATTTCCCTGATAGCCAATAGTCGCTTTTGAATACAGTTTATTATTTCCATCAGATGATTCGATGTAATTATCTTTAGCAAAGACTATCGACTTTTTGGGTGTGTCGAGAACCTTAAAATCAAGCACGGTGGCTGTGTCGCTCAACGTGATTTTTGTAATCTGAACATGTGGCGAATTGGTAGCATCAAACTTAGGGTTCAGAATCGTTTTTTGGGAAAACATGCTAAGATAGCACAAACTTGACAGGAATAAAATAATTGTTTTTTTCATAGTATTTTAGTTATAATAGATTGAGAAAGGGCTTATTAATTGTTGGTTACACACGGGAGAAGACGTTCAAAGTTCAATCAATTCTACTTTGTTGTTTCAACCCTGTCAATTCTTTTATAATAATCCGGATATTCAAGTGGATTTAATACTTTATCCTTCATTTCGCTAGTAGACCAAATAATTTGTCGTGTAGGTGTGACATCTGTATAAAAGGACACACTCGCAGTTTTAGTAGTATAGCTTACTGTCGTCTTATTGTTTACATTTAATGTATCATTAGGCGATTTTGCATGTTTGGTGTATTCGTATTTATATGAAATAAAATCATTTACATGTTGACCTAAAGCCTTTTCAATTGAATCCAATAAATAAGTTATTTTTTTGTAATACCTTATTTTAGTTTGATTATTTGTCTGTTTAATACTATCTCTAATTTGATTTATTCTAAAGTCAATATTTTGTTTAAAAGTAAAAGAATCAATTGCTATAACATCTGTTGTAACATTATTGATAGAATCTTCTTTACTTATCATATGAAATTGTTTCTCAGCATTTATTTTTACAATTTCGCTTATGTTTAAGGTATCATTTGATTCGCTTTTTTCAGACGTTGTTTTTGAGCTATTACACGAAATGAAAATCATTGTAATAGCAAAAACACTCAATAAATTAATGGTTTTTGTTTTCATACAGGATAGTTGTTTAGATTTAAATTGTTTAGTTTACTTTTTATAATTCTACTTTACCAAATTAGAACAGAATCAATTTTTTTAATGAAATAGAACCACAAAAGGACACAAAAGTCAACAAAAGAACTATTTATTGACAGTCGTATCAGTTCTCTTTTATCCTTTCAAATTCATATTTCTGTCTTTTGTGTTTCTTTTGTGTCCTTTTGTGCCAACCTGCGGCAGGCAGGGTTGAGTATTTAATTTAGGTAAAATAGAATTAGGAAAAGGGAATGAAAAAATGTAATATTATTTTACAATTAAAGTGACAAAATTATTAAAACATAACTACATACTCTAGTTAATAAACCTTTAAATTCTGACTCAATTCTGATTTCCCCTTTTCTTTTATCAAGTCCCTTATCTTTTCTCTCATTTTATTGACAGCTGTAGACTGCACCTTAGGTTCTTTTTTCAATACCTTTTCTGCCATACGTATTGCCTGTTGGTTATTGCCACTTTCTTTATACAGATTTGACAATAGTTATTATGTATGTTGTATATGGTTGAATATATGCACTTTAATTTGAATAAAAAAGTATTGAACGCGGATAAACGCTAATCTAGCTGATTTTAGCAGATAAAATTTCAGATACGGATTAAATAAGAAGATTTTAACCCCGATAAATCGGGGCAGATTTTAAATTTATATCTTTATCATCTCGCTTTTGCGAGATAAAATCCGTCTTACATCCGCTTAATCAGCGTTTATCCGCGTTCTAAAATGCCTTCAGTTATCAAATGCGCAATTAAGCGCATCGTTACTTTCTGTTTTCCAACAGTTGATTGATTTGATTCGTTATTAAATCCATTTCGCTTGGTCTGGTTGCATTCTTAGAAATAAGTTTCCCATTTTTGTCAATAAGTACATAATGTGGTATTCCTTTTATTCCAAATCTGTCAGCTAACACCATATACTGATTATCTGTGAGAAGCATATGCTCACCTGTCATACTCTTATTTGCAATGGTTGCTTTCCACGAGTCTTCTTTACAATTGTTCGCAAGGTATAAAAATACGATATCCTTCCCTTTGAAAACTTCTTGTAGTTTTTTTGAATATGGCATCTCTGCCATACACGGAACACACCAAGGAGCCCAAAAATCAACATAAATAACTTTCCCAGAATACTTAGTACATATTTCCTTTATTAGGTTTTTGTCATTGCTATAAGATAAAGATTTCAAGTTTGCACCATCTGTTATTTGATTATTTATAAAATTACGTAAATCATTATGTTCCTCTCTAATAACTCTTCTAAAATAGGGTTCGGTTATATAACTTGAATCATATACAGCTTCAAATTCTTTCAATAGTTGTGCTCCTATTAACTTGAGATAATAATTGGTGAGGACAAGGTTTTGTGTAAAACCACTTGTTTCACGGCGAAACCTCAGTAATTCAATTTTTGAGCCTTCAATTATACCTTTACTGTTCATTAATTTGCATACATTTCCGGCACTGTCTTTTTTATTGTCTAAAATAAATCGCGAATAACTTTGTATTACATATGCATGTTTAGTAGAAATGATTTGAGAATCGTTCATAGGATAGTTCTGCAAAAAGTCGTAATAATCAACAGGTAATTTTAATGAGGCTTCGCTTATTTTATTATTGGCAGAATGCTCAAAAGGATACCCAAACAAGTCATTCCAAGTTTGGTACTTTAAATAATCATCAATCCAGTTATTAAATGCAACGCTTGTTCCGTTTTGCTTTTTGAAATCGTTCAGGAATGCTCGATATTCTTTTTCGCGAAGGCTATTGTATATTTTGAATTCGTTTGCAGATTGTTTTGTGATGGCTTCGCTAATAGTCTTTCCATTGTAAATCGTTGCAAGTTCACCATTCATAAAAGCAATTAAATCAGCATTATCTTTTGTTCTGCTTCCACCGGTTACACGAACAAAATACTCATTGTTAGGCTTTAAGTCTGAAGCATTGTCAAAAATATCCGCATCAATCTCGACAAATAAGCTATCGCCCGGAGCACATAAGAGTTTAGCTCTTCTGCCATAAATCAAATCGAAATCTTGTGGATAAAGTAGTTGTACTTTTATTGTAAACCGTCCAAGACTATCAATCTCTGCATTCAGAAGACCTTTGGATTTCCGTTGAAACAGATCTACAAAGTCAAACTGAATGGTGTGATTGTCTTTGTGCTTGCTGAAATTTATGATTTTCCCACTAATACTTACATCCCGTTTTTCCCATTTGCTCTGTGCTGCGGAGTTTTCGGAAAATAAAGAAATAACAAGAAAAAAAACAATCAATGACTTTTTCATATAAAGTGAGTTAGATATACGTAAACATTATTTTCGGGATCAAACTATTTCAAAGTTGCTCCAACTTTCATCCATCTTGCACCAACTTTCCCCAAAGTTGTTTCATCTTTCATCTATCTTGCGCCAACTTTCCCCAAAGTTGCTTCAACTTTCATCCATCTTGCGCCAAGTTTCCCCAAAGTTGCTTCAACTTTCATCCATCTTGCTCCAACTTTGCCCAAAGTTGTTGCAATTTTGCCCAAAGTTGCTCTGACTTTGCCCAAAGTTGTTGCACTTTTGCCCAAAGTTGTTGCAATTTTGCCCAAAGTTGCTCTGACTTTGCCCAAAGTTGTTGCATTTTTGTACAAAATTGCTCCGACTTTGCCCTTTTTTGCTCTGCCTTTCACCAAAGTTATTGCGTTTTTGCCCAAAGTTGAGGCAATTTTGCCCAAATTTGATATGTTTTGATCAAAATCCCTTATTCCAAAAGTTGCTCGTACTATCCCGTTGAACAGTAATGTTCCGAGCCGATTGAATGCCGGTCATGCCTCCGTGATTTTGAACATTTCCTGAGATATTTTGAATACGGCAGTCCAAATTTACATGCGCTTTGTCAACCGTCACGCTCAGATTTCTGATATTTACATTCTTAATCTCAATGCTTGCACTGTCGGAAACTGCCAAATCAATATCAAATGGTTTCTCTTCAACTCCTTTATTGCTGTAAGTAGCTGTTCCGCCTATCAATCTGAGTTTCATTAACTCGGGAGCGAAGTTATAAACTCCAAACCACCACTGATGCTTGCCAATTACCGTAGTTATATTATTGCACTTCACAAACGTGCGGAGTCCGCCGTAAACGTGCAGGGTATCGTTGATAATTTCATATAATTTTGCAGGAACTTTCTTTCCTGTTATATACTCTATTCTCATTGAAGTAGTGTCAGAACGAACAATATTCACATCCGATCCTTTTTCGGCAACAATTACCTTAAAACTATTTGCTAATGGGTATTCTTTGAAACTAATTTTAGCTATTTCGTCCTTAATATGTTTTTTGGTATCTGCAAATAATAAAAACATACTACCAACTAATAAAATAGCAAAAGCGGTTATAATTATGTTACTTGTTTTCATTTTCTTGTATTGCTGTTAGTAAGTCAGTTAAATCGTTATTGGTAAGTTTCAATACGTTGATTTTTTGAATAAATTCGGGCAATTCATTCTTGAAAAAGGCTTCTCTTTCTGTTTTCAGGATACGATCCAAGGCATCATCCGATACAAAAAAACCAATGCCGCGTTTGTTATCAATCACACCTGCATCCTGCAGTATAGCATACGTCCTTAAAAGCGTATTCCGGTTCACTTCAAACTCCATCGCCAGGTCGCGCACCGAGGGTACACGTTCGCCGGGGCCAAGTTTGCCTTCCAGTATCTGGTGACAAAGGTTATCAGCTATTTGCTGAAAAATACCTTTTGTCGATTTAAAATCTATACTCATAATTGTTTTTCTTTAAGTTTGAAATAACCCATTGGAAGTAAGAACAACGGCGAAACAAAACCAATCAGGCAAAGCCAGAATTCAACATTGTTAATACCGTTCTGAAGAGTGTAGTTAGAAAGCGACACATCGAATCCCTTAGTGCCCGGATAAAAAATATGTGAAAAAATTACCATAAACAAAGCCATAGCAAAAAATACAGCCACAGCCGATAGTATGCTTTTTACCAACCCAAGTTTCTTAAAAAACAATTTCACCGAGAATAAATATAAACCTATGGATACGATTAATAAACTAAGACCCCATGTTTCAATAGCCTTGTGATAAACAATCTTTTCAATTGGGTAACTTCCTACTTCAGTTGAATAACTTACTACTCTATCGTACCAGAAAATCATACCGTAATGAAACTTCTCAATAAACTGCTCTGCGTATGCATAATGAAGGTTAGTTTTCACATCCACCATTTGCATCACCGAAATGGCACGTGCCAACCGGGCATCAATCCAAAATAAAACGAGGAAAATAGCAGCCCCACAAATCACACGGATAAAAAACTGGCTGAAAAATTTCTCGAAGGTGGAAGCCGGAATTAGCAAATAATTAGCAGTCTTTACCTTCGACCCCAAATCGGGAAACGAACTGCCAACCAAGGCTCCCAAAGCTACAATTGAAGCCAGAAAGATATTCATGTATTTGCTGCTATTAAATCTATTCCAGCCATATAGTGTATCGCTACCATAAACAAGCCTTGGCATACTGCCATACAGGAACACGAAGCCCATGATAAATGCTGCTACGATAATTAAAAGATATTTTTTGTAATTGATGAGCACATCGTTCATCAATAGCCGGTAAAACCTGCTGAAACTAAAAAATTTATTTGAATTCATATTTTTCCGGAATTAGATTTTTTTGTTGATAATCGCATTAAACAGAAGTTCCAAATCGATGTTTGACTCATTGCCGTCGGTTGCAGTAACTATAATTTTTTGTCCCAGTGGGCATTGCTCGTTGTAAAGCACGTTTTCTACTCCGGTGAGCGAAGGCACCAGATCGAAATACAGCTTTTGAGTTATTTCTTCAATATTTTCCTGATAAATCATTTTTCCGTTCTCAATCACTACCACTTTGTCAATCACCGTGTCGATATCTTTCACCTGATGGGTGGAAATAATAACCAATTGTTCTTCGGTCACCGAGCTCACCAGAATTTTACGAAACTGGCTTTTGGAAGGAATATCGAGACCGTTGGTAGGTTCGTCGAACACGAGCATTCTGCAATTGGTGGAAAGAGCAAACGCGATCAGGAACTTTTTGCGTTGTCCATGCGAAAGCTTGTTCAGGTTGGATGTGAGCTGCAATTCAAATTCTTCACAAATGCCGTAAAGCTTCAACTGGTCGAAGTTTGGATACAGCGGACTGAATGCTTTCACGTAGGTGGAAATACTGATGGACGGAAATCCAAATTCTTCGGGAACCAGGTAAACGTCCGCCAGGTAATTTGGATTGCGGTCGAACGGAACAAAGCCGTTTACATTGATTTTTCCACTTTTTGGCTGAATTAATCCCGAGATTAAATGCAGCATGGTCGATTTGCCTGCTCCGTTTTTACCGAGCAGCCCAACGATGCGTCCGCTTTCTACCTCCAACGAAAAATCGTTGAATAGCGGCGACTTCTTTTTGTAATGAAATGATAAGTTTTTAATGTTGATCATGGCATATGTATTTAGTGGTCTATGTGACTATGCCACAAAGTAACGAACAATGTTTTAATTGACAAAATAAAAAACAGACTTTTTTGAAAATTTATTTCAAAAAATAATTTATTTGACTATAAATCAATCAAATAAAAAAGCAGCATTGAACGAATTTAATCGTGCAATACTGCTTAAAAGTTTCTTTTAAATCAGTAAAGAGTTACTGCTACAAGTCTAAAAATACTTCAGACGACATTAATAGACCTTACCTTATCCCCAAATACTGCGTTTGGGGGGATTACCGTAATTTTCGAATTGGTCACCATTTTCACGAATGACCTGAGTCAGCTCTTCAATAGTGAAATCATAACCATCAGCTATGGCCAACTCAACAAATTTCTCCTTAGACATTACGTTATCATACTTCACTCTAAATTCCTTATCACCGCCCCCTTTTGAAAGCAAATCTTCTACACTCTGTTTAGACATATATGTTTATTGATTAAATAATTAATTACAGCACAAATATAATCAAATATCTGTTAATATAAAACATTATATACCATATTGAACGAATATTGACTCATAAGATTTCAATAATTACAATTTATACAACAAAATAAATTCAAAATGACAATATTCTGATTGCCATAAATAAAAATCGTCCAATCAGTTCTAAACCAATTGGACGATTATCAATTATTATATTTTGTTCCTTATTTTACCTCTACCCCATTCGTCACAGCTACGGAAGGTCGTATCAGCACCAGCTTACCATCGGCATTTTCGGCGGAGAGTATCATGCCTTCGCTCATCACTCCACGGAGTTTGCGGGGTTCAAAGTTAGCTATAAAGCAAACCTGCGTACCAATCAGTTCCTCTGGATTGGAGTACGAAGCGGCAATACCCGAAAGAATCGTGCGTTCGCCCATGCCATCGTCTAGTTTAAACTGAAGCAGCTTGTCGGCTTTAGGTACTTTTTGGCAATCGAGCACGGTAGCCACACGAATGTCCATTTTCATGAAATCGTCGAACGCCACGTTTTCTTTTACTTCATTGGGTTTATAAGCCGCAGCCTCGTTAGCTTTTTTGGTATCGAGCAGTTTCTGAACCTGAGCGGCTATGGTTTCATCTTCAATTTTTTCAAACAGTAATTCGGGAGTTCCCAACTGATCACCGGCTTTCAGCAAATCAATGCGACCCAGTTCTTTCCAGTCGAAAGTAGAAAGATTCAGCATGGTTCGCAGCTTTTTGGACGTAAACGGCAAGAACGGCTCAAAAGCAATAGCCAGATTAGCAGCTATCTGTAAGCTCAGATGCATAATGGTTGCGACCCGGTCCATATCTGTTTTGGCCACTTTCCAAGGCTCGGTGTCAGCCAAATATTTATTCCCGATACGTGCCAGGTTCATAGCTTCTTTTTGCGCATCGCGGAAGCGGAAGTTATTGAGCAGCTTTTCCACATCGGCTTTTACATTCACAAATTCGTCGAGCGTTTGTTTGTCGTAGTCGGTTAGTTTGCCCAAAGCAGGCACTTTGCCATCGTAGTATTTTTGCGTCAGCACCAACGCACGGTTGATAAAGTTGCCGAAAATAGCCACCAACTCATTGTTATTGCGCGCCTGAAAATCTTTCCAGGTAAAATCGTTGTCTTTGGTTTCGGGAGCATTGGCAGTGAGTACATAGCGCAACACATCCTGTTTTCCGGGAAATTCTTCCAGATATTCGTGCAACCACACCGCCCAATTGCGCGAAGTAGAAATTTTATCGCCTTCGAGGTTCAAAAATTCGTTAGCAGGAACATTATCAGGCAAAATATACGAACCTTCGGCTTTCAACATAGCCGGGAATACAATGCAGTGAAATACAATATTATCTTTTCCGATAAAATGAAGCAAACGTGTTTCGGGGTCTTTCCACCATTTCTCCCACGAGTCGGGCAGCAACTCTTTTGTATTAGAGATATAACCGATAGGCGCATCAAACCACACATACAGCACTTTACCCTCGGCTCCTTCCACAGGTACGGGAATTCCCCAATCGAGGTCGCGACTTACAGCGCGTGGTTGCAAACCCATGTCGAGCCAGCTTTTGCATTGTCCGTACACGTTCGGTTTCCATTCTTTATGGTCTTCCAGAATCCACTGACGCAGCCAGGCTTCGTGCTGATCCAGCGGCAGGTACCAGTGTTTGGTTTCGCGCATCACAGGTGCCGAACCACTAATCGCCGATTTTGGGTTAATCAAATCTGTTGGGTTCAACGATGTTCCACAAGCTTCGCACTGATCACCATAAGCATTTTCGTTGCCACAATGCGGACATTTTCCGGTAATATAACGGTCGGCAAGGAACTGTTGAGCTGTTTCGTCGTAATACTGCTCGCTCGTTTGAATTACAAAACCGTCTTTATCGTTAATAGTTTTAAAAATCTCAGAAGCCAACTCTTTATGAGTTTTAGAAGTGGTGCGCGAATAGATATCGAACGAAATACCAAAATCTTCGAACGATTTTTTAATAATTCCATGGTAACGATCCACAATATCCTGCGGAGTAACACCCTCTTTTTTAGCTTTGATGGTAATGGGTACACCGTGCTCATCCGAACCTCCGACAAAAAGTACCTCTTCGCCTTTCAGGCGGAGATAGCGCACATAAATATCAGCTGGAACGTATACACCCGCCAAGTGTCCGATATGAACAGGTCCGTTGGCATAAGGCAATGCAGAAGTTACAGTAGTACGTTTAAATTGCTTCATATCTTGTAATTGATGATTCTTTTTTTGGGAATGCAAAGATACAGACAAATAATGAATTTCTGAGTATCTAATTTTCTCTTTTTATTAGCTTATCCAGTAGCTACATCCCGTGAAATTGACAGATAAACCCAAATTTTAAATATTACTTATCTAAAACCAATATTATTGCCAGTAAATGCACGATTTAAATCCAGTAAAACAGCGCTTTTTACCTGATCGGCAACACCAATTGTACTCCAAAAACGCACAGTTAGCGTACAACTTCTAAGTGTTACTTTGGTATATAAAATAACAGGCTTTCTGTGAGCAACAACATTGGGCACATCTTTGATTGTAGTATTGATTATTTCATTAACAATATTAGCATCAAGCTCTTGTCCAAACACTGAGAACTCTATATTCACACGTTTCTGGTCATTTGTAAAAGTCCAGTTCACTATATTTTGAGATAAAATATTCCCGTTGGGAATAATAACATCGGCTCCTTCAGAAGTACTCAGCGTACTGGTTCTTAAACCAATTTCTTTGACTTTTCCGGTCTGTCCGTTTATCTCAATTTCGTCGCCAATTTGAAGTGATCCATCAAAAATAAGTATAATCCCAGAAACAAAGTTATTGACAATGTTCTGCAAGCCCATACCGATACCCACACCCAAAGCGCCAAGTAAAAATGTCAGTTTATCAATAGGCAACCCTGAAGCAGCAATTGCCAAGAGATAACCTCCAATTAAAACCAATAAGCGGGTAATAAGTAATCGCGAATGCTGCGCTTTTGTAGCTGTATTTATATCATCCGATTCCAGCCCGATTTCGCCAAACAAGAAACTTATTAAACGCTGTAACATGTGCGCAAACCAAATAATTGCAATAAAAAGAAGTATGCTAGTTAACTTAAATGACACACTTCCAATGGTTCGTATTTGAGTTAAAGCATCAACTACTGCAATACTCAGACTATGATAGACATTCAGATTTGAAGCTAGCATTATAACCCAGAAAATACCTGCAACAATTAAAAGTGGAACTTTCATTTTGTTGGTTATTAGGGAAATATCAAATGGCTTTTCGATTCCTTTTTTCAGTCGGCTATCTACTAGTTGCAATAAAACAACTTCAAGGACTGCATCTATAAACACTGTAAGAACGATTGCTTGGGTCAAAGCAAAAATACCGGCAATTCCAAAAAACCAAGAAAGGGAGATCCGGCCAAAAACATTCGTAACAACTGCCAATACAGTAAGGACTATTCCAACGTAAGCTGCTACTATCAGGCACTTTGCATAAGGTAACTGCTTGTCAATATCTGTAATGAATTTAGCTATTACAACAATAATTGCTAGGTGAATTCCAATCAGCCACAATCTGATAAGAAATGTGGGTTCTGACAATAAATAGGTAAATATATTCAGTACAAACAAAACGACAAATGACAACCATAAATAACGATACTGATATTTGGGATTTCTAAAAAACAATACGGTAGTTATTATCAGCAGAATACTATATTCTATTGCAACGTATGAAGTTGGAGCATATGCATCTAGCAATGGCATTAAACTGAGTATAATTACCAGCAACGACAACATCGGCATGCTGTTCATATATCTCAACTCCAAAAAAGAGTATTTTTCATGCATTTGCTTAATTGTTTTCAGTCTTTTTCTCTTCAAATACAACCAAAGGAAAAGCAAAAGTCCCAATATGTAAACAAGCACTCGCTGCCCAGATGTTTGATGAAAGTAATAACTAATAGCCTTCCGTTCACTGCCCAATACTACACCTGAACTTTTTGATGACTCCGTCTTTAATGAGTCAGTTTGCCACAAATAATTAATTTCCTGATTTAAAACATGTTGATCAACTTTATCCAACCGATTATTAAGCATACTCAGAGTGTTAGTTAAGTCAATCGAACTTTCGGCAGCTTTTATCTTGAGCTGGTTCAAACTATCCATATTGGCTCTTGTTGTGCTATCGGTTCTCGACCATTTACGCTCTAATCGCTCAAGTTTACTATCAAATGTATTGCGTAGCAAACTATCGGCATATATTTTTTTGAAAATTGAATCCGTCAGAACCTTTTTGATTCTAATTTTAGAATGAGAAACACGCTTGTACATCCTATTAAGACTTGAAATGATGCGGTCATTTTCTTCGTCAAGTTGCGACACAAAACTTTGATAAAGATATAGGTTCTTCATATTCAGTGTGGAACGCTTGTCTTTAAAATTTTGTCTGATTGTACTGATATTGCTCGAAATCTCATCTATATGTCGTTTAGCTTGCACCAACTCCTGACCCAGTTTAATGCTGTCTCGAATATCATTCAGGTTATCGTTCACGCGATCAATACTCATCAAGTAATCACTTTTAGAAAGAGTATCGGCTACTTGAATAAACTTCTTATGTTTACTGTGCTTTTTAGCCAGCAATTCAGACTTTATTTTTGTACTATCTACACCAAAAGGCTTACTTACAGCTAATGAACTCATATTAGTGGCGTTTTGACCAATCATTTGACCTGTAATTAAGAAAACACAGAATAAAAGCAGAATTCGTTTCATACAATAATTTTAATAATGTCAGACAACTGTAACTATTTAATATACAGTAATATGATTGTTCAATTTTTATCACTCAAAATTACTCATTTTTTTATAACACTATTCATTAAAAGGTAAAACTTTTATCAGGTTACCAGAAACTTTACATCGGGTTTTATTGGAACATGTTGATATTTCCCACAGACAGAATGAGTTTCACCTGCTTTTTCTATCTTTGTATCCATAACCAATAGAATCAGCCATGCCACGCGACAAAGCCATTCTCAAAGAACAACTTGCACAACT
>Ga0302296_1000835_pt1 | contig 24091 bp, 17 predicted proteins | sample III_Fen_N3_1_FD_194546 | JGI IMG/M metagenome (GOLD analysis project Ga0302296, IMG submission 194546) | Peat permafrost microbial communities from Stordalen Mire near Abisko, Sweden - III_Fen_N3_1 | ecosystem: Environmental > Terrestrial > Soil > Wetlands > Permafrost | place: Sweden: Abisko...
GATTCTCCTATATTCATTGATTGAGGCATATTGTATTTTTATGTATGACCATTTAACCTATTCGCTACTATTGAACAGTCAAATATTGTCATTTAATTGTCATTTAATGACCATCTCTAAAATCATGTATAATTTAAACTTCTCTTACCATTTATCCGTGCGGAATGGGGCAAGAGGCAAACCTTCCGTACTGAAAACATCAGGCATGGAAGTATTATCGAAACAGAACCTTACAGCAACAGGTGTCTTCACTAATTTGGAAGAAAGTACAATGTTATTTCCATCCATTTTCGCAGTTGCAGGAACAAAGTTCTTGTCTTCACCCGCAATCAGAAATTGTGCAGGTGTTTTGCCTGTACTTTTTAACCCGGTGATTACATTGCTGAATGTCAGCCGCACTTTGTCCTTAGTAACCTGCATGGATTGAAAGGCCGGGCTTTTATAAGCGCCAATGTTTTGCTTGTAGGTTTCAGCCAAAGCATAATTGGCAAGGCGTTTGCCAACATCCAGCTTGTTCTTGGGGTGAATGTCCTTGATGTTGTCAACAAGATCTGAAATAACAACCATGCCGGTATTTGGAACGATTTTGGTTACCATCTCTTCCTGTTCACGGACATATTGTGATGTTCCTTTATCGCCGTAATTGTAGGGTGCAATTTGCACCAGGTAGAATGGGAAATCTTTTTTGAAGTCGGAACGCCAGTTTTCAATGAGTGTTTTCATCAACAACGAATAGATTGGATAGTTCCCGGTGTTTGCTTCACCCTGGTACCAGATAGCGCCTGCAATTCCGTAAGGAACAATTGGTGATATCATCGAATTATACAGAGTTCCCGGTGCACTTGGCCACCAGTCATAATGCTCAGTGATTTTGGACTTGTTTAACTCAGGATTGTTTTCGACCCTGCTTTTTTCAATCCATACTTCAGCAGGAGTTCCTCCCCATGCCGAAACGATAATTCCTACCGGAACATGAAGTTTTTCCTGTAATTCACGGGCAAAGAAGTATCCTGTTGCACTTGTGGCGCGCATGGTTTCGGGAGTACACATGGTCCAGGTAGCTTCACAGGTTTGTTGTGGATATTCAGCACCAATCTTCTGAATATGGAAGATGCGGATATTCGGATTATTAGCTTTTAAAGCTTCTTCTTCACCGTTAATCAACTTCCAGTTGACACTCATTTCCATGTTCGACTGTCCGCTGCAAATCCATACTTCACCCAGCATTACATTCTTCAATTCTGCATTGCCGCTACCTAAAATCTTAATGGAGTAGGGGCCTCCCGCACCAATAGTTTGGATGCTGGTTTTCCATTCCGATGTGTTGTCTGCTTTAACTTTTACAGTGTCTTTCGAGTTCCAGCTGGCTACAATTTTAACTGTTTCACCTGGTCCTGCCCAACCCCATATGGCTACTTTTGAATTCTGCTGCAATACCATGTTATCTGAAAAGACGGATGGCAGTGTGATTTTCCCAAACATGTTCATACTGAATACGGAAAGAATCACCAGTGTTAATAAGATGTGTTTCATTGGAAAGGGATTTATTGTTTATGTTTAAATTTAAGTTTGTTATTGCTTTTCGGATCAATTCAGCATACTCTCAGGACTAATGGTAAAGTTAAATCCTTCAATTGAATCAACAAGTATTTATAAGTGAAATGGATCAAATAAGTTTACAATCAAAGATTAAAATAACCTTTATGCTAATCAAAATGCAACTTCAATAAATCGAATTAAGGTTTAAGCTAAATAGCAGCTGGAATTTCATCTGTCCGGTTTCAGGAATATAAATGGACCTAATTCCTGCATCAAAAGGGGCGATAAAATTAAAGAGGCTGAAATCCATGCTAAGGTCTATGCCGGTGGATGAAAATACGTCTGGAAGCTTAAGATCTCTGCTCTGGGCATAATCGTAGAAAAACGCTGTCTTGATCCTTTTAATATACATGAAGTGTCCGAGCTGCCAATCCGGCAAGAATAAAGGCAGGGAATACAGGGCAGAAAAGCTTGCAAGTTCATCCCTGAAAATATTATCATAGCCCCTGGGAAAAACGATGAAATCAGAAAACGAATAATCTGTTTCAGACTTTTTTTGATAGGCTCCATATAAGCGAAGCCCATGATGCTTCAATATACCTGGGAAATCGAGGTATACCTGACCTGCGTATATCCAGTCAAGTTTACTTTCAAAAGTAGTATGATTAAAATTAAGCAGTAATTGCTGTCCGAAACGCGGAAATAAATCACGCGTTGAAGTATTCATTAAATTTGATGCCTGAATAGAGTACCCTAATGTGATAACCTGGTTATTTGTAAAACTTTCAGGGACAGATTTATCCATGTTTAAATACTTATAATTCATCTTTACTGCCGGTTGAAAAGACCGCCACCAGATGTTGTGGCTCCATCTGAGTGGAAGCCTCAATCCAGCAGAAATATTCGTTTCTTTCCATTTCAAAGGTATTGTATCATGCAGGATATCATGTCGATCACCGTAGTCCAGATTTAAGTCAATGGCAGGGTATAGACTTTGGTTGCTCATCAAAAAGACATATTTGCCCGTTTGCTGATTTCTGTCCCACAAATATCCCAGGGTTGTGATGTTAGTCCCCAGCAGATTTTGTGATAGAAGAGTAATTCCGGGTGATGCGGTTACATTCTGAAAGTCTACACCGACTGGCATCCAACTGTGAAAATTGAACAGATTCCATGCCTTATGGTAAGGCCTTGACTTGTATTTAGCCTTAGGCACCGAATCCGTATTGAAGATAAAGTTTTCCTGTTGTGTCAGCTTTTCGGCTATGGGGAATGCACTCTTTGCAGGAACCGAAATCGGTTTCCATTTCTCTGGATTAAGCGATTCCTTTACAAGTTGATATCCATCGGCCGTATAGTTTGAATAAATGATGGCTGACTGGTCAGTGGTTAAACATGCATCCGAAGCACCGAAACGGGCTGAAGTAACCTGGGAAACATCGTGAGTCAGCAGGTCGAGGGCATAAATATTGTCAATTCCATTGTATGAAGCATTATAGATGATATGATTGCTGTAAAACGAAGGTCTTTTGATCTCCAGAAAGGAGAAAGGCATCAATAATTCAAACTTACCGGTTTCTGGATCTGTCAAGGCTAAGCTGTTTCCTTTTTTCCCGATAACTACAGAAACAATCGACTTCCCGTCCGGGGCCCATTGCGGATGAATGAACAGGAAGTTATCGGGAGTAGTGATTCGTTTGATCACTCTACCATCCCCTGCATTCAGAATGACCAGGAAATACGAATTGTAAAGGGTGATCTCAACGGCAACAATGAATTTCCCGTCGCGGGTTATGGAAGGGGCATAGTATCGGGTCTTACGAGTAAGTTGAGTGATCTTACCGGTCTTAAAATGGTATGCTTTTATCACCCTGTAATCGCGGAATGACCATCTCGGATCGTTTGTCATTTCTGACCAGCAGAGCATATCGTCACTGGTCGACATTGATTCTGACATGTTGTATATCCCCGTTTTAAACAAAGTTTCTACATGTCCGTTATTGTGCAAAAGTACTACCTTGGTCAGATCATTCATCGATGATTTTACTGAAACAATCGAACCATCCCTGATGCAAACAGGCAAATTGTAATTGGTATATTCCTTTTTGGGAGCTTTGGCAATAATCTGATAATCATTCTCCTGAATTTGATGATCCAGCTTCAGCCAGTTATCCCTAAGCTCTGAGGTCAGTGAATGATATAGCCCATATTTATTAAAGCCGGTCTGTCTTTTCAATTCCGAGGAAAATGGAGTCAGTGTATAAGGATGTCTGCCGACATTGGACAGGACCTTGCTCCACAGATCAGATCCATATTTTTCTTTTGATAATCCAACCAGTTGATACCCCAGATCGTATTTTCCAGGCACAAAATTCAGGTAGGAACCTTCTGTGGCCTTTTCATAGGAATAGATTCCTTTCTGAACAAACTGAGCCCGAAGCCGCATCTCGAATGAAGGAGTTCTTCCCCGACCGGTGTGGTGAAGTGCAGTTTCCATGGAAACTGCATCCCCTTCAAGAAACCAGATCGGTACAAATAGAGCTATAGAAGCAAAAGTGCCTTGTTCGCCCAACACATAGGATAACCCTTTTGTGAAGCCGTGATTTACTGCTGAATATTGAGAAGCATGCCTGAATTCATGTATGATCAGTTGGTCAATCCAATCCTGGGGATAAATATCCTGTGAAGGAGTTGTAAAGAAGTCTATTCGTCGGGGGGCGTATGGAGTTACCGAACTGGGAATAGTTGTCTGATTATGCAGGATAAGCGGCATCCTGGGTACATAGGAACTGATAGTCCTGCTGTCAGGATGGTAATTATATTCCAGACTGTTTGCAATATGCTGCGCATGTTTTTCAAACGATAGCGGATAGATGACTTTAAAATTTGGCGTCTTGATCTGCATCCAACGTACAGACGCCGGATCTACACCTTGTACGAAATATTGGCCCAGGCATACCGGATTGGTTACATAAAGATAGCTGAATATTACTATCGTAAATTTGAAATAATAATTTCGTATAGTCCACATAATTAATCAAAGGTATTCTGAATTTCCCCAGATACAAAAGATAGCTATTATTATTTAAAAACATCACAAATATCAGGATTTATCTTCAAATATGCGGGATAGTTTAAGTTATAGTTTTCTTATCAAGGATTGCATGTAAAACCAGAAACAACCATTAAGGGTATGTTATTTAGAAGATTTTTTATTTATGTTCTTCCTTTGGTACAAAGAATTCAATCTTACAGTACCTGGGGCATGTATACAAATCAAAGAATTCTATTTTATCTTGTAATGATCCTGAAGGATCAACCTGAATAGCTTCCCGGGTAAAATGTATTTCAGTCCTACTGCCAGTTTTTGTTCAAAGGAGGAGATGATGTATTGCTGGTGTGGATTTTTACACTCCACAATCTTTGCTATTTTTCGGGCCAGCACTTCCGGTTTCCATCCGTTGGCTTCATCTTTTTCAATCGCTGCCAATGATTTTTCGTATTGTTCCCGGTAGGGATCATCCAAACCCGTGGGAGCAAGGAAGTTCCTTCTGTTGGCCGTATTACTGGTGTTAAAATCTCCCGGATTAATCAGTACCACCTTAATATGAAATTGCCCGACTTCCATTCTCAGGGCCTCCGAAAATCCTTCTATGGCAAATTTACTAGCAGAGTAGAAAGCTTGGAAAGGTAACCCCATTAAGCCACCAATAGAGCTGAAATTCAGAATGGTACCACCTCCCTGTTTTCTCATAACAGGCAATACTTCACGGGTAAGTTCAATAGTCCCGATAATGTTGGTGTTTAATTGTAACCTGATGTTTTCAATCATTGAAGTCTCAATGGGTCCGCCGGTATGCATTCCGGCATTATTAATCAGAACATCTATTCTGCCTTCGCTGGCCATTAAATCCGAAACTGCTTTTTTTATGGAATCGCTGTTGGTAAGATCCATCCTGAGCTGATGAATCGAATTGTCCGATACCGTTTCATTTCTGACCGTACCATAAACTACATGACCTTTTTCTGCCAGAAGTTTGGCGATCTGTTTCCCAAACCCTGAGGAGATTCCAGTAATGAGAATTACTTTTTTCATACCAAAACAGGTTGTAATTCCAGAATACCCAGCTTCTTTGCTGCCTTTGTTATCTTTTCAATAGAGATGTCAACTTGTTCTTTGGTATGGGTGGCCATCAGTGAATACCTGATCAGGCTGTCTTCTTTTGGAACCGCAGGAGCTACCACAGGATTTATAAAGATCCCGTCAGCGAGTAAAATCTTGGTCATTTGTAACGCTTTAATGTCGTCACGAATGAAAAGAGGGATAATAGGAGTCTCAGATTTGCCGGTATCAAATCCAGCAGACTGAAAGCCTTTAAGGGCGTAGGCAGTCAAATCCCAGAGATGTTTGATTCGTTCAGGCTCTTTTTCCATAATTTCGATAGAGGCAAGCACTGCCGCTGTGGAAGAAGGGGTCATACTGGCACTGAATATCAGGGATCTGGAATTGTGTTTTATGAAATTGATGATTTCTTTATCGGAAGCAATAAAACCTCCCAGGGAGGCCATTGATTTAGAAAAGGTACCCATGATGAGATCAACCTCATCGGTCAGACCGAAATGAGAAGCCGTGCCCGATCCGTTCTTGCCCAATATACCAATTGAATGAGCATCATCGATCATGATGGAGGCATTGTATTTCTTTGCAAGATCGACTACCTCAGGTAATTTAAGGATATCCCCCTCCATAGAAAAAACACCGTCAGCCACGATCAATTTGATCCGATCCCTGGGACATAATTTCAATTTGGCTTCCAAAGCCTTCATGTCGTTATGGGCAAATTTGAGCACCTTAGAATAGGAGAGTCTGCTTCCTTCAATGATTGAAGCATGATCGAGCTCGTCGAGCAACAGATAATCATGACGGCCAGCCAGGATGGATACTACTCCCAGGTTAACTTGGAATCCGGTGCTGTAGCATAAGGCAGCTTCCTTGTTAACAAGGCGTGCCAGTTTGTTCTCCAGTTCGATATGAATGTCCAGGGTTCCATTGAGAAACCGCGAACCGGCACATCCGGTGCCATACTTGTCGATGGCAGCCTTCGCAGCCTCCTTCACTTTAGGGTGATTGGTGAGGCCCAGGTAACTATTCGATCCGAACATCAACACCTTCTTCCCATTAATCTGTACTACTGTATCCTGATCGGATTCTATTTCCCTAAAATAGGGATAGATGCCAGCCTGCATAATTTTTTGCGGCACATCATAACCTGAAAGTTTGTCTTTTAATATTCCCACTGGTCAAATTTATATAAACCTAAATTTATAAATTGAAATCTTCAAAAGATAAGGCGCTTTAAAGTAGTGTGTTATATGCAAATGCCACCACTATCCAAAACATGCACTTCAAAAGTAATAAGTTCAATGAAATTTGTGTAACAAAATCTTAATAATATTTGATTGAATTGATTAATAATTCTGTCGGTGCGAGGAATTAATTGCCCCATGTGGACCTTTTTACATGAATTTACTAATTCTTTTTACCGTTTTTCAGATGAATATTAATCCATACTGTTATCAACAAGCTCTCCTCCGGTCAACCCGGCAGTCTTTGTTTCCCGGCGGTAAAATTAAACCGGGCCAGCTATGCCAAAAACCTTCTTCATGAAAATGTCATGTACTTCTGCCCTGTTGTGTCGCTTTAATTGAGCTGATTTCCTCTTATTTCATTCGTAGGTTATTCGTAGGTTATTCGTAGGTTATTCGAAGCTTATTCGATGATTGTTCGTTATCATTCGAATAATCATCGAACAGGATTCGAATAACCAATGAATAAGTTTCCAATAATTATAGATCCTGTTAGAAGACCTGTAATTGGGAGAACCAATCAACACTTTAACCTTGAACAAACAATAGTTTTTAGAATCAATACAACGACAGGATGAAATCCTGATCGCTCATTTTTGAGATATAAAAATAAGTTGCTGTCCTCAAAGTCAAAAGAACAATTTAAGAGCCAGGACGTCAGAAAGCTAATTCAAAGCATTCAACCTATAATCCTTTGTTTTAGTCCTTGGGTTGAAATTTCAATATTTAAACCGCTTCAATTTTAAACAGTATTTAGGTGCATTCAGTTTTTCAGCAGACCCTGTATAATAATGAAGTTAAATGCAAACAATTGTATTGACTTTTGCCTGAATTATATTATCTTTAATGATTGAAAAAAAGGGATATCCCTATAGATTTATAATTATGAATAATGATAAGGATATTTATCCGGTTATTGTCTTCGAAGGAAACGACTGGGAAGCCTCGATGGTAAAGAGTTTACTAGAGAATGCTGAAATAGAGGTATTTGTTAAGGATGGAAGAATGGGTGTTCTTGCGCCCTGGAATATATCCCCGGGTGGGGCAGACCCGGTGAAAATAATCGTTTCGAATGTGGATTACCAAAAGGCCAAAGAGGTTGTTGATGAATACCGAAAGGCTGAAGGGGAAAGTTGATATTGGATGAGTTTTGATCTTTCAATCCATCGGTTGGACTTATTTGAAGAAGATGGGAAGGTAGGTTGTTTTATAGCTCAGTTTTACTGTTTGCTTGAAATAAATTATCATTAACAATATACCATTACTATCAAATGCCATGAGTTCAGATCATGAAATTGTTCCGGTTGTTGTTTTTGAAGGCAACTATTGGGAAGCCACTTTGGTAAAGAGTTTACTTGAAAACGCTGAAGTTAAGCCCATTTTAAATGACGAATTCCGTAAGCCGATGACCCGGATTGCAACGGGCATAGGTGATACAATTAAGGTTATGGTTTCGGGTGAGGATTTGGAAAAAGCACGGATAGTGGTTGACGAGTTTGAAAAGGTGAGAAGAGAAACCCAATCCAGTATGGAATTTTGACTTTTTAGTGCGTGGATAATTTAATTTGCAGTTTAAATGAGTGAATTCTGGGATGATAAATACAAGCAAATTGGTACACAATGGACTTTCGAACCGGCTGAGTCGGCCATACAGACCTATGCACTATTTAAGGAAAAAGGATTTCATAAGATATTGATTCCGGGAGTGGGTTATGGCCGGAATGCAAAAATATTCATTGATAACGGATTTGAGGTGACAGGCATCGAAATATCCGAAACAGCTATTCGGCTTGCCCGTGAAAATGGACTGGAATACCCGGTTCACCTCGGCTCGGTTAATCGGATGCCCTTTGATCAGACCCTGTATGATGGGATATTCTGCCATGCCCTGTTGCATTTGCTCAGTCAGAACAACCGGCGTAAATTACTTGACAACTGTTACAATCAACTGCGTCAGGGCGGAATCATGGTGTTTACAGTGGTTTCAAAGACCTATAAATTATACGGAAACGGGAAGGCGATCAGTCATGACCGTTTTTGGATTGAAAAAGGGTTAACGGTGTTTTTTTACGATCAGGAGACCATTAAACAGGAGTTTGGCAAATACGGAAAGATGGAATACAGAGAAATTGACGAGCCGGTCAGGCACCTCGAAAATGAGGATCCCCTGAAGCTATATCGGGTTATTTGCAGTAAGCCTTGATCATTTCTTCATTCGATCACATTCACTTCCCTTTCCAGCTCAACCCCAAATTTATCCCACACTGATTGGTAGATTTCTTCGGATAGAGTATATATTTCTCTTCCGGTAGCATTCCCATAATTAACCAGCACCAGCGCCTGTTTGGCATGGACTCCGGCATCACCCCGGCGAAAACCTTTCCATCCGCACTGATCGATCATCCATCCGGCAGCCAGTTTGGTTTTTCCATCGGCAGCAGGGTAATGGGCCAAATTCGGATAAACGGCCAGTAATTGTTCAGCCTTTGAGGAATCAATGACAGGATTTTTGAAGAAACTACCTGCATTGCCGATTACCTTCGGATCGGGTAGCTTTGATTCCCGAATGCAGATAATGGTTTGCCGTATGTTTCGAAGATTGATTTTACCCAGTTTTTCCACTTCAGTCTTCAGGTCGGCATAATGGAGCTGGTATTCAGAAAATTTATCGAGTTTAAGGATCACGCTTGTAATCACAAAACGATCTTTGAGCTGATTTTTAAAGATGCTGTCGCGATAAGAAAACATGCAATCAGCAGCATTGATAGCATATTCGGTTTGAGTAAGCATATCGAACCCGGTTACAGATTCGAGCCGGTTCTGGATTTCCATGCCATAGGCCCCGATGTTCTGGACGGCAGCTGCACCGACTTTGCCGGGAATCAGCGATAAATTTTCAATTCCGCCAAGATCCACAGATACAGCATATTCCACCAAATCGTCCCACACCACTCCTGAACCTACTTCGAGCCATACATTATTCCGGTCTTCATGTGCGATGCGGATTCCCGGGATATTTGGATTGATAACCATTCCATTAAAGTTGTTCACAAACAGCATGTTGCTTCCTTCTCCCAGGATTAAGATCTGCCAGTTGGGCCAATCCTTGTTCATGGACAGAAAGCCTGCTAAATCTTCGGGTTCAGTAAATTCGAAATAGTATTTCGTAGTGACATTGATCCCAAAAGTATTTTGCTTCTTAAGCGGATAATCGGTGTATGAGCGGATCATTTGAATTAATTTTCAGCAAATATAGCAGAAGAACAAGCTTTTTCGTTTACCTTGGCATTATGAATCAACAGAAATTTGGTCCAAAGAAAGTTTCACTAAGCGTAATCAACGATTTGATGACTGATAACCGCCTGCATAAGGTGTCTGCAAGTCTGCAAAAAATGGGTTTTGAGCCGGTATTGATTGGGCGTTTGCTGACAGAGAGTCAACCGGTGACCCGCAGTTACCAGATCCACCGTATGAAGCTGATGTTCCGTAAAGGGCCCCTTTTTTACCTTGAATATAATCTGCGCCTGTTTTTTCATTTGGTGACATCCGATTACAGTGTCATGGTTGCCAACGACCTGGATACACTTCCGGCCAATTACCTGGCTTCACGTATCCGACGGAAACCATTGATCTATGACAGCCATGAGTATTTTACCGAAGTTCCTGAGTTGATTGGACGACCACTGGTAAGGGGAATCTGGACCGGCCTTGAAAAAATACTGGTTCCACGGGTTAATGCAGCTTATACGGTATGTGATTCGATTGCCGAAGTGTATCGTGAATTATATGGCGTCGATTTTAAAGTCATCCGAAACTTACCGGTATGTTCATCGAAGGAAATCGATCTGCCGGAAGATACCCCCAGGGTGGATGAGCCTAAAATCATACTTTACCAGGGAGCTTTAAACCTGGGACGGGGTATAGAGTCAGCGATCCGTGCGATGCAATACCTGGATGGAGCTGAATTGTGGCTGGCCGGTGATGGAGATCTGACCCTCCAGTTAAAAAAAATGGTTGCCGAACTGGAGCTTGAACCGAAGGTGAAATTCCTGGGACGTTTACCCCTGGGCGAATTATGTAGGGTGACCCGAAAGGCAAGTCTGGGTATTTCGCTGGAAGAAGACCTGGGATTAAACTACCGCTTTGCCCTTCCCAATAAATTATTCGATTACATACAGGCCGGAGTACCGGTACTCGTTTCAAATCTGCCGGAAATGAGACGGATTGTGGATAACTACCAAATCGGTGCCATAGCACATACACATCAGCGTAAGGATCTGGCCGAAATCATGAAAGTGTCTCTGTTTGATCAGGAGAAGATTGATATTTGGAAACAAAACCTTCCCAGGGCAGCCAGGGAATTGTGCTGGGAAAATGAGGAGATCATTCTTCGTCAGGTTTATAGTCGATATTTCTGAAAAAATAATCGAAAGTTATTGCTCCATACACTGGCTTTCATCCTGTGCTTATTCTGGAACTCCTTTAAAGACTTTTTTTAAATCCAAATGAGCCAATTGACTGACAATAAATGACCATTGAATGACCATCAATAACATCAATCACCTTTTACTCCTGATTTTCTTTTCGTGTAATTACCGTTTCGTAGATCTTTTGATCATCCACAGTGATGATGCGTGCAGGAAATTTGCGGATCAGCGGATAATCGTGAGTAGCCACCACCACTGTTTTCCCTTTTTCATTGAGGTCCTTGAATATCTGCATCAGCTCAATGGAGGTGTGTGGGTCAAGATTCCCGGTTGGTTCATCGGCCAGAATGATTTCAGGATTGTTCAATATAGCCCTTGCAATGACAACTCTTTGCTGTTCACCACCCGATAACTGATGAGGCATCGATTTCGATTTGTGAGTCATGGCTACCATTTCGAGAACCGTATTTACCCGATCATTAATTTCCTTTTCATCTGTCCAGTCGGTTGCTTTCAGGACGAAAGTCAGGTTGTCGTATACATTGCGGTCGCTCAGGAGCCTGAAGTCCTGGAAGACCACCCCTAATTTGCGTCGGAGAAATGGGATTTCCCGGGTTTTAATTTCTGCAAGGTTAAAGCCTGCAACAGTTCCAGCCCCCTTCCCAAGGGTTAATTCAGCATTCAGGGTTTTAATCAGACTGGTTTTTCCACTTCCAACTTTACCGATAAAGTAAACAAATTCCCCCGTCTTGATCTCAAGGCTTATGTCTGACAAAACGACATGATCGCGCTGAACAATATCGGCATTAACAAGTTCGATGATATTTGTTTCTGACATAGAAAATTCATATTGGAGTGTATGCAAAACTAATTTTTTTTATCCATCCAAATACTAATAAAGCATAAATATCAGTTTTTATTTAGAAATCAAACAGATATTATTTCAAGAGCCGGATGGAATAATTAAATTTACCTTTGCAACCTTGAACAGTAAATGATGTCATTAAAACAGACAGGATACAACAGGTGTATCAGTCATCAAGATCAATAAATGTACATAACCAGAAAAAACATATCCAACCCTACTATGAATACAAGCCGATTCGTATTGTTACTGCTTCTGTTTGCTTTCGTTCCGGGCCTCAGTCATGCTCAGCAAACGGTTTATTATCAGTCAGCCAACCCTGACATTCAAAAAGCCAAAGAATTGTATCTCAACCGCGATTATATTTCTGCTTTGAATCTGTTCGAACGCATAGCCTCCAGAGCTGAGGACAACTCGGATGTCAAGGCCGAAGCGATGTTTTACAAGGCGCTCTGCGGACTGAAGCTGAATAATGCCAATGGGGAGGAACAGATTGCCGATTTTATGATTAAGTTTCCTGAAAGCACTTTTAGAAACAGGGCCATGTTTGAGCAGGCGGTTTATCAGTTTGACAAGAAGAAATATTCGGCTGTACTGAAAACCCTGGACCAGCTAAGAAAAGCAGACCTGACGAAGGATGATCTGACCTATTTCTATTACTTGAGAGGGTATTCGAATTTCGAACAGGATAAGATGGATGCCGCGCTGGCCGATTTTAGCCAAATCAGGGAAGGGAACTCGATCTATGCCGCACCTGCACAATATTACTGGGGGCATATTCAATATCTGAAAGGCAATTACGAAACGGCGCTTCAGGAGTTTCTTAAACTGAAAAAGAACCCTGTATTCGAGAAGGTGATACCGTATTACATCAGCCAGATTTATTATAAACAGGCCAAATACCAGGAAGTGGTTGATTATGCCGCTCCATTGATCAACTCCGCTTCAGCGGAACAGAAGTCTGAGCTGGCGAGGATTTTAGGAGATTCATATTTTCACCTGCGACAATTCAAGGATGCCGTTCAGTTTCTGGAGTACTATCTTAAGGACAAAAATAACAAAGGGCGGGAAGAGAATTATATGCTGGGCTATTGCTACTATCTGAACAGCGAAGATGCGAAGGCCATACCGCATTTAGAAATAGCGTCCAAGGGGAAAGATGAACTTGCACAGAATGCCTGCTATCACCTGGCTGCCTGTTACGTGGATATCAAGGATAAAAATAAAGCGCGTCAGGCCTTTGAAGCTGCATCGGAATTTGATTTTGATCCGAAGATTAAGGAGGATGCGCTGTTCAATTATGCCAAGATTACCTATGAACTGTCGTTTTCGCCTTTTAACGAAACCATTAAAGCCTTTGATAAATATATTGTGCTATATCCGAATGCGGAACGAAATGAGGTTGCCTACGATTACCTGGTGAAAGTATATATGAGTACAAGTAATTATCGGGACGCGATGACCTCGATTGAAAATATCAAGGTAAAGAGTCCTGCCGTTAAAAAAGCCTATCAAAGGGTGAGCTATTACAGGGCACTGGAGTGTTTCAATAATCTCGATTACAATGCGGCTGTCGAAAACTTCGACAAATCAATCGGGGCGGGTGATTTTAATAAAAGCTACCTGGCTCTCTCCCATTTCTGGAAAGCAGAAGCCATGTTCCGTCTGAATGATTTCAATAAAGCCATATCGGGCTATAATCTATTCCTGAAATCTCCCGGCATATTTTCCCTTTCTGAATATAGAACCGCCCATTACAACCTGGCCTATGCCTATTTTCAGCTAAAAGATTATCAGAATGCAGCCGACTATTTCAAGAAGTACCTGAATCTTGAAACCGATTCAAGGAGTGAAAAAGTAGCTGATACCTATAACCGGCTGGGGGATTGCAGTTTCCTGAACCGTGAATATGTCCAGGCGATATCGTATTACGATAAAGCCCTAAAAATGAATCTGTATGATGCTGATTACGCCTTATCCCAGAAAGCGTTCTGCATGGGCCTGCAGCGTGATAACCAGGGGAAAATAAGTACTTTGCAATCCCTTATACAGACTTATCCGAAATCTTCCTATCAGGATGTAGCATTGTATGAACTTGGACGCACCTACGAACGGATGAATCAGCCACAGATGGCTATCAGCAATTACAAGGAACTGATCAGCAAATATCCGCAAAGCAATTATGTGAATAAGGCAATGGTCCAATTGGGGCTGGTTTATTTTAATGCCAACGATTTCAAGACCTCCATAGATTATTATAAAAAGGTAATCGACCGGTCTCCCAATAGCCCTGAAACACAGGCTGCACTGGCAGGGATGAAGAACAGCTATGTCGAAATGAATGATGTCGATTCGTATTTTAATTATACCAGTCGGTTGGGTACAGGCGTTCAGGTTTCGGTTAACGAGCAAGATTCGCTTTCTTACCAGGCAGCTGAAAAACTCTACATGGCCCATGACAAAAAAGCCCGATCACAGTTTGAACGATACATTACACAATTTCCTTCAGGCAGCTTTCAAGTGAATGCACACTTTTACCTCGCTGAAATATTATACGCTGCCAACGAACTTGAAAAAGCACAGGCGGAATATGAGCTTGTGATTGCTCAGCCTGACAATTATTTCACTGAAGTTGCATTGTCGAAGGACGCCGGCTTACAATACAACGCAAAGAATTATAAACAGGCACTTACGTATTTCGAACGATGTGCCAAAATATCAAGTACCGGCGGGAATCTTCTGGATGCACGTACTGGGATTATGCGTTGTCAGTTCCAGCTGGCCAATTACCAGGCATGTGTTGAGAATGCTACCCTGATTATTGCCTCGGAAAAAGTTTCGGATATACTGAAGCGGGAAACCAATTACATGCTGGCCGTATCCTATTACAAACTGGGTAACCAGGACAAGGCTTATCCGATTTTAAAGACGCTTTCGGCGGAAACCAATTCGACAGAAGGTGCTGAATCAAAATTCCTTGTAGCCCAGATTATGTACGAAAGGCAAAAGCTCAAGGAAGCCGAAAATGAAATCATGGATTTCATTGATAAGAATTCGCCGCATCAATACTGGCTTGCAAAAAGCTTCATTCTCCTTTCAGATATTTACCTTAAGAATGGGGATGAATTTCAGGCAAAGCATACCCTGAAAAGTATTGTGGAGAATTATCCTGATCCAAACGATGGAATTTTGGAAATTACCAAACAGAAGTTACAGGTGATGGAAGCGGCTGAAGCCAGCCAGACAAAGAATGAAAGCAAGCCACTGGAAATCAACATTGGCGGAAAAAAGAAATAAATAGTAAAAAGAAGCATGCATTGGCAACACAATGTATAGGCAGATAAATAATATATGAAAATGGAAAAACGACCCGATTTAGCTGTAAGTCTGTTAATCATTACTCTTTTTATTGGAGTTGGCAATGCCATGGCTCAAAAGGATTCCACGAAGTTAAAACAGGAAGTTGAGGTAACCAAGGCTTACCAGCCGGTGATCAACAATGCGGTAAAAATAAATGATATCCCCCAGATTAAGACTGAACAGACAGAGAATCCGACCTTCGATTATTCGATCTTCAGTAAGCCCGTATTTTCGACTTTTGATGTTACGCCGGTAACTGCAGCCAAAATGGTTGGCGATCCCAGGCCCGAAATGCAAAAGGGACTCATCAAACTGGGGTTCGGCAATTATGTAACTCCATACGGAGAGCTTTTTTACAATGCTCAGCCTGACAAGAAATCGAATTTCGGGATGCATTTCAGGAGTCTTTCCTCCTTTGGCAATCTCAACCTGCTGAACGAGGATAAGGTAAAAGCACCTGAATCAGCAAATGAAGCTGAAATATTTGGCAAGAGGTTTTTCCACCAGTCAACCTTATCGGGAAGCCTGGCTTTTGACCGTAAATCTTTTGCTTATTACGGTTATGCCGGTCCAATACTCCCCGATGCAATGAAAGCACAAATGATTCCGAATTTTGGCGATAAACAGTTCTTTTCGAAAGGGACATTGGATGTTCATCTAAAAAGCGAAACACTGCAAGCTTATGATTTAAATTATGATTTTGGGATAAACTATCATTACCTGGTAAGTAAGACAGGGCAATCAGAAAATGAAGCTCTGATTTCGGGTGATGTTATGAAAAAGTTTGGGAATACAATTGGAATCCTTAATGCAGCCATTACCTATTACAATGCCGACAGCATAAGGAGCAGATTTTCAAACAGTATCGGTCCAAAGCATCAGATTCTAATGAAAGCAGATCCTTCGGTCAAGTGGGCAACTAAAAATGCCAGTTTGCAGGCGGGGTTGAATTTCGCGGTCTTTATGGATGACGATACCAGTCCAGCTGTCCATTTTTGGCCGAAGGTTAAGGCTGAATGGTCACCAGTAGAAAAAATCCTTACTCTATTTGCAGGAACAGATGGTTATTTGCAGCACAGTACCTATTCATTAATAGCGACGGAGAATCCTTATGTAGATCCTTATCATGACGCCAGAAGCACCGATTACAGGTATATTCTTTCAGGAGGATTTAAAGGCAAGTTAAGTTCAAATACCAATTACGTGGCAGCAGTATCCTACTCGAGCGTAAAAGACCAGCATTTCTATGTCTTACATGCAGTGAATATGCTTAATCCGTCAGCAATGAACAGAAGTCTTGATAATACCTTTAACCTGGTCTACGACAATGTGAAAACAATGAGGTTGTCGGGCGAGGTGATGCATGCCGTTTCGGATAACTTTTCCCTCCATTTAATAGGAAATTACTATTCGTATGAAATGCAGAATCAGACCAAACCCTGGCAGATGCCTAATTTTGATCTGACGATTTCGGGAATTTACAAGCCTACTGAACAGATAAAATTCACCACAGATATTTATTTGATTGGTAGTCGGACAGGTGTTGTTTTTGAGCCTAATCAGGAGAATCCATCAAATGGATTCAATAATAATCCTCAACAGATAGAGATATCGATGGATCCGATAATCGACCTTAATGTTGGAGCCGATTATCAGTTCTCCAGTAAAGTGAATTTCTTTGTAAAAATCAATAATTTTGGATTCCAGAAATACGAACAATGGCTGGGATATACCTCGAGGGGCTTAAACTGGCTGGCTGGAATAAGTTATTCTTTCTAAAAATGGAACCCGTATTCGGAACCTTTTCAACAGGCTCCGATTTGATTATCCGACAGGTTATAATTCATTGATTCTCAGAAATCAAAAAGTTCATAAATTGTTAAAAAGTTTAACGTTTTGATTGCAGAAATAGCGGTCGGTGATAACGACATTTTTACTATATTTGCAGCTTAGTTGTTGAAGGTTTTTTATTGTGAAGAATTTACCAATAATCAAATATCTGGTTTTATTACCCAATCCGGCAATTTTAGAAAAAACAGAAGTATAGACCTCTTCTGTATCTGGTTTCGACCCTTCATTATTGGGTTGAATGGGCAATATTTTGGATAATTAAATATTTTGATCGATGAGAGAAATTGAAGAAACCCAGGACTGGGGAACACAGAATGAAAACGGGGGTTATGATGCTGACAGCATTCAGGTACTTGAAGGTCTTGAAGCGGTTCGTAAACGCCCTGCTATGTATATTGGTGATGTGAATGAAAAAGGATTGCACCACCTTGTGTATGAGGTTGTAGATAATTCGATTGACGAAGCACTCGCCGGTTATTGCACCAATATTGATGTCATCATTAATGAAGACAATTCAGTAACCGTTATTGACAACGGACGTGGTATCCCAACCGAACTGCATACTAAAGAAAACCGTTCGGCACTTGAAGTGGTAATGACTGTTTTGCATGCCGGTGGAAAATTTGATAAAGGTAGCTATAAAGTATCCGGTGGATTGCATGGGGTAGGGGTCTCGTGTGTGAATGCGCTTTCGATTCATCTTTTGGTTCAGGTACACCGTGACGGAAAGATATGGCAACAGGAATACAGCAAAGGGAAGCCCCTCTATGACGTGAAAGAGGTTGGGGTAAGTGATCATACAGGTACAACAGTTACCTTCAGACCAGATGATTCCATATTCTTAGTTACCGAATATAAATTCGAGATTATTGCTGCCCGTTTGCGTGAACTGGCATTCCTGAATGCAGGCTTACAACTGAACATTACAGACAGAAGAGTTAAAATCGAGGGCGATGGATTTAAACGTGAGGGATTCTTCTCGAAAGAGGGATTAAAAGAATTTGTTGAATACCTGGATAATACCCGTGAACGCCTCATCGACGAAACCATACATATCACCTCTGAAAAAGCAGGTGTGCCGGTTGAAATAGCGCTTCACTATAATACTTCATTTACTGAAAATATTCATTCATACGTGAATAATATCAATACCATGGAGGGAGGTACCCATCTTACGGGCTTCCGTCGTGGATTGACACGAACCCTGAAATCATATGCTGAGAGCAGTGGAATGCTTTCCAAAGTAAAATTCGAAATCAGTGGTGATGACTTCCGTGAAGGACTGACTGCCGTGGTATCGGTTAAAGTGGCCGAGCCGCAGTTTGAAGGGCAGACCAAAACCAAACTTGGTAACTCCGAAATCAGCCTGCCAGTTGATCAGGCCGTCAGTGAGATGCTGGCCAATTACCTGGAAGAAAATCCACGGTCGGCCCGTGCCATTGTGAACAAGGTTATTCTTGCAGCTACTGCCCGTCATGCTGCCCGTAAAGCCAGGGAACTGGTGCAACGCAAAAATGTCCTTTCAGGAGCAGGTTTGCCGGGGAAACTTGCCGACTGCTCGGAAAAAGATGCTTCACTTTGTGAATTATTTCTTGTGGAGGGAGATTCAGCAGGTGGTACAGCCAAACAGGGACGGAATCGCCATTTCCAGGCTATCTTACCGCTCCGGGGAAAGATTCTGAATGTGGAGAAGGCAATGGCTCACAGGGTATATGACAGTGAAGAAATCAGGAATATATATACTGCATTGGGAGTCACCATCGGGACTGAAGAAGATACACTGGCAATTAATCTCGAAAAACTGAGATATCACAAGATAGTAATCATGACCGATGCTGACGTGGACGGTAGTCATATCGCAACACTGATTATGACTTTCTTTTTCCGTTTTATGCAGGAACTGATACAGCGCGGTCATCTTTACATTGCCACTCCTCCGCTCTATCTGGTAAAGAAAGGGAAACGGGAAGAATACTGCTGGACAGAACAACAACGCCTCCGTATTATTGACGAATGGGGCGAAGGAAAAGAGGCAGGAATTCATGTTCAGCGATATAAAGGTCTTGGTGAAATGAACGCTGAACAACTTTGGTCGACTACCATGAATCCTGAAGTCCGAACGCTGCGCCAGGTGACTATTGAAAATGCTGCTGAAGCCGATCACATATTCAGTATGCTCATGGGTGATGAAGTTCCGCCCAGGCGCCAGTTCATCGAAGACCATGCAGTATACGCAAATATCGATGTATAAAAATCAAGAAAAGAGTCATTGGTCATTGGAAAACATTCTAATGACTAATGACTCTTTCCCAAATTTCCTATTGTGATGAACATTTGTGTCTATTCCTCTTCCAGCAATGCCATTGCTAATATCTATGTGAATGAAGCAATTGACCTTGCCCGTCTGATCGGCAAGTCTAATTTCTGCCTGGTTAACGGCGGATCAAATGTTGGACTGATGGATGTTATAACCCGTGAAGCCGTTATGAACGGAGCAAAAACGATTGGAGTTATTCCTGAAAAGCTGAGGGATTTCAATCTTGCCTCGGTTCATGCCCACGAAATAATTGTTTCGGATGATATGATGCAACGTAAAGACAAGATGCGGGAGTTATCCGATGCATTTATTGCGCTGGCAGGCGGTTTCGGTACCCTGGAGGAAATTCTGGAAGTCATTACATTAAAACAACTTGGCTACCACAATAAGGCTGTTGTTTTTATTAATACAAATGGATTTTACGACGATCTTTTCAGACAGTTTGAGAAATCGTACGACGAAAAGTTCGCAAAGGAAAACTACCGAAAACTTTACTTTATTGCAGAGAATTCAGCGCAGGCGATGAATTATATTCTGAACTATAAACCGGAGGAAACCGTTAACAAGTGGTTTGAAGTGCCGACACCTTAAGTGGCAAGAATGTCAAAACAGAAGGAAGATCCTTTCCCGGGTTCTGATTTTACATGAATATTACCCCCAAGTAATTCAATTAGATTCTTCGAAATTGCCAAACCCAAACCGGTCCCTCCGTAGTTGATTTTAGAACCATGTTCAACCTGCATAAACCGTTCAAAAATGGTATTCTGCTGGTCTTGTGAAATGCCGATTCCAGTATCTGTGACACAAAACTGAACCGATTCACCGGATGGGTTGACATCGATTGTAATCGATCCGTAAGTGGTGAATTTTAATGCATTTCCGATCAGATTATCCAAAATCTGTCGGAGTCGTATCTGGTCTGTCTGTATTGTAAAGTCCTCAGGGATATTGTTGTTGATGACAAATTCAATCTTCTTTTCTTTCTTCGAAGCAATTATCTCCTTATAGTGATTGTCTATTTCAGCTAAAAAATTGTTTAGATGTACAGTCCTTTTTCTGACTGAAAGTAGATTGGCTTCGATTTTTGAGATATCAACGATGTCATTGATCAGATTTAAAAGCATCTCCCCGTTTTTCCGTATCAGTTTTACGTAAACTTCTTTATCTTTTTCATTCTGGATATTCTCCTCAAGCAATTCTGAAAAACCAATAATGGCATTCATGGGGGTCCTTATCTCGTGCGACATGTTGGCCAAAAATGCCGATTTAAGACGGTCAGACTCCCGTGCCTTTTTCTGCTCCTCCTTCAGTTTATTCTCAATTTCTTCCCTTAGAATAATCATTTTGTTGGCAGCAATACCAGCCTCTTTAAACTCATCAAAATGAAAATCAGTGATGTTAAGTTGTTTGAAACTGTTCTGGGAGGAATAAAAGAAGTTAAAGAAAAGATCAAAATCTGATTTGTATCTCTTATTGAAATGATAAATGATAAGTCCTTCCAAAAACAAGAGGCCAATTAATATCAGAAAGACGGTTAAAATACTGCTTTTCTGATCATTCCAGAGCGTTTTCTGCTGATCTTTAATGTTTTGGCTGATTTCATCCATATAGAATCCTGCCCCGATAATCCAATTGTATTCCTTGAAGAGTTGGACAAACGAACATTTTTCTGAAGGGATAGTTTCATTAATTTTATTCCATTTATAATAGAAGTAACCACCCTCAGGATTATTTTGCACCGTTTCAAGTTCCTGCATAAAAATACTGTGGCGTATATCCTCTATATCTGAAATTAAATTCAGCTTCCCTTTGTAAACGGTCCCATCCAAAACTATTGGGCTTCCGTTTATATGGTTCATAAATACGTAGCCTCCGTATTTGAATCTCACTGAACTTATCTTCTGGGCTATTTCATCCCTGAATTTGGGAAAATAATCTTCAACATATTGCTTTGATCCGAAATACCAGTTGAAGTGTCCGAATTTCCTGACATAACTTAACTTTTTATGCGTATTGGATCCCGTTATTAATTTCGAATCTGTGTTGTAATCGAGAAGTCCTTCATTCTTTGTCTTCAACAGATTGATCTCTTTATCTATAACCGAAAATCCGTTTGAATCTTTAAACTTACGCATATCCTTACCGGTGAATTCAGGTTTACGGGGATAATATACCCCGGTGCCGTCCAAAGAAGAAATGAATACTTCCTGTGATTCCATTTCGTATTTCAATGAAGATATTGTTGAGACTATAAGTGCCTTGATTTCCTGCTCTGATTTTTTGCCTTTGTATTGGTTATAAATCGATTCAGCGGTAAGGATAGCCTGATTTACATTTTGCCTGATCTTCTCTTTTATATCCTGTTTAAATATATCGTTTTGAATACGAATATATTCCAACTCGTTTTGAACTATCTCACGAATATAAATCTTTTGATTCTCAATATAATCCTTGCTACGTTGAGCGTTGATCCGGTTGAAATATAAGGTTTGCTGAATAATCAGAACCCCGCCAATTATTAAAGTTGTTGCAACAGTAATAATAATCAGTGTTCGACTCAAATAATTTGAAATATTCGAAAACAGGACTGTTTTTTTGAAAAAACCTGGCTGCATACGTGAATTGTTATTAATCCGTTATCGGATTTTCCATGACTGTAAATATAATAGAAATGATCTTCAATCAGGTACATGTGTCCAGTTAACTGAATAATTTCGAAATAAAATTAATACATTAAATCAAATGCCAGGATGAAATTATGTCATAAAAGCAGTTTATATAAAATCAGTATAAAAAAAGATGTCAATTTTTCCTTTCCATTTAACAAAGTCTAAAAATGAACCTTTGGTATTTAATTTGAAGACGGTAAAACATAGTCAAAAACATAGTCATATAGTTACTGTTAAATTCTGTTAAACGGATAAAATGAATTGGAAATTTTATAACACAAAGAATTACTTTTCGTTATCTTTAATAATCAATTAAATACTCAGGAATGTCTAATGACAAAAGTGAAATGCGATGAAAAATTTTAGAAGAGGATTATTTACATTGCTTGTAGCATTGATTGGTGGTTTTGTGGCACTATGGGCGTATACCCGTTATTTCGAAGAACCAAAGGTTATAACTGTTCAGCAGGGTCAGTCGATGCGATATACAAGCCTGCCTGCAGTCAGTTCTGGCGAATTGCCCGACCTGACATTTGCTGCAGAAAATTCGGTTCATGCCGTGGTTCATATCATGGTTACCCAAAAAGGGTCGTATTACAGTCAAAATCCTTTATTTGACTGGTTTTTTGGTGAAAGAGGAAGCAGTCAGCAGCGTATGCCCATCCGGCAGGGATTTGGATCAGGAGTTATCCTTTCTGCCGATGGTACGATCGTTACAAATAACCATGTGATTGAAGAAGCTGATGAAATTAAAGTTATCCTGAATGACAAGCGTGAGTTCAAAGCCAGATTGATCGCAACTGATCCTCAGACCGACATTGCCGTGCTTAAAATTGAAGCCAGGGACCTTCCCTTCCTTCGTTATGGAAATTCTGATGATTTAAAACTGGGGCAGTGGGTGCTGGCCGTCGGCAATCCCTTTAACCTGACCTCCACCGTAACGGCAGGTATTATTAGCGCCAAAGGAAGAAATATAGGAATTAACCAAAATATATCAGGCATAGAATCGTTTATCCAGACAGATGCTGCAGTGAATCCCGGCAACAGCGGAGGAGCCCTGGTCAATACGAGAGGCGAATTAATTGGCATCAATACAGCTATTGCCTCCCAGACGGGCTCCTATACAGGATATTCATTTGCCATTCCTGTTGGAATTGTGAAGAAAGTTGTTGCCGACATGCTTGAATACGGTGAGGTACAACGGGCCCTGCTTGGGGTTGAAATCAGAGATGTGACCGATTCGATCTCCAGGAGGATGCATCTGGATAAAATCGAAGGAGTTTATATTTCCAGGGCTCAATCGGGAGGCTCCGCCAATCTGGCCGGAATCAGGGATAATGATGTCATAACCAGCGTTGATGGAATCGATGTAAACTCTTCTTCCGAGCTTCAGGAACAAATTAACAAGCATCGTCCTGGAGATATTATCGTTTTGGTAATAAAAAGAGATAATAAAAAGAAACCATTTAACGTAACGCTTCGTAACAAACACGGAGATACGGAAATTGTCAAAGGTGATGACCATGAAAATGTTTTTGGTGCGAAATTTGTTGCACTTTCCGACCGGGATAAACAGGAATTGGGAATTCGTTATGGGGTGAAAATCACTGAACTTGGAAATGGTAAATTTAAGGACGCAGGAATAAAAAAAGGATTTATCATTACCCAGGTGAACAAGAGTGCCGTTTCTGAGGTT
>Ga0302296_1000836_pt1 | contig 24076 bp, 17 predicted proteins | sample III_Fen_N3_1_FD_194546 | JGI IMG/M metagenome (GOLD analysis project Ga0302296, IMG submission 194546) | Peat permafrost microbial communities from Stordalen Mire near Abisko, Sweden - III_Fen_N3_1 | ecosystem: Environmental > Terrestrial > Soil > Wetlands > Permafrost | place: Sweden: Abisko...
GTAAACGATACTACTCGTTTTGCCATCAGACTAAAAGCTGACAATGGACCTTTTTGCTGTGGTTTATTTCCAGACTTAGAAAGTGGAGTAAATACCATTGATGATAATAGTATTACTGTTTTTGCCAAAGGAAATACTATTACGATAAATTCGACTGATATTAATAATGGAACAGCATCTGTTTATAATCTCTTAGGACAAGAAATTGTAACCAGCAAAATTACGGGTACTACAACCGTAATAACAGAATCAATATCTGCTGGTACATATTTTGTTAAAATAGAAAAGGGTAAAACAGTTGTAACAAAGAAAATAATAATTGAATAGGAATATCCGTAGAGACGCAATTTATTGCGTCTCAATTTTCAAAACACAAATGCATTAATCGGGAGACGCAATAAATTGCGTCTCTACAAAAACCATAAACCTATGAAAAAGCGCACATACAAAAAACCAGAATTAAAATCGATAATCAAATTTCAATGGTAATGATGTCGGATGTTCCTCCGTCGAGGCCAAATGAATCATTAGGTATACAACAAACGAATTTTGCAGATCATTATAAGATATCGAAAGCATAGAAATTATTGTTTTAAAAGCCACTTTCGAGTGGCTTTTTTTATGCCTTTTATGTAAGAATTACACTTATGGTTATTCTCACATAATCACCATACTATCAAAATTTAAAACATATTTTCAAAAGTTTTCAATTTCTATTTTATATCTACAAAGTTTTGTTATTTTTGACGCAGAAAATTTCAAAAAACAGATACTAAATAAATGAGAGAAGGAATGAAAAAAGCACTGTTATTTTTACTGGGATTGTGTGCAACAATTCTGGTGCAAGCACAAGCTACAAGTAGTACAATTACTGCTACAGCTTGTGGAACGTACAACCTAAATGGAACGGTTTATTCATCAACAGGACAGTACCAACAAACCATTAAAAACATTGGTGGTTTTGATTCAATTATAACTTTAAATCTAACAATAAATCTCTTACCTCTTTATACAATAACAGGAGGAGGACCTTATTGTAGTAATGCTACTGCACCAAAAGTCAATATAAATTTATCGGGAACACCACCATTTACTCTTTCATGGTCAAATGGAACAACAAGTTCTACCGTTAAAGGCATTAATTCAACTCCATATTCAATTACACCAACAAATACGGGAACATTTACCGTTACTGCTATAAGCGACAACTATTGTACGGGAGTTGCAACAAACAATTCGGTAAACGTTACTAAAATTCAACAACCCGATTTAACATGGGATGCCACAACAGATACTGTATATTGCTTTGGTAGTTTTAATTCAACATTGTTAAAAGCTAAAATAAACACTGCTGCTACAGGATATTCATATAAATGGATGAACCTTACCAACAATATAGATATGGGTAATACCACGTCACCAATACTTCAATCACCTACAGGGACTAAATCGTATGGATTAACTGTTACCGATTCTGTTTTAGGACTTTCATGTAAACAAGTATTGCACGCTAGAGTTATAACACAAAATGCATTACCGACATACTCTATTACAGGTGGTGCAACATATTGTTATGGTTCAACAATATCACCAATTAAAATTAAAATAGGCAATGGAATTCCACCTTATAAATTATCATATTCTGATGCTGGAGGTGCAAATTATACAGTAACTGCATCGGGAATAAATCCAATAACGTATGCAATCCCTCAAACAATAGCAGGAGTATATTTAATTTCAGCTATAACTGACGCTTCACCTGATGGCTGTTATTCAGTAATTGATGCAACAACCAATTCAGCTACCATAACGATAAATACCCTACCAGTAATTACACCTGTATCACAAACACAAATGTGTACAGGAAATAGTAATACAATTTCGTTATCAAGCTTATTTACATTTAGTCCAACTGGAGGTACTACAGCTTATACTTGTAATGATGTTTCTGCAATTAACAATACAACATTTACAAAGACATCGAGCCCTGGAACATATACAGTATCGGTAACATACAATAAAAATGGATGTACAAGTAATGGAACAAGTACTATAAAAATTAATAGTTTACCTACCATAACAATATTAGCAATTCCAACGATAATAAATATTGGTTCAACAGCTACTATTTCGGCAAGTGGAGCAATTAGTTATATGTGGAGTAACAGTATAACATCGGCAACACAAACCGTTACACCTATAAGTAATACAACATATCTGGTAACAGGTACCGATGCTAATAATTGCATGAACACTGCAAGTATCATTATTACGGTCAATCAAGCACCAACGGTTACACCAACTCAACCTAGTGGAAGTGGAACAAGTGCATTGCCTTACCAAATAGCATCAATTAATAATCTTTATTGGTTAAGTCAAAACAGTAGTGCTTGGAGTTCGTACTTTATTCAAACTGCCGATATTGATGCTTCGCCATTAGCAAGTAGTGTTGGGTTTTCACCTATTGGGAAATATATGACTCAAGGAACACCATTTAGCGGTAAATACGATGGACAAAACCATGTCATAAACAATTTAACAATCAATAGAAATACAGCATCATATATTGGACTTTTTGGCTGTTTGGTGAATGCAACCATAAGTAATTTAGGTTTAACGAATGTTGCGATTACAGGTTTGACTAATACTGGAGCATTGGCTGGTGATTGTAATTATCATGATACAATTACAAACTGTTTTTCAACTGGCACGATTACCGGAAATAAATACAATCCTAATGGCTATTCCAATACGAATATAGCTGGCGGTTTGATTGGTTCAATTGAAAATTCAAACATAACAAATAGTTATTCTGCATGTACAGTTAACGGTGGTGATAATGCAGGAGGTCTTATTGGATCAATTGTTTATATTCAAGGAAATAATTCATCTATCTCAAATTGTTATGCATCAGGTTCAGTTACTGGAAACAATAACGTTGGAGGTTTAGTCGGAAATGTATCGAATGCTCCAACTATAACCAATTGTTATGCAACAGGAACAGTTATTGGAACTAATTATGTTGGAGGATTTGCCGGAAGTGTTGATGGCGGTTTTGGTTCATTAACCATTTCAAAATGCTATTCATCGGGAAATATAGTTTGTAGTGGAACATCGAAAGGTGGCTTTGTAGCAACTAACATAAACAATGGTAATGGTACTGGAACAGGAACTATTTCAAACTGTTTTTGGAATACCGAAACATCAGGATTAGCAAATGGTTTTTTTACCAATACTGGAACCATAACATCATTAACAGGTGTAACATCGGCACAAATGAAAACCCAAAGCACCTTTACTAATGCTGGTTGGGATTACAAATACGAAACCGCAAATAGCACTACTAATAACTGGGTTCAATACGATTATGTAAACTCGGGTTACCCAAGCTTAACATGGCAAATTAACTATTGGAACGGAACAGGAAATTGGAATACGGCATCAAACTGGACTCCAGCTTATTTACCAAGAGCAAACGCAAGCATCGTTATTGAAACGGGAGAATTAACATATAACAAAAACTACACAATACAAAATGCGTGTATTAATGTTGGAGCAAAATTAACGGTTAATTCAGGCTTAGGATTTGGACCAAACAATCTGTTACTGGTCAAAAGCGATGCTACTGGAACTGGATCTATTATAAGTAATGGAAAATGCAGTGGAGCCAATATAAAAGTAGAACAATATCTTGGCGGAGGCAGAAACTGGTATATAGCCAGTCCACTTGAGTATGCAAAAAGTTCTGTAATTAAAACCCCATTAACCAATAAACTGTGGAATTACAACGAACCAACAGCAACCTGGAACGAAATTACAGATGCAACAACAACTCTTTCGGTTATGAATGGTTATGTAGCTTATGTTCCCCACGATACTATTATTACATACGGTGAAGTTGGGAGTTCTTTGAATTTGTTTTATAATTCTATTTCATTAACACGTACGGGAACCAATAGTCAAAGTGGTTTTAATTTGATTGGTAACCCATACTTATCGTGTGTAAACTGGGAATCGGCTACAAAAACGAATGTAGAACCTTCTATTTGGTACCGAACAAAAAACATGAATAATGCTTACGTTTTCGATTCGTATAATGCATCAACGCATGTTGGAACAAATAATAATGGCAAAGGAGCAGTAACGCAATTTATTCCATCTTTACAAGCAGTGTGGGTACAAGTGAGCCCAACAGCAACTACGGGTCAACTATTGTTCGACAACACTATGCTTAGTCATCCTGTTATAGGCAACATATTAAAGGCTGATATTGAATTAACAGACATCCGCCTTGCCGTTACAAACGGTAAAAATAGCGACGAAACTATTCTTGCATTCAACGAACAAGCTGGCAATGGGTACGATGGTTTCGACACAAAAAAGATGTTTAACACAAACAACGACATGCCCCAACTGTTCACTCTTGCCGACAACGAAAAACTTGTTATCAATGGTATGAAACCAATAAATATAAGCAAAGTAATTGCCCTTGGTTTTAAAACAGCAAAAGCAGGAACATTTACTATTTCGGCAAATGAGATAAATGGACTTGATGGTGTTCCTGTTATTTTGGAAGATAAACTATTGAACAAAACACAAGATCTAACCCAAACGACTAGCTATACTTTTGCATCTGATTCGATAAACGATACCACTCGTTTTGCCATCAGACTAAAAGCTGATAATGGACCATTTTGTTGTGGTTTATATCCAGACCAAGAAATAGGAGTAAATACCATTGATGATAATAGTATAACTGTTTTTGCCAAAGGAAATTCAATTATTATAAATTCGACCGACATAAATAATGGAACAGCATCTGTTTTTAATCTGTTAGGTCAAGAAATTATAACAGGTGAAGTTACGGGTACCACAACAGTAATAGCAACATCAATACCCACTGGAGCATATTTTGTTAAAATAGAAAAGGGTAAAACAGTCGTTACAAAGAAAATAATAATTGAATAGGAATATCCGTAGAGACGCAATAAATTGCGTCTCAATTTTCAAAACACAAATGCATTAATCGGGAGACGCAATAAATTGCGTCTCTACAAAAAACCATAACCCTATGAAAAAACAGACATACAAAAAACCAGAATTAAAATTGATAAAAATCGACAATCAAATATCGATGATAATGATGTCAGATATTCCTCCATCGGGACCAAATGAATCATTGGGAATAAAACAATACAATTCTGTCGATCCTTATAAGATTTCGAAAGTTTAGTAAGTAAATAAGTAATTATTTGTTCCATCATAAAAACTGGTACTGATAACCAAGTTATAAAACGCCATACAAAAGACTCTCGTTTTGTATGGCGTTTTTATTTTTTAATGTATTCGATTATTTGGCATAACAGTCAAATACGTTTATAACGAAAAGATATACAACAAGCCCAATTTATTATCAAAACTCATATTAATACACATTCACATACAATTTTACCACCATTATAATATGTATAATTATTTATAAACAATATAGTATTTAACAGTAAAATAATTTGTAAAACTAAAAAATATTTATACTTTTGACCGAGCAATATGAAGCATGTAATACATAGAATTACAACTGAATAGACACAATGCACATTGCAATAACAATAAGCATAGAATCAAACAAAAACAAGACAGTTTGTAGGTTCAGTTGTAAATTATATCAGAAATTATTGCTAGTTATTTTAAAAATAGGACAATACGAATTTTATTTCTGAAGCATAAAAAACAATAGTTTCAATACATTGTTTTTTTATGACAGTTGGTAGAACGTTGATAGTGGAGAATAAGGGAAACAATTAGTCCAGAAATTTTATTTAGAATTTGAATCAATGCTTTTGGCAGGGTTTAAATACAATAATTAGGATATCGAAATGCGAAGAAATGTAAAAGCAACAATATCTTATAAATGGAAAGCTATAATTCTAGATTAAATATATTATCAAATCGCAATTAGTACTAATTAAGAAAATATAACAAGTATCAATTATTTATAAACACTTAAAAAAAAGTAATTATGGAAGAATACATGGGAACAATTTTGGCTTTTGGGTTTAATTTCAATCCAAGTGGTACTGCATTTTGTAATGGTGCTATTTTGGGCATCCCACAAAACTCAGCATTATTTGCATTACTCGGTACGACCTACGGTGGTAATGGACAAACCACATTTGGAATTCCCGATTTACAAGGAAGAGTTATCGTTGGACAAGGAAGCGGTGCTGGACTAACTCCACGTGTTATGGGTGAAAAATCGGGTTCAGAACGAGTATCATTAACGCCAAGTCAATTACCATCACACACACATACTGCGGCATTTGTAGGCACATCAGTTACCATAAAAGCAAGTGGTAATGCAGGTACTCAAGCAATTGCTGCTGGCAGAATAAACACCATAGGTGGAACAACAGGCGGATTTCTTTATAATAATGATGCTAGTCCTGCTGTTGTATTAAATGTAGCTGGAACTGCTGCTGGAACCGTTTCGGTAAATGCGATTGGCGATAATCAACAACACGATAACATGCAACCATATACTGTACTGAATTACTGTATCGTACTTGAGGGAATATTCCCTTCTCGTGATTAATTTAACACATTAGGCTGATCAACAATTGTGGGTCAGCCTAATCTTTTTAAATGTTATATTTGTTCAATGAATCGAACTATAAAAATCGGATTTCTATTTCCGTTCTCAACAATCGCACCCAACATGTCGCAAGATATTATAGATGGATTTTATTCGGCGATACCAGAAAATTATCGAAAGTTTTTTCAGTTTTATCCCGAATATATCGATAAGGGCAATCATGAACTTATAAAAACAGCCATAAATAAGCTGATACTGTTTCATAATGTAGATGTTGTTTCGGGTATTATTAGTTATAAACTTATTCCAGAAATAACAAGACTCATTGAACTAAGAAAAAAAATTGGCTTTTTCTTCGACATAGGCGAATACCTTCCTCCCATTCAGGCTCTTTCCGAAAACATTTTCTTCAATAGTCTTCAGTTTTGGCAATTAGAGTATGCATTAGGTAAATGGGCACAACAACAATTTACAGGGAAAGGAGCTATGGTACTTTCTGTTTACGAAGCAGGCTATCAAATGCACAGTGCGTTTTGGCAAGGTGCAATGTCGTCGGGAGCCGAAGAAATAGATATGCATATATTGCCTTTCAACCCTCAAATAAAAAATATTGAACCAATTGTAGAATCATATCTACAAACAGTAGAAAAACAAGACATACAGTATCTTCATGCACTTTTTTGTGGAGACGAAGCTTGTGAGTTTTTTAATGCTTACAAAAAATCAAAACTCTGCAATAAAATACCATTATTGGTTTCGCCTCATATGGCTTCGGAAGAAATTCTCGATAGTTTTAAGGATACCAATATGACACTATACTCTGCATCAGGATGGAATTATCACTCCAACGACGATAAGAACATAAAATTTAAAACAAACTACCAGTTTACATCGGGTAAAAAGGCAACAGAATTTGCTGTAATGGGTCTCGAAATGGGATTACTCTTTGGACAAATACTTGCAATTTTACAAAAAGGCGATACGAAAGAAATAATAAATGCCATAACAGTTGCCCGAATTAATGGTCCAAGAGCTGAGCGAAATTTCAAACACGACATTTCATTATCGTCACCTGCAATCAACATCGAAAAAATATCTACCCATCATAATCATGCCACCAAGATTGTAGTCGATCAAGGCGAGGCATTACATCATAATCACCATACATTTCACGAAATTCATAACCAATCTGTTTCGGGTTGGAAAAATCCTTACTTGTGCATATAAATATCTATATAAGTTATAAGAATGAATTATTGTCGTATTTAATACGTGGCTCGAGCGGACTTACAGTCCGTTCGTTATACCAAAATAGAAGCACGGAATACATGTCCGCGCTAGCCCACAATTTAATTCGCGACATTAAATTCTTAACATTACATAATAAGAAATACATTTACTAATTCAAATAATTTAAAACATGAAAAACAATACATTTAAAACACTAAAACTACTCATTGCCTTTTGTTTGGCAATGATAGTATCACAGAGTATTTTTGCCACCAACCTTGTAGTGTCTGGTGTGCCTGCTGGGACTTATTCTGGAGCAAACGGAACGTATGCACCCAATGGAACGGTAAATGGACATACCTCATGGAAACACACTACAAATGGGTATTATATCTATTATTGTTCTACCTACAACGATTGGGAAATTAATACAGCTACTGACTGTGGTGATTATCTGTTTTTCACCAATCCTACAAGTGCAGAACCTCCACTTGGTAGTTGGACTCAGAATCCAAATCCTCCATATAATTTTACAACTACGGCATATATAGCCGAAGCAGGAGCTGCCCTTGTACCCGAAATCAATGTGAATGGTAATGCCTATTCTATAGTTGATGGGAATTATTCTCCCAATTTTCAATATGGAACCAAATTTGGATCTTGCAATATCACCTCAACATCAATCTCTCGAAGTTATATTATTGAGAATAAAGGAACAGGAGCATTATCAATAACAGGTATTACAATAACGGGTACTAATGCAACTGATTTTACTATCACAACAAATCCCACAGGTACAATTACAGCTGGAGCAACCGCAACGTTGGCAGTTAAATTTGATCCTTCGACTGTAGGAGACAAGAATGCAACAATCACCATTTCGAATAATGATTCCGACGAAGGAACATACGATTTTACGATTAATGGATTTGGATATAATCCAGCAAATTTAACTATATCGGGTATTACAAATCCTGCGGCTGCTAATGGAACATACGTACATCAAGGTGTTACAAATAATTTTGAATATTGGAAATTTGGTTCGTATTACCTCTATAACGATGGCAGTAGTTGGTTTATAGATACCGATTTAAATAGTATAACAACTCTTTTCTATTCAGCAAATAATGGACAAAACCCATCTCCATTATATGCCACAAGCTGGACTGCAGAATCAGGAACGGGTACAGCAAAAGTAACAACAGCAGTTCCTGAGGCAGATATTAACCTATTAGGTAATGGTGCTTCAATTGTTAGTAACGATATTACACCGTCCTTTACCGATTACACCAATTTTGGTTCAATCGATGCTATTTCAGGAACTGTGGTTAAATCATTTACAATTCAAAATACAGGGGGAGCAACATTGTCATTGTCGGGTTCATCGCCTTATGTAGCAATAAGCGGAACAGATGCTTCCGATTTTAGTATAAGCTCAACACCATCGGCTACAATTGCTTCGTCTGGTAGTACCACATTTCAAGTAACATGTAACCCATCGTCATCGGGAACTAAAAATGCAACACTTACAATTACAAGTAACGACCCCGACGAAGGAACTTATACATTCGCAATTCAAGGATATGGTTTTTATCCGCAAAACATAGCAATTTCGGGCATTACAAATCCTGCGGCAGCTAATGGAATTTATGTTCATCAAGGAACTTCAAACAATTTCGAATATTGGAAATTTGGCTCATATTATCTTTATAATGATGGAACAAGTTGGTTTATCGATAATGATTTAAATAGTGTATTAGCATACTTTATTTCTAATAATAACTTACAAAATCCATCACCATTTAATGTTACTAGCTGGGCACTTGAGAATGGTGGAACTGGAACTCCTGCATTAACGATTTCGGCACCAGAAATGGATGTTCAAGGAAATAGTACAAGTATTGCAGATGAAGATATTACACCTTCAACTACCGATTATACCGATTTTGGTTCAGTAAATACAAGTTCAGCAACCATATCTCGAACTTTTACTATTAAAAACACAGGCAATGCAGTGTTAAATATTAGCGGAACTCCTAAAGTTACAATATCTGGTACAAATGCTTCCGATTTTACAGTAATAACACAACCATCGGCAACGGTAGCAACAACAAGTGGAACAACAAGCTTTGTTGTTTCTTTCGATCCTTCGGCAAGTGGTACTCGTACAGCAACAATTTCAATTGCTAATGACGACAGCAATGAAAATCCTTATAATTTCAGTATTCAAGGAACTGGAATTACTGCACCAACAGTTACAACACAAGCCGCAAGTAGCATAGCTTCAACAACAGCAACTGGTAATGGAACCATAACCAGTTTAGGTTCGCCAAATCCAACTGCGTATGGTGTATGCTGGAACATAAGTGGTACTCCAACAACTTCCGACAGCAAAACAGATAATGGAGCAGCATCGGCAACGGGATCTTTTACCGCAGCAATGACTGGTTTATCTGCAAACACAACATACCATGTACGTGCTTTTGCTACAAATACAGCAGGTACTAGTTATGGAACTGAGGTAACGTTTACAACAAGTGCAATAGCTCCAACGGTTACAACACAAGCAGTTTTAAGCACAACAGCAACAACAGCAATGATCAGTGGAAACATAACATCGCTGGGAACTCCCAACCCAACAGCTTATGGCGTATGTTGGAATAAAACAGGTACACCAACCATTTCCGATAGTAAATTGTCGAATGGAGCAGCGTCATCAACAGGAGCCTTCTCCACTTTAATAACAGGATTAAACGGAAACAGAACCTATTATGTGCGAGCTTATGCAACAAATACAGCAGGTACAAGTTATGGTGATGTTGTTAGCTTTACGACATCTATTCTCACCGTCACATGGAACGGAACAGCTTGGTCGCCATCTGCTCCAACAGCAAATGATGATGCTATTTTAGATGCCGATTATAATGCAGCAGGATTTAATTGTAATAATCTAACAATTAATGCTGGGAAACAACTTACCGTAACATCAGGAAACTTATATGTTTCGGGAAATCTTACTTTGAAAAGCGATGCTAGTGGAACGGCGACAATTGTTGATGACCAAACTATAGCGGTTTCTGGTACTACAACAGTTGAACAATATCTTACTACAGGACGCAACTGGTATGTTTCAAGTCCAGTTGGGAATGCTACAAGTGCTACTATTATCGATGAAGTTGGCAGTAAATTATGGAATTATAATGAAACTACTCCTGCATGGGACGAGATTACTAGTAACACAACAACACTCAACGAAATGGTTGGATATGTTGTGAACAAGGCTTCTAATGGTGTTGTTTCGTTTACTGGTGATTGGTATAATAATGGTGACATGACAATTAACCAATTGAGTAGAACCATTGCATCTGGAACCAAACGTGGCTTCCACCTTATTGGTAATCCTTATCCTTCGTGTGTAAACTGGAAATCAGCCGTTGATGGTCTGTTTACTTCAAATCTTGAACCTACTATTTGGTATCGCAGTAAAAATGGAGCTGACTACGTTTTCGATACATATAATGCTACAGACAATGTTGGAACACACAATTACGGTGGTACTGATGTTACTGGTATTATTCCTCCATTGCAAGCGTTTTGGGTACGTGTTGATGCAGATAATGTTGAAGGTTCTGTGACTTTTAATAATGTTATGCGAAGCCATCCTATAGTGGGCAATAAACTAAAGGCTAATGCTAGTACTAATGATGTTGTTCGTATTCAGATTGCTAATGGCAGTAAGACAGATGAGGCAATCATTGTATTTAACTCGAATGCCGCAAATGGTTACGATGCTTGGGATTCGCAAAAAATGTTTACCGAAAGTGCAGACGTACCACAAATATACACCACTGCCGATACTGAGAAAGTTGTAATCAACGGACTTGAGTCAATAAATACAAATAGCAATATACCACTTGGCTTTAAAACTTCAAAAGCAGGTACATTTACCATTTCGGCAACTGAAATAAATGGAGTTGACGTTGTTGTTTTAGAAGACAAACTATTGAACAAAACACAAGACTTGACTGGTTCAGCAAGCTACACTTTCACTTCTGACAATGTTGACAATTCGAGTCGTTTTGCAATTCGCCTAAAAGCTAATTCAGTAACAGATGTTCCTGAAGCTTTGAAATCGACAATTGCTATTGTTGCTCAAAACCAATCAATAGTAGTTAAAACAAGCGAAACATCGGGAACGATAAACGTGTACGATTTACTTGGTAGAGTTGTAATCACAAAAGCTATTGAAGGAACTAAAACAGTACTTGAAGCACCTGTTGGTGTTTATTTTGTAAAGGCACAAACTGCTACAAACATTGAAACAAAGAAATTAGTAATTGAATAATTAACTATAAACAAATGAAAAAACGCACATATAAAAAACCAGAAGTAAAATCGATACGAATCGATAATCAAATATCAATGGTAATGATGTCGGAAGTTCCACCTAATGGACCAAATGAACCTCAGAGCATATATCAAACAAATTCAATCGATCCTTATAAGATTTCAAGAGGATAAGAAATAATAGTTAATAATTAATTGAAAGCCACGTTATATCATAGTATTTAACGTGGCTTTTTAAATCAACAATATCTACACAATAACTTTTGCCCAGAAATGATCCCCCAATATTGATTTTGTTTCAACTCTCGGTATTTCCCAAATACTCGAATCGCTGTTCGTCCTTTTAACATTCCTACTAAATCTGATATTGACACTTTCAGGAGTACTTTCACCAGTAAGTGAACATGATATTTTTTTACCGTTCAAAATTCTATAACTATATTTGGGTGTCAAAACATTGTGGTAAGTACACTGCGGTATGTGCCATTTTCATAAATCGACTCATGATTAATCCTTTATTTCATAGTGGGAACAACTTCCGAAAGATAATCATGAGCCATTTTACCGGCATACCCTTAAAATGACTCTGACCACATTCAGAGAACGTGGATTTCAAGTACTGATTAAAAATACTTCTATCACTAAGCATACATATACGAAACGATTAACTATGCCAAAGAAGTTAAAGTGCTCGAAGCTATGGTAATTGAAGATCTCCAACCATTCAACAGCAAAGGATACAACCAAAAACCAAGATAAGTTTGTAAAGGAATTTATTTTCTCGTAACCATTGATTCGAGCTTCATACCCACACAATACCTTTCTGGTTTAAGAGTAAATGCCCCCATCTGTTTTTTACCTTTTGTATTAGGTAATGAAATGACGGCCCGAACATTACTATTTTGTTTTACCTGAAACTCTATAACTTGTGCGGTATCGTTTAGAATATTGTTGTAAATAAGGGTTCCATTATCTTTATCGAAAAGTGTGATGTATGCCTTATAACTGAATGATGTAACCAATGACATTTTATAGTCCTTATTTTGAATCAATTCAAAAGGTATTTCAAACGATTCATCAGTTGCAATCAATTTGCTCATGCAAGCATCAGGTACAATAGTATAGCTATTGTTAAGAACTACAACACCATTTTTATTCCAATAATCTCTACAGTCTTGCGAAAATGATGTTATACTTAAAAATAGGAACAGAAATAATATATTAAATTGCTTCATATCAATCTTTTAATAAAAAACATCATCGTATTCATGATGTTGCCTAAATTTACGTCACCTGAAGTTCTTTGTTTATGAAAAGAAGATAAAAACTATGCAGAACTTATCAACAACCTATCGTGTTGAATCAGAGAATTTATGTGTTTTGAAGCGACATTTATTAACGAGTTGTAAACAATTTCGAGTCACTCATATTTTCAGAAATAACGAGCATTAACAGATATTTTCACAAAATCAATGATGATGGAATGTTTCTCTCATATTATAATAATGTAGGTATGTTTCTTTAGAAATGTGATTGTGCCAATGTACTGTGAGCATTGCGATACCTATAATACCGATAAAAATAAAAAAACCAGCAGGATGGAAAGAATGTATTTCACCTGTTTTGAAAAAGAATAAAACACTCATCAACGAACTAATCGGAAGAAATCCTTCAACCCCTGAAGGTCTTTGATAAAAAGCTGAAACTCCATTGCTTGCTAAATAGGAAACAAACAGTGAAAACGCTATACCTATCCAGATACATAATACCATGAATAGTAGTTGAATACTAATTCGAAATCGTTGAATTGATTTATCTTTTTTTGCTTTAAAGTTCATAAATGTTTATACTTTTAGAATTACAAAAATAACTGTAAAGTCAAAAAAGCACTGTAACAAATGTTACAAAACAAAGAAATTATAAAACAATAAGTATCTTTGAAAAGTAATATTTTCAAAAAATGAATTCAATAGATATACTGACCAAAGCTTTTGATAAAAACAAATCGGTAAATTATGTTATAAAACAAGATAACCGAAGAGAAAAACGCATTCGATCATTGATAGAATATAGTTTTAACAATACTTTGCGTTTTGGCAAAATATTTTCTATCGACAATAAAGCATATGCTTATGTTAGTTTTCCCCATCAATATAAAACAGATATTTTTGCTACTATCAAACTTATTTTTTCATCGCTTGGCTTCAGGAATATTAAAAGAGTATTACGATTCAAGTCACAATTGAAAAAGTATTATCCGAAAGAATTTGTATATCTCGATTTTATTGGAATTGATCCATTGTTTCAAGGACAAGGTATAGGATCTACTTTGGTGCAAGAAATTATAGCATTTGCGAAACAACAAAATCTACCACTCTATCTCGAAACTTCAACTGTTGAAAATATAGCATTTTACAAAAAGAATGGCTTTGAACAATATGGGGAATTACAGTTAGAATATCCATTGTTTTTGTTTAGAATAAATGAAGAAAAAATATAAACGAAAAATAAAGATACAATTATGACATTTACAGATTGGATAGGTTCTTTGGGAGTTTCGATATTACTTCTTGCCTATTTTCTAAACCTTAGAGATATTCTCAAAAAAGAAAGTTTAATCTATCTTTTTCTCAATGTTGTAGGAGCCGGTTTGGCTTGTATGGCATCGATACTATTAAAATATGTACCGTTTATTATTCTCGAAATTTGTTGGACAATGATTTCAACAATAAGCTTAATAACAGTTATAAGACGCAGAAAACACGTTGATTAAACAGTTAATAAAACAAATTGTCGTTTAATGCCACATTAAAAAAAGGTTTTGGACTTCTCACCTTTTGACCTGGTCTGCTTAAGCAAGGAGTTCCGTCCTTCTGTAACATAGGATAATGAACATTTTTATAACCAACCCATCGTTCAGGCACAAAATACATGTCGTGAACTATTTTGTTTTGCAAAATTTGACGTACTTGTTCTGCATCAATTCCAACCATAACTTTAGCCATTTGAGGTGAAACAACAGAATAAGCCCGCTCAGCTTGAAAACACAATATGCCAACAGAATTTTTTCCCCAAGCAGCTTTACTTAAATCTTTATAACCAAATCGCGAATGATAAATTGTATCGTTTGTGACCTTTACAGCTTTGGAGTCGAAGCTATCGCCTGTCCATAACACGGCTTTAATGGAATAAGTATACACATTTTCGATATAAGATATAATTGCTGCAGCTGTTCTATAACGGTCTTGTTTTGTAAGAGCAAGAATATCATTTTCAGTTAAAAACCTATAATGTCGTGTTTGAAAACCAAAAATTCCAGTTGCTTGACTAGTTCCAGCTTTATCGTGATAGAGATTATAGGAATATGCAAACGAAAACTTTCGTCCCGTTTGATTAGACAATAAATCTATTGGTGAGATATTAATACTATCCTTTTTACCAAATGGAAGAATAATCCCAATACCAAGTTGTAATTCAGGTCCACATTTTTTTGTTCCATAACTTCTAAGGTTATAGGTCAGACCTGCCCGAGCGTTACATTGTATATATGGATTATAAACTTGAGGAAGAAAAAAAACACCAATTCTATCAATAGTTGTTCCTAGGTTGGATGTAATTCCAAAAGAAAATGAAACCTGTGACAAAACAACATTTAAGTATGAACTGAAAAGCGCCAAAAATATAATATGTAACTTTTTAAAATTCAATCCAATAAACCATTAATTTATTTTATCGTTATTCCACGTAATTGTTAATTACCTACTTACAAAAATATAGTTTTATTATTTGAAAATAACTATATGTTATGTACTTTTGGGTCAAATATTATAAAAGTAGGGCAATTGAAAGTAAGTAGCAAATTATATAGTACGTTTATTATTCTGTTATTTATTATTCTTATTTTAGGATATGCAGGATTTTTGGTTCAACGAACCTTAAATTCGAACTTCCAAAAATATGCAGGTAAAATCCTTCCGAATGCCATTGAAGCAATCAAAATGAGAGCTGAAATGGAACGTGTTGCCGAATATTCTAAACTTTACGAAATAACCGGTAATGGCGAAAATCGTTGGAAAGCTTGGAACGCAATAAATGGATTACAAAGAGACATTAGCTCGTATACTATTAGTAGCGAAGGACATATAAATGACTCAACATTGAAAAACATTCATTCAAATGTTAGCTTATTTATTCAATATTCAAGTTCATTTTTAAAAACAGACAAAAGCCAAAATCCTGATTCGTATGAAGAGTTGAAAAACTTAATGAATATACAACAATTAAGAATTGCCTATACACTTAAGGTTTTAATTGATAAAGATGTTTTAAGCACTAAAGAAACAGAAAGAATTTTGGGTGAAAAAACAAGAACATCACTTTTATTAATAATTTGTGCAATTGGGTTAGCCTTAATAGTCTTTATATTGGCCGTATTAGTAACCTATTTATCTATATTAAAACCTATTAAGAGTTTAACCGAAACAGCAAAAATAATAGGAGACGGAAACATTGAAGGAACGATTGAAGATTCAATTTTACTAAAGGATGATGAAATAGGAATACTAGCCCGATCTTTTAGAAAAATGGTAAATCACCTCGTTGAAGTATTTGAATCGAGAAACGAATTAAATACCGAAGTAAATGAAGAGATTGAGAAAAAAAGCCAAATGATCGAATATAACGATAAATTATTAAAGTCAAAAGTAGAACCTTGTCATCTTGAACAATTAGCACTATTAACAACCTATTCAGACAATCTGATTCAACCAATAAATGGTATTCTAGGTTTTGTTGAACTACTTAACCAAACATCGCTTTCACCAGAAAAAAAAGAGTTTTTCATTTCCCAAATTAGAAATAATGCAATGTCACTTTCTCAGTTAATTGAGGATATGTCAGATCTAGCAAAAATTGAAATGGGTAAATTTAAAATTGGTAAATCGTCATTTCTTGCTATTGAATTAATTTCAGAGATGATAAAACTAGCTGAAACCGAAAAATTAAAAGTACACAAGAATGAAATTATAATTATATCAAAACTAGATTCGTCAATCAATGAATTGTATACCGATAAATATCGAATCAAACAAATATTTAAAAAACTGATAGATAATGCAATACAACATACAACGAAAGGACAAATTGAAATTGGTTACAAACAATTACAAAAAGAAAAAAAGATACTTTTTCATATAAAAGATACTGGACATGGAGTTCCATCGCATATCAGACACACAATATTTAATAAACAAAAAAGTCAACCAAACAATCTCGACAATAATCAAATAGGATTTAGTTTAGCTGTTTGTAAAGGTATATTACAAGAAATGGATGGAGAAATTTGGATGGAATCGACTGAAGGAGAAGGTACAACTGTATTTTTCACAATTAAAATAGAAACAAAACATAAATCAGATGAACCAATAACAAGTTCGAACATCGATTGGAATAATAAAACGATACTTGTAGTTGACGATGAAGAAATAAATAAAGTTTTGATAAACGAATGTTTAGAAAACACAAAGGCGAAACTTCTTTTTGCAAAAAATGGAAAAGAAGCCGTTTATCTCTTTTCTACAACGCCTAAAATCGACCTCATATTAATGGACTTAAAAATGCCGGAAATGGATGGTTATAAAGCTACTGAAATAATTAAAATTCAAAATAAAGACATTCCAATTATTGCTAATACAGCTTATGCAATGCTTTATGAACGCGATAGTTGTTTGGAACATGGTTTTGATGATTATATAGCAAAACCATTTAGTGTTTCTGATTTAATAACAGTAATTAACAAACATTTAAAATAATAGTAACAATGATTCAACGGATTCAAAGTATTTATCTTTTCATCGCTTCAGTATTATTATTTGTAACAACATTACTTCCTATTTCACATTTAGTTGATCCCTCAAGTCATAGTCAAGTAACTATTTATGCATTAAAGATTGTTACGGCCGAAAAAGTATCTCACCCTTTTTCGATAATAAGTACTGGGATTCTTATATATACATCAATAATCATAGGATTTATTACCATAATGCTTTTCAAAAGAAGAAAACTTCAAATACTTATTACATCATTATTAATGGTATTTACTTTTCTTATTTGTAATTTCATCGTTGCGAATAGTTTTATGTTACTACCAACATCGCAAGCATTAATGTCATTTGAATATATCTCAATATTTCCATTAATAGCCTTAATATTATTTTTTTTAGCATTCAAGGCAATAAAAAAAGATGATAAACTCGTTAAATCACTCGATAGAATTAGATAAAATATATTTTTATAAAACTTAAAACTATGAAACGAACAGTAAAACCTTTATTATTAGCATTAGGATGTCTATTTATTTTCAGTGTCACACAAGCAGTTGGGAAAAGTGTATCGAAAGCAAAACCCAAAAGTGGTAATGGATATAAGATCCATATAAAAATCAATGGATTAAAAGACACAACAATGCTCCTTGGGCATCATTTTGGTGGGAAAAAATATGTTGTTGATACCATAAGACTAAATTCAAAAGGTGAAGGTACTTTTACCGGCGATACACTACTTGAAGGAGGAATCTATTTGGTTATTACACCAGCAATGAATTATTTTGAAGTTATAGTAGATAAAGATCAAGATTTTTCTCTGTCTACAGACACTGTTGATTTAATTAAAAACTTAAAAATAGATGGTTCAGAAGAAAATACTGTTTTTAATGATTATCAAAACTTTATGGTTGATAATCAAAAGAAAGCAGCAGCAGAAAAGAAGAAATACGATTTCTTTAAGAAAATGATTGATTCAACGGGAAACCCTAATATAAATAAAAAAGCATTTCAAGATTCACTAGCCCAAAAGAAAGCAGAATTAGCAAAACTCGATACAATTGTAAAAAACAAATGGAATTATATAAATACAACCTACCCAACATCGCTTCTTGCTTCTGTGTTAAAAGCAATGAAAGAAGTTGAAGTTCCTCCATTCCCTAAAAACGATAAAGGACAAATAATTGATTCTTCGTTCCAATATAAATATTATAGAACCCATTATTTCGATAATATCGATTTTAATGATTCAAGACTTTTACGTACCCCAATCTTAGAAAGCAAAATTGACGAATATTTTGATAAAGTTTGTTACCCTCCTATTCCCGATACACTTTGTAAAGAAGTTGATAAAGTTGTGAATTTATCAAAAGGGAACTATAAAATGTATCGATATGTTGTTCAATATTTATTCAACAAATACAATAATCCCAAAATCATGGGAATGGATAGAGTATTTGTCTATATCTCTGATAAATACTACTTATCGGGATTAGCAACTTGGGCACAGTCTGATACAGCATTTATGAAAAGTATAAAAGATAGAGTTTTACATGTCCGTAATAATTTAATTGGAGAAAAAGCTCCAGAGCTTACCTTGTTCGATTTGCAAGACAAAACAGTATCATTGGGAAGTATAGAATCAGACTATATCGTACTCTATTTCTTTGATACAGATTGTGGCCATTGTCAAAAAATAATTCCAGAATGGAAAAAAATCTATGATGAAAAGAAATTTGCATCAAAAGGAATTAAAACGATTCTCGTGGAAACACAAATTGATAAAAAGAAAATGAGCGAATTTGCTGAGAAATACGGAGTAAAAGATTTACAAATGCTCTACGATCCTTATCAAACAACAAACTTCAGAGTACTTTATGATATTTACAGTACTCCTGTACCTTATATTCTAGATAAAGACAAAAAAATCATAGCAAAACGTATTGAACCAACAGTAATTGCCGATTTTCTTGAAAAGATGTTAGAACACGATGCAACACTAAAAAACAAAGAAAAAAAATAGCTGCTCTTTTTATATAATTGAAAAATGGTTTTTTCGAAACTAAGAGTAATTCTGCTTTTTATAGTAATTCCAACAATTGTTCCAACGGCTGTTTTTTCACAAATTGGGAATAGTAATGGACAATATGACGAAGTAATAAAACAAGCTTATACCTTACTTCATTGTATAAATACAGGAGATAAAAAAGCGATTAAAAATTCATTTATTGAAAGTAATTTTCAATCAAAAAAAGAATTTATTAAAACTATTTCGTCATCAAATATTAAATGGGCATCAGAACTTTTAACGCAAAATGGAATACCCGACAAAAATGATATTGCAATAGCAAGTTGGAAAACGTTTACGAAGGATTTGGAACCAAATTTTTCAATAAATATTACCTATTATTTTAAAGGTCAAAATCTAAGATATTCTAACACTGATGATCATATCTGTTTCAATTTCATTAAAAATACAAAAGGAGAATATTTTTTCAACGGTTTATTATTCTTTAAGAAAAGTGATTTTCAAAATGTTAAAAAATTAAGCAATAATTCTAAATAATGTTTTTTTAAGTATATTTACGGAATGAAAAAAGTATTTAAAATTTATCTTCTCTTTACACTATTTGTAGGTTGCTTTTCAATAGGACAAGCTCAAGACGACAAGGTTTATCGAAATATGTATGACGCTCTTGAAAATCCTAAAGAAGTTAAGATTTTAGATTTTTCAATTGTATTAGCCGAATTACCAACCGAAATCGGTGAACTTAAAAATTTAAAAGAACTTCACCTAAATAGACATAAATTAACGACACTTCCTCCTGAGATTGGACAATTAAAAAAGCTCCGTTTACTTGAAATTCAAGCTAATAAACTGATTAATCTTCCCAAAGACATTAGTAAATGTAAAAACATTAGAAATCTTGATTTATCAAATAATAAATTCTTAGTATGGCCTGTTGAAATTGACAATTTAAAGAAACTTGAATTCCTTAATCTTTCGAGAAATGAAATAGTTACACTTTATGATGATATTGGAAGTTTAAAAAAAGTAAAAGTTTTAATGTTGAACTTCAATAAGATTCAAAAGATTTCCACTAAAATTGGGCTGATGAAAAATCTCGAACGAATTTATTTAATCAATAACGAATTAACAAAGTTACCAGGAACAATTGGTGATTTAAAATATCTAAAAGTTCTTGATTTATCTTTTAACCAGTTAGAACGCCTACCCTCATCTATTCGAAAATTAAAAGATCATCTTGAAGTTTTACGTTTATATGATAATAATTTCACCGATGATCAAATAAAGAAATTTAAGAAATGGCTTCCTAAAACAGAAATATCATTCTAGGAAAAAAGCATAAAAAAAGCTCTCAAAATTGAGAGCTTTTTTTATATGATACCTTTAGAATTTATCCTAAATATGTTTTTAATATTTTGCTTTTCGAAGTTTGTTTCAAACGACGAACAGCTTTTTCTTTTATCTGACGAACACGTTCACGAGTTAATCCAAACTCTTCACCAATTTCTTCAAGAGTATATGGATTTTTAGAATTCAATCCAAAATACAAACGAATTATATTAGCTTCACGCTCTGTCAAAGTAGAGATTGCTCTTTCAATTTCACGACGTAATGATTCTTGAATCAACTTTTGATCAGGTGAAGGAGTATCTTTACAGTCTAATACATCATACAATGTTCCATCTTCACTTTGCGAAAGTGGAGCATCCATTGATACATGACGACCAGAATTACGTAACGACTCTTTCACATCTTTCGAAGAACATTCAAGTTCCAATGCAACTTCTTCAGCCGAAGGTTCACGTTCGTATTGTTGTTCCAAAGTTGCTAAAACTTTGTTTATTTTATTGATTGAACCAATTTTATTCAATGGTAAACGAACAATACGAGCTTGTTCCGCTAAAGCTTGAAGAATTGACTGACGAATCCACCATACAGCGTATGATATAAACTTAAATCCGCGAGTTTCATCAAATCGTTGAGCAGCTTTTATCAAACCTAAATTTCCTTCATTAATAAGGTCAGGTAAACTTAATCCTTGGTTCTGATATTGTTTTGAAACAGAAACCACAAAACGAAGATTCGCATTTATCAATCGATTAAGAGCTCTTTCGTCTCCCTCTCTAATTCTTTTTGCTAACTCTACTTCTTCTTCTGCCGTGATTAAATCAACTTTTCCTATTTCATGTAAATACTTATCAAGTGAAGGTGTATCGCGGTTTGTAACTTGTTTTGTTATTTTTAATTGCCTCATTTTATTAAATTTTACCCATTATACGTAACATATTTTGCAAAGGTTACATTTTTGTATGATTTTTCTATACTTTTTTGCTAATTTATTTAGGAAGATTTTAGTAATTAAGCCCTTACTTTAATTAAAAATAATGATAAATACAGCTAAAGCCTTTTGTTTTTAATGAAGATTTTGGCGTTATTTGTACATACACTTATACTCTGTTTTTATGACAAACGATTTTAAAACAAACTGTAGATTCTTATTGAATAACAATGACTTATTAGGTTTATTCGATCAACACATTGAACCAATAATAGAAAAAGAAGCTGAATCTTTTTCAGCTTATGATAAACTTATCGAAATTATTGAAGTTCAAAAAGAAGCTGGTTATGATAAACAAAAACTAAGAAGCCAACTTTTACTTGTATTAAAAGGAGAATATAATTTCAGCCCTAAAGAATTTGAAGATAAATCAGATTTAGATGAATGGAACGAACGTTTAGATGAAATGGTTGAAGAAATTATTGAAATGGATTTTTAAAATAATTTTAGAAAGTCTAAATAACTATTAAAACATTTGGAGTTACTTTATTACTAAGCAACTCCTTTTTTATTATGAAAGATGTTGGTGTTTTTGTCAATTACAATACAAAATATCATCTTCTTATTTCATTAAAATATACAAATTGGTAAAGTACAATTGATTCCTTGCACGGTACTTCTACATCTTTTTAGAAAGTATGATGTAATGATGCTATTGTTAAGATTGAAATGATAAAACTAGTTTAGTTAATCGTTTTATAGGAGGTTTAATTGATATCATAATCGGTGTTCGCACCTTTGGAAATATGGTTTTAAATGAAGTCGGCATTTTTAATGTAATAAGAATAAATTAATCTATTTTTAACACAAAATTAGGTATCATTGAAAACAAAATTATTTGTTATTACTATTGTTATGAGCTTAATTTGTAAATATTCAATAATACAATTTTACGACTTACGCTTCTAAAGCCAAATACGCGTTTTTATCTAAAATAATGATTTTATTCTGAATATTCGATCAACACATTGAATCTGTTGAGATTTTTGATGAACAAAAGTTTAATTTGATTTTAATCCTAAGGATTTTGAAGTCAAATCATTTTTGATTAAACGAGTAAATAGAATGATTGAAGAAATTAAAGAAATGAACTATTATAAAATTAAAATGATTATTATTAAAACAACTAAAATATTTTTAATTGCTATATTAATATTTAGCTCTATGTATAGTTATTCACAAAAAACAAAAAACATGAAAGATGCTGCTGCGTTAAAATTAGATTCATTTTTAAAAGAAATAGCTCCCAAAGGAACAATGTTTGGCCATCAAGATGATATGGCATATGGCATGGGATGGAGAGGTTTATATGACGAATCGGATATAAAACGAATTACTGGAAGCTATCCTGCTGTTTTTGGCTGGGATTTAGGAAAAATTGGCAATAATGCTAATATCGACGATGTTCCGTTCGATAGTATTCGTTCTTATATAAAACATGCCTACGAACTTGGTGGAATTAACACAATTAGTTGGCATGCTTTTCTACCAGATGATGCAACGGATCCTTGGAATGTGAAACAAAAAGTCGTGACCGAATTATTACCCGGTGGGAAAAATCATAAGGCATTAACGAACCAACTTGACTTAGTTGCGGATTTTTTACTCTTATTAAAAGATAAACATGGAAATCAAATTCCATATATATTCCGTCCATGGCACGAAATGGATGGCTCTTGGTTTTGGTGGGGAAAAGGACATTGTACTACCGATGAATACAA
>Ga0302296_1000837_pt1 | contig 24063 bp, 14 predicted proteins | sample III_Fen_N3_1_FD_194546 | JGI IMG/M metagenome (GOLD analysis project Ga0302296, IMG submission 194546) | Peat permafrost microbial communities from Stordalen Mire near Abisko, Sweden - III_Fen_N3_1 | ecosystem: Environmental > Terrestrial > Soil > Wetlands > Permafrost | place: Sweden: Abisko...
AATGATAACGGAAACCCTTTCCCACTTCTAATCAAGGTCGGGGATTTGATTAAGCAGGAATAATCCTATGCAAATTTTAGGCTATGTTGCATTTTGAATTCATTTTGTAGAATAGCATGTTGAAAATGGGAACTAACTTTAGGTGGGCGAATCTAGTCTGAAAAAGTTGTTCCCGTTTTTTTTTCAGTCATTTAGACCAATCTGTAAACACTTCTGCATCTCTCACACGAAGTGTAAACATATATTTTATTGCACGAAGTGCTAAGACAACCAAAACTTCTTTTAGAGGATAAATTATTTTATTCCGAGCGGTAGCAAATAATTTAAACGCTGAATGTAGTTTGTCCATTGTCCCTATTCAAAATAGTTTGCCTGTTTTTTCTTATTTTTAAGAGATGAGGTCTTAAAAATAAGGCATATTATTTTGGGGCATTTATTTCTGGTTCATCTTAAAACTTAAATTGCAAATGTCTTTAAATGTTGGAAAGCAGGAAATAAGTTTTCCGTTATCCAGCCTATATAGAGGAAGAATCATTTCCGAAAACTTATTCTTACTTTTCAACATTATCAAACACGCTCTCAACGCCTTTTTTTGAGTGGATACCGGGGATCGAAGTGTCAGGCGAGAAAAAATGGGTTGTGTCCGATGTCCCCCACCAGTTTTGCTCCGATCCTTATACCAGCAGCATAAATCAAATAGGAATATGAAAAATTTATATTTATTTGGATTGTTATTTGTATTTTTAATGGACAGAGCTAGTTTTATAATTCTATAACTAATTATGACAGCTTCTTCTCAAAAGTTGAATGTTGATGCATTCAAGTTTTGATTATAAAATAAATTAAAATATTGATTTGTTGACATTTAATATTGATATGTGTCATAAATTGCGTTTAATTTAACCGATAATGATTACGGTTTTAGTTTTTTTGTTTTAATACGATAACTTTTATTTAAATTGTTTATGTGTTTTATGCTACACAATATAGTAATATATATTTTTTATTAATTGAATTTATGCTACTTTTGACAAACTGTTTGTAATTAATACTGTTTTATAATTAATCATTAAATGCCATTAATGTGCAATCATATTAATCAAACAACCCTTTTTTGTCAGTGATATGAAGTAATGAATGTCTTATTGTTTTTCTGAATAGCTGTTGGATAATCATAGTTTTTACGACTTGATAACTTATAAACAGGGCTGAGTTATTTTTTGATTTTAGTCTGTAATTTGATTTTTTTTTGTGACCGTATCGGTGTGTTGTCATTAATTGCTTTGTGAATGAATTCAATTTTATTTTTGTACGCTTTTGTAGGTCTATTTTTGATTTCGAGTGTCAATCAAATAGTGCTGGGTATTTTTACGAAGTGGAATGCTGCGAATATTACTTTTGGGATTTTGACCTTGTTATGGGCACTTTATAAATATGCTTGTATTAAAATATATAATTCAGATCCGCAGGATAATTATCTTATATACTATGAATGTTTATGGCTTATCCCTGGTATAGGCAGAATTTTACTAATGCTATTTATATCGTTTTATACGAAGATATTTAATAGGAAATTTTTTTTTGTTGTTCTTGTACTTTCCATCGCATCATTTATTCTGAACATACTTATACCATGTGAACTTATTTTTGATAAATCTAAAGGTCTTTACACCGATAATAATATCATTTCTGGATTACATACCTTTTTACATGGAAACCTATCCCCTCTAATATATTATACTTTTTCGTCCGTCGCATTAAATTATGTTTATATACTGGTGATATTAGGGAAGTACTATCAGAAAATGAAATCCAACGTAGCAATAGCTTTACTTGTTGTATTTGGATTTAGGTCATTTATAATTCTAGGTAATGTCCTTTTTGACTTAAATATCCCATTACCCTTTTTGATAGGGTTAAGCAATATAACTGTAGTTTTGACAGTAATGACGTTAATGTCGTATGATATTAAAAGAGCAGAGAATACTAGAATATCTATCCAGAAAAATACAGAGTTGAGGGTATTCAAAGATAAAATGATACACTATATTGTTAGTGAGATAACAGGTCTTGTAAAAAATTTATCTAATTCAACCGTGCAACTTCCAAAAGAAGAAATGATGGTATCAGTAAAAGTGAATTCCTCAAAAATATTAAACCATGTAGTAACTGTACTTGATATTTATAAACATGATGAAATAGGAATAAAGTTATATAAATCTAAGTGTAATTTGAGTCAAATAGTGGATGGTGTCAGATCTAAAATAGAGCTAATTTTAGATGAGAAACATATTGTTTTTGAATCAAATATTGAAGAAGATTATGTTGTAGATGTTGATGTAACTTTGATTGAAAAGGTTTTTGTGAATATTTTGCTCATTATTGTAGAATATCTTAATGTAAATCAGAAAATAACCCTTAATATTCAGAAACAGACTAATGGAATGCTCATTATAAATATATCCAGTAATAAAACAAATTTTTCTAAACGCAAAATAACCCACTTACCCAGAAAAATATTTGATGATTTATTCAAAAACGACTATTCAAGTAATTTCGGTTTTTTATTTTGCAAGACAGTGATTAGTGCACATAATGGTGAGATAGTTTTAGATTTAAAAAATGATTTTGCAGCGATTAGTTTTACATTGCCTTATTATGAGGTGAAAATGAACACAGTTTCTGATGACAAACTATTTGAACGGGAATTTGACTATAGTCGGGCTTTGTTTAATACTAATGAGTTAACCGGATTGTACAAATACTATGAAGTGCTCAGTGAAACGAATTTGTTTGAGATATCCAAATTGAAAAGATTAATTACCGAAATAGAACAAGATAAAACTATATGTAGAAAGTGGTTGTCGGAATTGAATATCTCAATTTTAGAAATGAATAATGAGAAATATCAGTATTTGATAAACTTGATAAACCGACATAAATAAAAGGAACCACCTGTTTGCCGTAATTAGAATTAAATATTTATGTGAGTTAATTTACTACTTGAATCTATTTTATGAATTACACACCAATTTTAGTTATTTTTGTTGGAATATTTTTTTTTGTTGGTTTGCAACAACTATTTCTTGGCTTTATCATGAAATTTAATGTTGTTAACATGTCCTTTGGTTTGTTGGCATTAGCTATGGCAGGTCTTGAAGTGAATTCAGTCTATGCAATAAAAGCAACAAATCTCGATTCTTTTATTCTTTCATTTAAACTTATATGGTTTTTTCTTCTTTTAGTCCAGATAATATGGATTTATTTTTTGTCGATTTTTACGCAACTTATTTATAAAAAATTTATTAGTCTTTTTGTAGTATTATCGTTACTGGCAATTGTTCTTAATCTGCTTTTGCCAACAGGATTGATGCGGGGAGAGGTTATTGGATTTAAACTAAGACCGAGTATTTTTAATGAAACTGAAGCCTATATTACCACCAAATTTTCAATTTATTCTCTTTTGGAGTTTGTTCTTATTCTGTTTTTGAACGTATACACTATTATATTGTCATTGAAATATTTCAAAAGGAAACATAATAAATATCCTTTTTGGCTTATTGTTTCATTTGTAGTTTTCTTTCTTTCTGAGATAAATGATTTTTTGGTGATGGCTAGGGTATTGGACTTTTATCTTATTCATTTAGGATACTTATTTGTTATTTCTACCCTAAGTGGGGTGTTGTTTCGCAACTATATCAAGTCTATTAATGCAGTGGAAGAGTTTGAATTGCAGCAAGATTACTGGAAAATGAAAGAGGAAATAGTGCATATGATTGTTCATGATTTGAAGCTTCCTCTAAATAACCTCATAAATATACCTGAGAACTTATCGAAAGAGGAAAATGTAGATAGAATTCAGAGTAATGCGAATAGAATTCAGTATCACATATTTGATATTTTAGAAGTTCATCGATCTGAGAATCCTGATTTTAAAATACAAACAAGCAATTGCAATATAAACGACATCATACAGGTTGCATTTGGTAATGTGAGATTTATTATTAGGCAAAAGAAACAAACATTCATCTTTGAAACCGACAAAGAATATTTTGTAGATGCTGATAGAAACCTTATTGAGCGAGTGTTCATTAACTTACTTTCTAACGCAGTAAAATATACCCCAATTGATGGAGTAATACAGATTGAGTTGCATGAAATTAATGAAATTGTGTTGGAAATACTGGTTATTGACAATGGAATTGGTATTGAAAAGGGAAAATTGGATTTAATTTTCAATAGATTTGAAGTAATAGACAAAACGAATCGACAGACACTGCCATCAACTGGCTTAGGATTGTCTTTTTGTAAAATGTCAGTTGAAGCACATGGCAGTAAACTTAAAGTTGTCTCGGTGTTTGGAGAGGGTACTACTGTGGGTTTTGACCTAAACATTGTTCGAGTTAATACGTTAGTGAACAAATTCAGCATAGTAGAAAAATCGGAACTAATTTATGTGCCAGATATGTCGATAGATGAAGTGAACTACTTGTTGAAGTATTATCATCTGCTGCAGAACTGTAGTCTTAACAAGATTTCATTATTGAGAAGATTAATTAAAATTATGGAGAATGACCAATATGTAAACAAGAGGTGGCTACAACAATTACATGAAGCTAGTAATGACTTTCGTGAGAATTCCTTTCGTGAATTAATAAGCATAATTAAACCCCCGATAGATTAATAAATTAAATTAATATTGTAAACGCATACTTATATATAGAGATGATGAAATTATATAAACTTTTGATAATTGACGATGATATTGCAACGTTGAATATGATAATTGATTGTTTTGAAGAAACAAATTCTAATTATTTATTTTATAGAGCAAGTAATGGGATGGATGCACTTCGGATTGTAGCAGATCGCTTACCTGATTTAATCATTAGTGACTGGGAGATGCCTATTGTTAATGGTATTGAACTAATTCAGCACTTAAAACGAGATGAGCGAACGCATCAGATACCAGTGGTTATGTTGACAGGTAAGATGACTCAACCCAAGTATCTGGAAATGGCATTTAACGCAGGTGCCATTGATTTTATTAGAAAACCCATTGAGAAGATAGAGCTAATTGCACGAGTGCGTTCCATGTTGATGTTGGCTGATAGTTATAAAGAAGCTCTTGATTTGAAAAATCTTGATTTGGCAAATACAGCAAAGCAAATTGTACAAAATAATGAATTCAATGTAAAATTGCGTCAGGAAATAATTAAATTGCAAGCGAGTTGTGGGCATTTAGATAAAAATCTAAATGAAACATTAAGTAATTTTACTCAGATTTTATCAGAAAGAATAAAGTTTGAAGCATATAATAAGTTTGATGTTTACTTTAAGCAAATCCACCCGGATTTTTTCAATCGTCTTATTAGTATTTGTCCTGCTATATCTCCAGCCGAGCTAAGACTTGCAGCATTTCTCAAATTGAATATTGGCACTAAAGAAATAGCTGCCATTATGTTTTTGACAGTTGATAGTGTGAGAACTGCTCGTACCAGATTGCGTAAGAAAATTGGTTTAAAGCAGGATGATAACTTAATCACTTTCTTACTGTCAATATAAAATAACTATAGATAATTCTGTGTGCCTGTAGTATTTTGTGCTACAAGTTTAAATTCGGTTAATAGCCTCAAACATTTATTTGTTTGAGGCTATTTTTTTGCATAAATCTAATGTAAACCTCATTTTCGACCTCATTTTCAACCCTTTTTTTGATTTTGTTTCATTTTTGTTTCATTTTTTTGTCATCGTTGTTTTCATTTTGTTTTCATAGTTGTTGTTGACATATGTTTTATAATATTAGTATTTTGGTGTAGTTAAATGAGGATAAATATGTCAATTTTTATGATTAATGCAATGTAATAATTACTGCTACTGGCTGTAGTAAATAATGCTACAATCTATTTGTTTGTTTGTTTGTGTACATTAATATGTTTATATACAAATATATAGTGAGCGTTGTACATGTTTGTGGATTTATGCATGAGTGATTTTTCATGTTTATTGACAACAATTTCAAGTGTTTAGTATTTATTGACTTTTGTCAATTATTTAACGGTAGTTACATAAGAAAGTGTTCGTTAATTTGTAGCAATTCAAATTACAAGTGGACGACATAAAAAAGTATTAATAAAACACAGTTTAAATTTATTGTCATGATTTCACAACTACTTAAAGAAAGTTTAAGTTCGCCGGATGCTAGGTATAATTATATGCATCCTCATACTAATAGATTGTTCGTTCATTTTATGGAATTAGAAGAACAATCTCGAGAAGAGTTTTATGAGTTATTTAAAAGAAAAATATTGCCAAAAGGAACATTTTTACTTAAGGAGGGTGAAATCTCAAAGAAGTGTTATTATTTGGAAAAAGGAATGGCTCGCTCGTTTCATATGAAAGGTAAGGCAGAAACGACCATTTTTTTTTCGTTTCCCAACGAATTTATAGATTCATACCCAAGTTCAGCGCTTAGAATACCATCCAATGTTAGTATTCAATTATTGTCAGATGCCGTGGTTTATGAGTTTGATTGGAGTATGCTTAATAAGTTTAAAACAAAGTATCCAGTAATTTGGAAAATTGAGGAAATTATCATAGTTTGTTTGATTACAGCCTTGGAAAGTAAATTGGTAAACATGCAGAGCATGAGTGTTCAAGAGCGATATGAAGAGTTGTTGGTTAACCATCGTCAACTGGTTCGGAATGTTTCGTTAATTCATATTGCTAATTATATAGGCTGCTCGCCTGAATGCATTAGTCGTATTCGCGCTAAAATTTTCTGTAATAAAAATAATGTCTTCCAACAACTTCATTAACTAACAGAGAGGAATTGTAATAAAACCAATAGGAATTGGAATATGACTAACTGAGAAAGATAGCAAACCCAATTGAAACAGGTACGGGCAACGGTCGATAATTTTGAATTGCTGTAGAATCTTTATCAGTTTATCAATGAAGAATACATATAACCATTTAGTAAATAATGCGAGGATTTTTATTCATAATGAGATTTGTAATGGTTGTGGCACATGCCTAACTGTTTGCCCGATTACGGGATTTGTGGTTCGTAACCATCATGTGGAATTTGAAGAGTTAAGTTCGTCTAAATGCATTGAATGCGAACAATGTGTTACGTCTTGTCCAACAGGTGCTATTTTGATTGAACACTTTGTATTGTCTGACGACACTAAATGCCTGCAGAATAAAAGCGTTATTTCATATAACTATAATAATTTGTTGAGTTTGTTGGGGCAGCATAAAGGAACTTTTGAATTTAAAGACACATCTATAGATGCTTTGAAAGTAAGAAAGATTTTAGATACGGTTCAAGCAGCTCCGATTGGTTTGCCACCATCAAGTGTTCACGTGCTAGTTTTAAATAATCCCAAGCGAGTTGAAGTCTTCATGAATGAAATATCGGTAGTGATAAGAGGACGGTCTTTTTGGTCAATTACGATTGGAAATATATTAAGAAAATATGGAAGTACTGCAACATACAAGATAATACATGGATATAACAAAGATCTTTTTGATGTTTCTCTTGAGAACTTCGTTGCTGAAAGAAAGCGGTTTCCCTTTAATGCTGCCATGGCAATGTATTTCTATGAGCCTATGAATGTTGATAAAGGTATAACGGTAAATGCAGCTGTTTATGCAATGCTTGCTGCAGAAAGCTTAGGGCTGAAAACATGTATTTTAGGTTGCTCTTCACCAGTAATTCAACATGGAAAGCAGGAGAAGATATTTAGTAAAAAATGGGGCATAGACGTTCCTTCTTATGAAGGATTAGTAGTAATGTTTGGTTATTCTTGAAAGCGTAGGTCACGTTTTACGTTGCTATTGTGAAATTTCATAATTACATCTTATTCTTATAATTAATTGATGTATATTAGTTTGAAAAATAAAATGAAGAAAGTGTTTATATTAATAATAATTTCATCTCTTTTTATTTCAGAGATTTATTCTCAAGGAAGAGGTTTGTTTAGGAGGCCGGTAAAAAATACGGAATCTAATATTTCAACTTCAGATGGAGAGGATTTATCTGAAAGTACAGGGTCAGTTATTTTATCAACAGGTGTGGCTTATTGTGCAGGTGATGCTTGGGCATCACCATTTAGTAAAAGTATTGTTAATGGTAATAATTATGATTTATCAATAGGATATAGGCATATATTTCCTAAGAATATTGGTTTTAGAATTGTTCTTCAGCATAGTAATTACGCAGCCGATGATGGAGATGGCAAACACCATGGTGTTGGGCTTTACCGCTCTACTTCCAATGTATATGAATTAACTGGCAGGGTGGAGCAGCAATTTATTTTTGGACCCCAATATAGTGTGTATAAACGTAATTCAGTTTATGCATTTTTTGGCGGAGGAGTAATATATGGAAAACTGAATTATCCTCCAGAAGCCTTCGTCGGTTTCCATGATTTTACTGCTGGCGTAATTACGTTTGGAATGGGATATACATATGATATAAATAAGAAATTTTTTATTGGAACTGAATTCGCTTTGCAATATGCGTTAACAGATAAAGTGGATGGTTATCCGCTGACTGTGAAACCGGGAACTCAGGTTTTCAATGATGTTATGGGAAACTTCTCATTTATAGTAGGGTTCAGAATTTTTGGAAATTGATATAGGTATAATTAATTAAAATTGATGCTTTATGAAAGAAGAAGATTTTATTGTAGGAAAACCATTTACTGTTAACGGTTTGCCATATTCGCATATCGAATATAATATGCAGAGTGATTCTTTAATTTGTTTTGATGAGTTAGAAGTTCCTCATCGTGTGTCGGTTATTAAATCGAAAAAGGATCCGACATTTACAGCCTTATTGTCTGTCTTTGGACTGGTTCAATGTGTGACCATTAATTTGTCGTGTTGTTCTGTACTTAATAATCAATATCAAACTAGCACATGAAATAATTTGAAGTATGTTCTATTGGATAATTTGTGAATTTTCACCTTATATTATATGGAGCTCATCGGTTCCTTAGGTTCAGTAAGTCTTACTGGAGGATATGAAAAAATGGTTTATCTAAGAAAATCTCTGGGGTCTAACTTATACCAAGAAAAATATCTGTTTGACCTAATATAGCTGATTATTCGGATCTCTGAGATTTTCATATTTGAAACAATTATGTAGTATCCTCCGGTTTATGCGATTCTCACGCCTTCAAAAACGCTCGAAATAGAAATAATAATGAAGTCTTTTGACTTTTTCAGAAGCACTTTTTATTTTAAGTCGTGCGAGTTGGAGCTCGAACGATCCGATTCGAAATAACAATAGATTCTCAAGACCCTACAACATAATAAAAGTCAAGACGACTTTACATAAGGAAAGACTGATACAATGAGTGCAAGGATATTGTCAAATACACCAACCTCAGGGGAATTCTCTGAATATTACTTCGGAGAACATTTTAGGCAAACTATATGGGTGGAATTTGTTGATAACGAATATAAAAAATGGGCTGGTTGCTTTGAATGTGACGATATAAACGGATTAAATGAAGTTCTCGTTGACAAAGAAAACAAAGTAGCATTTGTTGTTTCTGGTGGAGTTGGATATTTAATTGACATAGAGAAAAGAGAACTTAAGTATAAAAACGAAGAGTACTCGCTAATTGAAAGTGCCATTTTGACAACAAGTCCGGACTATTTTATTGCTGGAACTTATGATTGTATTTATGTTTTCGACAACGAAAAACTAGTGGAAAAAGTTTCTGCAAGCGAATTAGTTGATGGTATTTACTTTAAATGTCAAGTTGGCAGAAAAGTAGTTGGCAACTTAGCTTCAATTGAGAATCAATTTGAATTTAATTTTGATTTTGAATTCAATTTAGATACTTTTGAACTTACAATATGTAGATGTCTGATTCAAAAATATAATGACGCTGCGAAAATGGCTAAACTAGCTGAAGAATGTTTAGAAACAAAACAAAGTATATTCGGACGACTTACGGTTAAAATAATAAAAGGTGCGCTGCTAACAGATGCTGCTCGCTCCATATATTGAATCATTGTTGTCCACGAACTTTTTCGAAGTGGTAACTGAAAATTGGCGTTAGCTAAATCTTTTTTCAAAATTATAATAAAGTTATCTCGAATTATATTGTGATGTCATTTTTGATAATTTATTGTTGATTCACGAAACCCCCAGAAAGTTACTTCTGTAAAAAGTAAAACTACTTCAATTTATAAGACTCTAATAAAAGGTAATTGGAGGTGCACAATCCCTGTAAACGCATAAAATACAAGCCGGGTAAGCACTTTAATAGAATAGAAGTTAGTTGTATTAATCTACTTGTAAACCGTTACAAGTAAGAAGTCAGCTGTTGCTTACAAAATGTTCTTTGCATAGACTTTAAAAGACACTACAGTTTGAACGGTCATGACCCGTGAATCCTCAAAGGACACTGCCAGACCTATGGTGCACACTGCAGCCATTCCGGTGCGCACTGTAGAGTCTTCGGTGTATCTGGAAGTAGTTCGGGTGTTGACTATTACAACTTCGGTGCGCACCGGGATTGTTCCGGTGTACCTTGAAGTTGTTTCGGTGCACACCGAAGTTCCGTCAGTCTTTATGGAAATGCTGCCAAGGTACACCGTAGGAGGAAAAGTCAGACGATAGCAGAGTATAATAACCCGTTGTGCGATTAAAATTCAATACAAATAGTTTGGTGGTTTGTACTATAGGTTTAGTTTTTTGTCTTATCTATATAAATACTACAGTGTTCTGCACTTTATTTAGCCACAGAGTGATAACCAATTTGTATAAATTGAATCAAGACATAAATAGTTTGGTGCACTGTACCTCATGATTCAACAATGATAACGTTTCTACAAATATCTCTGGATGCTGTCTCTTTGGGTTTTCTCGCCAATTAAGGTGCGGAGCACCAAAATCTTTCTAGAACAAAGAGAGTAGAATCAAAAGAGGTGCAGCGCACCGACATATACTTTCCTTAAATTATAAGTAGACAACAAAACGGATATTCATTTTATAGAAACCTGCTAACTTCTATAATGGCAGGTATAACTTCGATTTAGTAATTAACTCTTTGTCGCTTTTGATTATCAGCTCAGCCTTCTCCCGCAAAACAACACTTCTTGACTAATGTCAATAAAAATTTGAATTTACAATTAAAATACCCCTTTAATTTGCATAAGTAAATCAGAGGTGGCTTCGGAGCAACCCTTTATCCATATATAATACTAAACATAATTGGGTTAAAGTGCTTGAATATAAACTCATACAGTCTTATAATACCACTAATGATTTAGCTTGAAATATAATTTTATTTTAAAAACAGATTCAATATATTATTAACCCTAAAAAAAAAATTTATGAATCGCTTATTACGTATTCTGCAATTTGTGGTCATAGCTGTTCTGCTAATAGCGGAAGGTGCTTCGGCCAGTAACATTACGGTAAGTAACATTTCCATTGTTCAACGAAACGACGCAAGTAAATATGCTGTTGTACAATTCGATGTTACTTGGGACTATGGCTTCCGCAATGGAACAGGTGGTTTGGAAAACTGGGATGCCGCCTGGGTATTCCTTAAATTCCAAAAAGTGGGTAACGAAGCCATGGGGTTCTATCACGGAACGCTTAGTGCTGCAACTAACCACACTATCCCTACAGGTTTTACCGGCACCCAGCCGACGGACAACAAAGGTATTTTTCTGTACCGTAGTGCTACTGGAAACGGTACGACTACGATTACGGGTGTGAAACTACGCTGGGAGTATGGAGCCGATGGAGTGGATCTTACCACTAACGTGAACTTGAAAGTATTTGCCACCGAAATGGTGTATGTACCTACCAGCTCATTTTGGGTAGGAGATGAAAGTGATAATGAAACTTATCCTTTTGGCAATGGAGGACTACCCGATACCTATAACAATCCATTTAAAATCACTTCAGAAGCTGCCATTACACCGGCTAACGCGAATGGAAGTTTTTGGGCTTATGGTGGTAATTATATGAATACCACAGTAATACCTGCTGCTTATCCCAAAGGGTATGGCGCTTTCTATTGTATGAAGCATGAAATTACCCAAAAAGCATACGTTGATTTTTTGAATACACTGAATCGTGTACAACAAGGTAATATGGTAAATACAGGGGGTATCGCTACAGCTACTTCGGTTACCAACCGATACGTAATGTGCAACAGTGCTTCTATGACATATCGTAACGGTATTCGCTGCGATGCTACATTGCCTGCAGCACCAACTCCAGCAACATTCTACTGCGACTATGACGGAGATGGAGTGCCTAATGCTGCTACCGATGGACTTAGTATTGCCTGTGGTTACCTTGGTTGGATTAATATATCATCCTACTTGGACTGGGCTGGTTTACGTCCGATGACTGAAATGGAGTTTGAAAAAGCAGCCCGTGGACCGGTGTATCCTACTCCAGGCGAATATGCGTGGGGAACTAGTACTTATACAACACTTACCGGTTTGACCGATGCCGGTAAAGCCACCGAAACAGCATCCAATGCCGGAGCTAATTGTAATTTTTTATACAGTGGACCGGTTCGTGTCGGCTTTGCCACTACCTCCACTTCCACCCGTGCACAGAGTGGTGCTGGTTACTGGGGCATCACCGAGCTTAGCGGCAATCTGTTTGATTTTTGTGTGAGTTCATACGCAGAAGGACGTTCTTTTACCGGCATTAATGGTGATGGAACTTTGGATGCCAATGGTTATTGTAATGTAGCTAACTGGCCAACCACTTCCGGAAACGGATCGGCATGGAGAGGATCTGATTGTCAACGCAATTTTCCTAACGCATGTATATCCGACAGAAACTGGGGGTATATCACAGGAAATAATATGGGTTGGCAGATGGGAGGACGTGGCGTGCGGACAGCACCTTAAAATCAGTTAATAGTATTTGACTTCCTTTTGATTCATAATTTATAATTCATAATATATAAACTTCTTAAGTTCTACTTTTTTCTTTTCTCTTTTTCTCTTCCTCCCTTTCCAAAAGGAGAGGGTTGGGATGAGATTCGGGGAGTAAGGTGATGTTAGAATTTAAAGGGTCAATAAAATCATACATTATATGAAACTAATATTTAGAAAAATATGGACAGCAGCGGCTATTGTTTTGCTGGCCATGCCGCTGGCGGCAAATAATATCACGGTGTCCAACGTGGCCATTACGGCACGCGACGATGCTAATAAATTTATTGAAGTAACCTTCAATATTACATGGGAGAACAGCTTCCGTACGGTAGGTCTCAGTCCAAATAACTGGGATGCTGCCTGGGTATTTATGAAATTCAACAAAACCAATTCGTACAGTGCTTTTGATCATTGTAAACTGGATGCTGTTGCTAACCATTCGTTGCCTGATGCAGACAACTATGAGTTTGTACAACCGGCTGACAGTATGGGCGTGTTTATTCAACGCAAAACTCCGGGCAGCGGAACCGTTACCCTTAATGGTTGTAAACTTCGTTGGAAATACTCCGGTTCTGCCAGTTTCGATCCAACCAACCCCATTGATGTAAAAGTATTTGCACTGGAAATGGTATATGTCCCTACCGGAGCTTTTAAAGTAGGTTCGGGCGGTGCCGAGAGTGGAGCATTTGGTACAGGTGCTTCTTTAAGTACTCCTTTCCCAATTACTTCCGAAGCCAGTCTTTCCATTAATAATGCTGCCGGCGCATTATGGGGCAGCAGTTCATCCGGTAATAATACTATCGGTGCGGTGGGTACATTGCCGGCCGAGTTTCCTAAAGGATACCAGGGCTTTTATTGCATGAAGTACGAATTGACACAGAAAGCGTATGTAGATTTTCTGAATAGTTTGTCTCGTCGTCAGCAGAATTACCGTACAAACCTTTGGTGGCGCAATGCCAATGGCAATGGTGGCATAATGGGCAATAACCCAAGTTATTACGATGGAACTTGGTACTATAATTTCCGTTACGTAATGAGTATAGATCAGGCTAGTCGCAATTATCAAAATGGTATCCGTTGTTTGGACAATTTTGCTACCCGACCGGCCCCAATAGTTTTTGCAAATGATGTGAATGGATCAGTAGCTGCTGATTTTTCAAGCTCTAACCAAGCCGATGATGGACAGCAGAAAGCTTGTGGCTATTTGAGCAATGCTTCTACCTTGGCTTATTTAGATTGGTCGGGCTTGCGCCCTATGAGCGAATTGGAATATGAAAAAGCCTGCCGTGGCAATGCCACTCCGCTAGCCAACGAATATGTATGGGGAACCACCAATTATGTGTCATTGACCAGTCCAAGCAACAATGGTATGGTAAACGAAGTAGCTGTAAATCCGGCTGCCAATTGTAATGTGGATGGTAATTATAATGCTGTGCTTCGTGTAGGTATGTTTGCCAATCCGGCCAGTAGCCGTGCCGAAAGTGGTGCTACCTTCTGGGGCATCCAAAACATGGGCGATAATTTGTGGGAACCGTGTATGAGTGTGGGACTTACCGACAATCGTTTCTTTACAAGCACTCTCCATGGCGATGGTAAACTTACGGTAATGGGTGCAACCGATACCGGATGGCCAAATCCAGGAATGAGAGGTGGTAGTGCTGCTAATGCTGTTGCTTGTAGTCGTACCTCTGACAGGGTGAATGCTTCCTATGTAAATACTAGCTGGAATGTTTGGAATTACGGTTGCCGTGGTGTGCGTACAGCACCTTGATAGACCTCACCCCAGCCCTCTCCTCGAGAAGAGGGAGGAATAGATAATTCACAATTCACAATTAATAAACGATAGATATGAATACAATAAAAAAAATATGCGTTGCGGCCTTGTTGCTGTTGCTGCCGGGTTTGTCGGTTATGGCAAACAATATCAAGGTGAGCAATATCTCAGTGGCTCAACGAAACAGCGCAAACAAATATGTAGTTGTGCAATTTGACCTTAGCTGGGATAACAGCTTCAGGTTAACGAATGGCACATTGGAAAACTGGGATGCTGCCTGGGTATTTGTGAAATACCGCAAAAGTGGTGATATTAACCTGGGCTTTTCGCATGGTACATTGGGTACTACTGCCAGCCATGTGATACCTAACGGCTTTACAGGTACACAGCCAACGGATAATAAAGGAATCTTTCTTTATCGCTCGGCGGTTGGTACAGGTACCAGCACCCTTACCAGTACAAAACTTCGCTGGGACTACGGCACGGATGGACTTGACTCGGTGAATGTGGCCGATTTTCAGGTGTATGCCGTTGAAATGGTATATGTACCTCAATGTCCGTTTTGGGTAGGTAGCGGTGGTATTGAAACCGGCTCGCTTACCGATGGTAGTTGGGCATCGGGTCCTTCCATTCCTTATCAGATTACTTCCGAAGCAGCTATTACTGTAGGTACAGGATCCGGTAAGTTGTATTGTACTTCTAATTCAGGTAGCGCTGCTATTACTACCGGAACGTTACCGGCAGCGTACCCGAAGGGATACAATGCTTATTACTGCATGAAGTACGAGGTGACCCAGAAAGCCTATGTTGATTTTCTGAACACGCTAACTTATACACAGCAGGCAACTCGTGCAGCTAATATTTCGGCTAATAACTTTATCATATCGAATAATACAAGTTTGTCATATCGTAATGCCATACGTAATCCGGCTACTATTCCGACTACTTCCGCACCTCTAACGTTCATCTGTGATTTTAATAATAATGGCGTCGGTAATGAAGCTGGAGATGGAATGAATATAGCTTGTAATTACTTGAACGAATGGGATTTGAAAGCATATCTGGACTGGGCTGCATTGCGCCCCATGACCGAGCTTGAGTTTGAAAAAGCTGCAAGGGGTCCCGTATATCCTACCATTGACGATTATGCCTGGGGAGCTTCAAATCCGATTTCAGCTACAGCAGTTACCAATCCGGGATTAGAGACTGAAACAGCTACCAATACTGCGGCTAATATAGTGTCGAATAGTAGCTACTCTGCCGGACCTCTACGGGTTGGCTTTGCTTCCACGGCTACTTCCACCCGCTACCAAAGTGGCGGTTCGTACTGGGGTATTATGGAACTGAGTGGAAATTTATATGAACGTGCACTCTCCATATACTATACTGCAGTCACTAATGTTTTAGGCGATGGTGTTCTGGCTGCCAATGGCGATGCTAATGCTGCATTTAATGCTATTAGTTTAGGTTTTAGAGGCGGAAATTATAGTGACACTAATTCATATGCAAAAGTGTCGGATCGTACTTTTGCCACTGCTGTCAATACAACTCGTAGTAGTATTTATGGTGGACGTGGTGTGCGTCAAGCGCCTTAAATTAGGTTGAAAGTTAGCAGTTTATGGTGAATAATTTATCATACTTCACCCCAGCACTATCCTTAAGGAGAGGGAGTAAGCTGACCTATGTTAGCAGGGGGAGTCTCGAAGCTATTTGAAGATAATGAAGGACTTGTAACTTCTAACTATTTATAATAAAATTTAATAAAATAATAATATGAATAAGATATTAAAAAAACGCTGGGTAGTAGCTTTTCTATTTCTGCTTGCGCTACCCGTTATGGCCAATAATCTTACCATAAGCAATGCTAAGCTGGATAGTGTGAATACATCAGCTGGGTTTGCTGTGGTGAAGTTTGATATTACGTGGGATAATAGCTTCCGCACCAAGGGACTCAGTCCCGATAACTGGGATGCTGCCTGGGCTTTTGTGAAATATCGTAAGTTGAATTCCAGCGATGCATGGAAACCCTGCAAGTTGGCTGCAAAAATAAACCACGAGATACCCAGTGGATTCGAGGTGGTACAACCAACCGATAGTTTGGGTGTGTTTATCCAACGTGCCGATTCCGGTGCGGGGACTTCTACTCTTACGGGTGTAAAACTCCGTTGGAGCTTGGCTGGAACCAATGTTGATCCCACCAACCCCATCGAAATACAAGTGTTTGGTTTGGAAATGGTGTATGTACCGCAGGGTGCATTCAAACTGGGTTCCGGTGGAACAGAAACCGGTTCGTTTACTGCAGGACTTTGGAGTTCGGGGGCTACCACACCGTTCACCATTTCGTCTGAAGCAAGTATTACAATAGCCAACTCGGCCGGAAACTTATGGGGTACCAGTACATCCGGTACTTCCACTATTGGTCCATCAAGTGCCCTTCCGGCGGAATATCCTAAGGGTTTTGCTGCATTTTATTGTATGAAGTATGAGATTACCCAAAAAGGTTATGTCGATTTTCTCAATACGCTTAGTCGTAGCCAACAGGCCGGTAGGGTAACGAGTGCTACCACCGGTACCGGTAATGGTGGGTATGTTTATCCGGTATGTAATGCAGGTGGTGTTAACTGGCGTAATGGTATTTATCTGCCTTCGGTTTATCCGGTTGAATCTACCCCGCTTACTTTTACTTGTAACATGAATGGAAATGGCACGTATAACGAAGCTGTCGATGGTTTGCACTTGGCTTGTAATTATCTGAATCAAAATGATGTGTATGCTTACCTCTGCTGGGCAGGGCTACGCCCGATGACGGAGTTTGAGTACGAAAAAGCTGCCCGAGGTAATGTTACTCCCGTGCCGAATGAATACGCATGGGGAACAACTACATTCGTGCCGGTGGCATCTTATATCAATAGTGGACTGGCTACTGAAACAGCCGTTACGCCGGGTCAAAATTGTAATATCTTAGGCTATGGTATAAGTGGTCCAATGCGTGTAGGTTTTGCAGCCACCCCAACTACCAACCGTTTATCTAGTGGCGCTTCGTTTTGGGGTATTATGGAATTAAGCGGAAATTTAATGGAAACGGCTGTTAGTGTTGGTTCTACCACAAGTTCACGTTTTTATAGTGGAACTCACGGTAATGGATTATTGCTAAGCAATGGAAATCCTACAGTTGCCTGGCCTACCGATGCTAGAGCAAGAAGAGGTGGATCTACTAATACAAACAACTCGTATATGTGTGTCTCAGATCGTTCACAAGCAACTAATACGGATGTAACTACTCGTAATGTAGATGATGGTGGTCGTGGAGTGCGTACAGCACCTTGATATACTTCGCAATTAAGAGTATGATGTAAAAATAAATTGCAGAAGTAAGTTCTTATATATTTGCTTTATCTAGCTAAGTTGTTTTTTGTAAAAATACCAGCTTGGAAATTAAGGATAAAAATGAATTTTACTTCTTAATCCGAAATACCGATCTTAATACCTTTTCCTCCTGATCCTCTCTCTAAGAGATGGATCAGGGATGGAAAGTGGCATAGGTTTGAAAACCAGGCCGATAGAATAGGAAATAAGAATTGGTTTATATACTGCTTTCTTTTTATTAAATGATTGGAAGTTAATCTATTATTGCTTTTTAGAAACTAATACTTTTAATAAAAGTAAAACCCGTATCCCTATTTATTCCCGAAAAACTCAGGAAAAACAGGGACTCATAGCTAAATTCTCTTGTTCGCTCACTTACAGAACTGAATGTTTGAATTTAATCTTCAAATGATATGAAACATCAATTACACATTATTCTTCTGATAGCACTTTGCTGCTTCAATAACTTCATTTTCGGACAAGGTGGGGAACGTTTTCTCGGAGGGACGGGAGGAGGTTGTGGCTTGGCAAGTTCTTCGGGGCTTAGCTCAACTGTTGTCAGTCTCTATGGTAACAGATATACAGGGGGCTCTGGGAGTGGTTTTAGTTTCTTAGCCGGAAACAACCTTATTATGTCCGATTATTCCATAAGGTTAGGCTATCGCTACCTGGGTGGAAACGGCAGTGGCAATGCACTGTTGGCAACAAGTGTGTCAGGCAGTTTTTATACACTCTGGAATCCACGTTATTATGGTGGTTCATCCGGTGGTTTCTCACAAACCTATCTTGCCGATATGCCTTTGTCCACAGTAGCTATGGCCACTTTGGCTCGTTACTATGGTGGTAATGGTGGTGGACAAGCCCTTAATTTCGCTACTGCTCAATCATCTGTAGCAACAACTAATCCTATATTTGCCGGCGGTTCAGCCAGCGGCTTTAATCAAGTAACCGGGCTTAACCTTGTTATGTCCGATTATTCGCTTCGATTAGCCATGCGTTATAATGGTGGTGTCGGAAGCGGTACAGCCGAATTGGCCAGCAGTGTTTCAAAAGACTTTTACACGTTGTGGAATCCACGTTATTACGGTGGCTCATCCGGTGGTTTCTCGCAAACGTATCTAGCCGACATGGGCTTATCAAATACTTCGATAGCTTCGCTAATCCGTTTCTACGGTGGTAATGGTGGTGGTCAGTCACTCAATTTGACGACAGCCCAATCATCTGTTGCAACGGTCAATCCTATATTTGCCGGCGGTTCAGCCAGCGGCTTTAATTTAGTAACCGGACTTAACCTCGTTATGTCCGACTACGCCACTAAACTGGCCATGCGTTATAATGGTGGTATTGGTAGTGGTACTGCTGAATTGGCTAACAGTGTTCAAAAAGATTTTTATACGCTTTGGAATCCTCGTTTCTATGGAGGCGTTTCAGGTGGTTTTTCGCAGACCTATTTGGCCGACATGAGTTTGTCTGATTTGGCTTTAGCTTCCTTAATCCGTTTTTATGGTGGTAATGGTGGCGGTCAATCGCTTAATCTGACTACTGCGCAATCATCTGTTGCAGCAGTCAATCCTATATATGCCGGCGGTTCAGCCAGTGGCTTTAATCAGGTAACAGGACTTAACCTTATTATGTCCGACTATGCTACCAAGCTGGCCATGCGCTACAATGGTGGTGTTGGTAGTGGTACTGCCGAATTGGCCAGCAGTGTTCAAAAAGATTTTTATACGCTTTGGGCTCCACGTTACTACGGAGGTGTTTCAGGTGGTTTTTCACAAATATATCTTGCTGACATGAGTTTATCCGATTTGGCTTTTGCCTCCCTGATCCGTTTCTACGGTGGTAATGGTGGTGGCCAGTCACTTAATCTGGCGACAGCCCAGTCATCTGTAGCAGCAGTTAATCCTATATTTGCCGGCGGTTCAGCCAGTGGCTTTAATCAGGTAACAGGTCTTAACCTTATTATGTCCGACAATGCTACTAAGCTGGCCATGCGTTATAATGGTGGTGTAGGTAGTGGTACAGCAGAATTGGCCAGCAGTGTTCAAAAAGATTTTTATACGCTTTGGACTCCACGTTACTACGGAGGTGTTTCAGGCGGTTTTTCACAGACCTATTTGGCTGACATGAGTTTATCTAATTTAGCATTAGCATCGTTGATTCGTTTCTATGGTGGTAATGGTGGTGGTCAGACATATAATTTGGCAAGTGCACAATCTTCAGTGGCATCTGCCAATCCAATATATAGAGGAGGACTTGGAAGTGGCTTTAATTATGGTACATTGAATAATGTATTTATTCGCTTATTTAATATTATCTATGATCCGATTGCAAATTCAACTTCAAAAACCGGTGTCGCTTTAAATAATGTTGTCATTAATAACTCGACCGGTCTAAATACTTTATCGGGAACTAAACCTCGTTGTTATTACAAGAAAAAAACGGATAGTAATGATGCCGCTGGTTGGAAATATGTTGAAGCAACAGGAAGTGCATCACCATTTTCATTCTCGCTTGATTACTCGAAGTTGAATGGAGGTAAAGTTGTAGCAGGTGATACTATCCAATATTTTGTGATAGCTCAGGATAACGCTTCTACACCAAATATTGCGATTGCTAATGGTACAGCTTCGGGCAGTCCGGTTAGTGTAAATCTATATTCATCAGGATTCCCTATCAACGGAACTATTAATAATTATTGGGTTTCTCCGGGAACTTTTGTAGTCACCTTTACCGCACCAACACATGGAACGTTGCTTGTTAAGAATGGTACAGCAACAGTGAGCAGTGGTGATTTAATTTACGATGGTACAACACTTGCCGTAACAGCAACTCCAAGTTTAGGGTATGTGCAAGATACGTTACAAGCTAATCATGTGGACATTGTAAGTAATTCGTTCAAACTAACAGAACCAACCAATGTTGTAGCAACATTTACAATTCCTACTTGGACTGGTGCTACCAGTACCGATTGGAATACAGCTACAAACTGGAAGCCGAATGTTGTTCCAACGAATACAATAAATGCAATTATTCCTACAACGGCTACTAATATGCCACTTGCAGCAGATAATTCCTTGGTTCATGACCTGACAATCAATAATGGAGCTGTAGTAACAATTCCGGCAGCCAAATCGCTGACTGTGGCGGGAAGTATTACGAATAATGCAGGAGTATCAGGTTTGGTTGTAAAATCTAGTTCTGATCTAGCTAATGGAACGCTTGTGTTCAATAATGCTCAGAATGCACCTGTACCAGCAACGGTCGAAATGTATTCTAAAGCATCCTGGAATCAAACAAACTCTTCAGGGGACAAATACAAATGGCAATACATTGGCTCTCCGGTTCGTAGTCTTTTAGCTTCACCTACGTTTGATGCAGCAATTCTCCGACGTTATGAAGAGTCTCAACCGACATCGAATTGGATTGCAGAAACCAGTACATCTATACTGTCGCCATTTAAAGGATATGAAATAGCTCAGGAAGCAGCTAAAACATATACAATAACAGGTGAATTGGTGAATGCCGATCTTTCTCAAACATTGCTAAAGACAAGCGGTGTTGTTAATCCAGGTAACCATGTTCTTTCAAATCCTTATACCGCAGCTGTTGATATAACTAAGTTGAACTTTGGAGCGCAGACGGAAGCAACAGTTTATCTCTACAATACGGGTAGCGTGAATGAGTGGGCTTCTCATGTAGGCGTAACAAATGGTTCCAATCCGGGTCAATATACATCGGCACCTGCAAGTGTAGCAGGAGAGGGCGGAATTCCTGCTCAGATACCATCGATGCAAGGATTTGTGGTAAAAGCCATGAGCAATGATCCTGCTGCAACGTTTGGAATGCCATACAGCTCGGTAGCAACTAAAAATGTTGAAATGCAACGCGTTCGTTTAAGTAGTCGTACTACTTCAAAAGACTATGTGTATAGTATCATTGATGTTGAAGGTGCTCACGGAGGTGATCGGATGTGGCTTTTCACAAATCAAAGTTGTACACATGAATTTGATAATAGCTGGGATGGTCGTAAGATGTTTGGTTCAGCTTTAGTACCTCAGCTTTTTGCTAAGGAATCTGATGGCAATTATCAGGTTGATGCTGTAAATGATGTGAACAATACCGAACTTGGATTCCAAGCTGGTACCGATACTGAATATACACTTCGATTTACACATACTAATGTTCAATCAGTATATGGTAAGCTCTATCTGTTGGATTATGTAACGGGTAAAATAACCGATATCACATCAAGTGGAACGGAATACTCATTTGTTGCTCAATCAACAAGTTCACCGACTACACGCTTTAAGATAGTAACCAGTTCGAGTGTTCAGACAGATGTGAATAGTGTAGATAGTAAGCCGGAAATCAAAGTCTATAGCTCAGGCAAAACGATATTTGTTCAAAACATGAGTAATGATCGTGGAGACTTAATGCTTTATGATGTTGCAGGAAGGTTTATAAGCAAACACCCATTTGGAGCAAAGAGCATTACGACGATACCTGTTAATTTAGCTCAGGGAGTATATGTTGTTAAAGCTGTTGTGAATAACCAAAAGGTAGTAACAACCAATGTGATAATCCCGTAAAATAAAGATTAAAATAAATTTAACAATGAGTTGGTAATTAGTGTTTTTTAGTTAGTTAAGGTTGTTTTGTAAGATTGCTGAAGGAAGATCAACTACTGATAGAGACTCTACCCTCTATCGGTAGTTGAGAACCTTGAATATCATATCAAAAAAATGATCTACAAATGACATAGTTATTACCCCTATTGTTTGTCTTATATCTTTTCGTAAAATATACACTAAGTTAATTCTTAGATTTTTATCATTCACAAAATTATATTAACCAGAAATACAAGTGTCGTTATGGAATCACTTAAAACTCTTTTTCTTATACTGACCATTTCAGTGTTTGCCGGTTTCAATGCAATGGCGCAAAGTCCCGGAGGTGATCCTCCTACTCTTTATAATGTTACAGGAACAGGCTTTTATTGTTCTGATGATTCCGGAGCGCCAGTTGGACTTGATAATTCCGAAATTGGTGTTACTTATACGCTTTACAAAGGAACAGTGGCGCAAACGCCTACTGTAAACGGTACTGGTCATGCCATTTCGTTCGGGAAACAACCTGTTGGTACATACACAGTTTCCGGCACTAGCCAAATAGGGTTAGGTACAATGAAAATGCTTGGAAATGCTGTAATTACAATGAAGCAGTCTCAGACCATAACTTTTGGCGCAATAACGGCTAAAACTTATGGTGCGCAAGCATTTAAGCTTTCGGGTTCATCCAGTGCGGGTTTAACGATCACTTACGCTAGTAGTAATGCTGCCGTAGCTACGGTTTCGCACGATACCGTTACAATAGTAGGTGTAGGAAACACTAATATTACTGCTAGCCAGATTGGTGATGCCAATAATTGTGCTGCGTCTGATGTTGTACAAGTTCTGAAGGTTGATGCAAAACCTCTTACTATAACCGATGTTACTGTTGCCAACAAAGTTTATGATGGAACTGATGTCGCTATTTTGAGTGGAGGAACATTGACTGGCATTATAAATTCAGAAGATGTAACTATTGTTGCAGGTACAGCCAAGTTTTCCGATGCCAATGTAGGCACAGGTAAGACAGTTACTGTCACGGGTTATAGTTTAGGTGGTGCCAAAGCAGGTAACTATACTTTGTCTTCTCAGCCAACCGTAGGTACTGCGGATATTACTGCCGTACCATTAACCATAACCGGTGTTACTGCAGCCAATAAAACTTACGATGGCACTGATGTTGCTACTTTAAGTGGCGGAACATTAACCGGGGTAATCAATTCGGATGCCGTAACTATCGTTGCAGGTACAGGTAAATTTGCCGATGCTAACGTAGGCACAGGCAAAACCGTCACTGCTACGGGTTATAGTATAGGTGGTGCCAAAGCAGGTAACTATACTTTGTCTGCTCAGCCAACCGTAGGTACTGCGAAT
>Ga0302296_1000839_pt1 | contig 23978 bp, 12 predicted proteins | sample III_Fen_N3_1_FD_194546 | JGI IMG/M metagenome (GOLD analysis project Ga0302296, IMG submission 194546) | Peat permafrost microbial communities from Stordalen Mire near Abisko, Sweden - III_Fen_N3_1 | ecosystem: Environmental > Terrestrial > Soil > Wetlands > Permafrost | place: Sweden: Abisko...
GCTATATGGAAGATGCGGGCGACCCAAATTTTCAGAAATATGCCTTGTTGTTTACCGATGCAATCACAAAACAATATGCCAATCATCCGGCATTGCTGGCTTTTGGCATTGACAATGAGTCGGGCGACGGCCCAATTTCTTATTCGGAAACAGCCCGGCAACGGTTTATTACCTGGTTAAAGAATAAATATACAAACCTTGAAAATTTGAACAAAGCCTGGGCAACCCAACGCTGGTCACGGAAAATTAATCAATTTGACGAAGTTGGGTTTCCTGTTTCAGGCCAGGTGAATGGAGCTCCTGAACGAATGCTCGATTTCAGGCGTTTTGTATCGGATGAAGTAAACGGTATCCTTTTTAAAGTTCTTAACGTGGTGAATGCCAATGCTCCCAAAGCTTTAACCAATACCAATGCATGGTATTACAGCCCGATGAAATATATTGACTATTCTCAAATTGCATATTCCGGAAAAATGACACGTGAAGGTTGCGGTTTTTATCCCGGAAATTCTTTAACAACCAATTGGGGAATTATGAACGCCGCGTTCGGTATCGCCCGTATCCAATTCGAAAGCACCAACCCTTTCTGGTGCAGCGAATTTACCACACACAACGCGGTGCCAAATTCAATTCGGAAATCGGCTTATGCCAGTTTGATGTATGGCAACCAAATGGTTTGCGGCTGGACCTGGCAAAGTATGGCTGCCGGTGAAGAACAATATCTGGAAGGAATGTTAGACTGGGACGGCATACCAAACCATAAATACGATGAATACAAGAAGATTGCTACGGAATTTAAAAAGATTGAAAAATTCTTCCCATATAAACTTCAGGCCGAAGTGGGTTTGGCTTTCTCATTTCCCAGCCAAATTGCCAGCGCCAGTTTTCCTGAACAACATGATAGCCAGATACAAGCCTGTTGGGATATGTTTTACTATAGAAACATGGATGCCCGCGTAGTTGAAATCAGCAAAAGTTCATTGAATTATAAACTGCTGTTTGTTCCGGGTGTAGTTGTAATGGACGAAGCAACGGCCTCTAAAATCCGTGAATATGTCAAAAATGGCGGAACTGTAATCATGACAAGCAATTCGGCGCTTGTTGACGAAACCGGGCAGGTATTTGCATCAACCCACCCAGGCCGTTTGAGCGATGTATTTGGCATTCGGATAGGAAATTATGAGGAAACGGAAGCGTATAATGAAATTTCAAGAAAGAGTTACAAAGGCAAAAGACTGGAACTTACCTACAAAGGGAAAGCAATTGATACGGAATCGGCAAGGTTTGATGTAATTGAACCAAAAGGCGCTGAAGTTCTTGGAAGTATTACCAGTCTGGACAAGGATTACCCGATAATGACCGTCAACAAATTCGGCAAAGGCAGGGCTATTTATGTAGGACTTCCGGCAAAAGGGGAAGTGCTTAATTCTTTGGTTGATGATCTGATAAACGAACTCGGTATCAAAAAAGGCCCCGAAGTTCCTTCCGGAGTAATGGCCAGGCAAATCGATAAAAACCATTTTTTATACCTGAACGTAAGCGGCGAACCCAAAGAGATTCATACAAAAGGAAACTCGCGTAGTATCCTTTTGGATAAGGATTATACAGGCAATTTCACGATTGCACCTTATGAACCGGAATTTATTGAAATAAAGTGATTTATAGAAAAACCTAACAATCATGGACAACTTATTTCACTGTTGGCAGCACAAACTCAACCGCTTTCAATTCGCCTGCAAAATTTTGACTGTTTCGGTTTGCTCATTCTGGTTGTTTAACGCTTTCACTCCTGTTAAGAAAGCTGAAAAGCATACATTCAGGACGGAAGTTGCTTTGCCTGTCGGTGGTGCGTCCAAGGTGGCAAAAGCATCAGGTGGCTATTTGGTCAGTCTGACCAAACCCGGTGATGGGATCAAGTTCTCGAACCTGCCGGCAGCCAGTAAATTGGCCATTCGCTATGCATCTTTGGAAGTGGGCACCATCCGTGTTGCGGTCAATAATCAACCGGCGTGTAAAGTGAACGTTCATTCTTCGGGAGACCTTACGGGTTCTTTTCTTTATTCAATCGTCGACATTGCAATTCCAAATCATGCTTCGCTGACCATCAGTCTGGCTGATAAGGATGTTGCTTTGAATATTGACAAAATTATAGTTGGTAACGGCGATTTGGGATTGCCTCCGGATATCTGGAACCTGCCACCCTTACCAGTGGCTGCTGGCCCATATACTCCTGATTGGAAGAGTTTGAGCCGGATTTATACCGTGCCTGATTGGTGGCGCGAAGCCAAGTTTGGTGCATGGGCACACTGGGACCCGCAGTCGATGCCCGAAAAGGGCGATTGGTATGCACGTGGTATGTATATGCCAGGCAATTGGCAATACGAATTCAACGTGAAAAATTTCGGCCATCCATCGGAATATGGATACAAGGATATTTGCCACAACTGGGTGATTGATAAATGGAATCCAGAGGAACTGATGAATTTATATGTCGAAATGGGTGCCAAATATTTTATGGCGATGGGTGTTCACCACGATAACTTCGATTGTTGGAATTCAACCTATCAGCCCTGGAATTCTGTTAATGTAGGTCCAAAGCAGGATATTGTTGGCACTTGGGAAAAAACTGCCCGTCAGCATGGTTTGCGTTTTGGCATTGGTTTTCACAATACACCAGCCCGAACATGGGGGCAATTTATGACGGTTCGTTATACCAGCGACAAAACAGGTTCGATGAAGGGTGTACCTTACGATGCGCTTCAATCCATTCTCGACGGAAAAGGAAAATGGTGGGAAGGCATGGATCCTGTTGACCTTTATGGTCCGATTCACGACATCAATGACCCGTTACATTCGCCCTTTGCCAACCAGTTTATGTGGCGGGTAGATGACGCAATCACAAAATACCATCCCGATATGATTTATTTCGATGAACATGCCGGCGACTCGCAAGTTGATTTGGGAGTACACATGGGACTTGGCTTTCTTGCTCCAACGCTGATTGCAAACTACTACAATAAATCACTGCAATGGAACCATGGAAAAATGGAGGTCGTGATCAATCTCAAAGGCGTTGGCGGAAAATACAACAGCTTCCAAAACAATCCGGAATTGCTTCCATTAGCAAATCGTGCGCTGGTCAGGAGCAACGAGTTTGACATTGAACCTGAGATTGCGGCTTATCCATTCCAAACGGAAACAAGCATCACCGACTGGCACTACAAGACAGGGCAAGAATACATGGACGCTAAAAAGGTAATTGGGCTATTGATGCAGAATGTCTCGCGAAACGGTACCATGTTGCTCAACCTCACCCAGCATGGCCGTGGCGATCTTGATCCTGAACTGATCCGCATTGCCAAAGACATTGGCGCCTGGTTGAAAATAAACGGTGAAGCTGTCTATGGTTCACGCCCTTATGAAGTTTTTGGTGAGAATTCGGTTAGCTACACCCGCAACAACGGTAATGTTTATGCCACGCTCCTCGATTGGAATGGCGGCCCGATTACTCTTTCATCACTACGCTCTGGCGGTGCGACGCTTGGAAAAGTATCCAAAGTTGAACTACTTGGTTCCGATGTTCCACTATCCTTTGTTCAGAACGATCAGGGACTAACAGTGACGCTCCGTGATTCGGTAAGGCCGATGTCTGGCATTGCCAATCAATCACTGGCTTCGAAGTGTCGGGTTCTGCGCATTACACACGACAAAGGCTGGATCAACGATGATGACCCCGGCGTAGTAGCTCCCGGTTGGTTTCGCGTATGCAATTTGGGAACCGGCGATTACAACAACGACCTTACCACCAGCGATACTCCTGACGATATCTGGAGTTGCACCTTCACAGGAACTAGTGTTAAGGTAATCGCGCCAAAAGAACCCGGAGCTGGAAAAATAGAAGTTCAGATTGATGGCAAAACCTGTGCGACAGTAGATTTGTCAATTACCGGAACACGTCAGGCACAGCAAGTAGTGTTTGAAATATCCGGCCTGAATTCAGGCAAACATACGGTTAGCCTTGTCAATAGTGGCTCAGGGCTGGTTGCAGTGGATGCCCTGATTGTAAAATGATTAAACATTGATAATAACATAAATTGAATATCATATTGAAATACTTTAAACTTTTATTCATAACGGCTTTTCTTTTAACAGGTTATGCTATAAACCTCCAAGCGCAGGACAGCAATCCTGGCATACAGCTTTTCGATGACAATTGGAAGTTCTATTTAGGCGATGTCAAAGGCGCCGAGAAACCTTCGTTTAACGATAAGTCGTGGCGTGATATTGACTTACCGCACGATTGGAGCATCGAAAAACTCTCTGGTCAGGAAGCAGGAAAAGTTGTTGGTCCCTTTTCAAAAGAAAGCATTGGAACAACCGCAACGGGTTATGTTGTGGGTGGTACTGCCTGGTATCGCAAAACATTTACGCTGAATGCCAGGGAAAATTTCAGCAAAACAATCATCAATTTCGATGGGGTTTATATGAATTTCGATGTTTGGGTCAACGGCAAATTTTTGGGTAATCATCCTTATGGTTATACTGCTTTTAATTTTGATATCACTGGTTTTCTTAATCCGGCTGGAAAGCCAAATATTATTGCAGTAAAAGTTAAGAACGAAGGTAAAAATTCAAGATGGTACAGTGGTTCAGGTATTTACAGGCATGTTTGGCTCATTCAGAAACAAGCAGTTCACCTGGCATCCAACGGAATTTCAATAACCACTGAAAATATCTCATCCACAGATGCTTCAGTGAAAGTTGTTGCTGCTGTCAATACGATAAAAGGAAAAAGTGCATCCGTAAAACTGTTGATCAACATGATCGGTTCCGATGGCAAAATATCACAAACAGCCGAAACGCAAACCAAAACGATTGCATCAGGCAGTGATGAATTTATCCAAAACATTGTTATTCCTCAACCTAAATTGTGGTCGGACGAAACCCCAAACCTTTACACTGCCGAAATACTGGTAATTGCCGATGGCGCGGTTTCCGACAAAGTCACTAAAATTTTTGGAATCCGGACTATCCATTTTGACGCACAAACCGGATTTCTGCTCAACGGCAAAAAGGTTCTTCTGAAAGGTGGATGTTTGCACCACGACAACGGATTTCTGGGTTCTGCAACAATCGACCGTGCAGAGGAACGTCGCGTAGAATTGATGAAAGCCTATGGTTTTAATGCTATACGTACAAGCCACAATCCTCCCTCTGAACAGTTCCTCGATGCCTGCGACCGCAATGGCGTTCTGGTACTTGATGAGGCGTTCGATATGTGGGAAAAGCCTAAAAATACGCAGGATTATCATCTGTATTTTAAAGACTGGTGGCAAAAAGATATTGAGTCGATGGTTCTGCGCGACCGAAACCATCCTTCGGTAATTCTCTGGAGTATCGGAAATGAAATTAACGAACGCGCTGATTCGGTGGGATATCTTTTCACTAAACAACTTTCCGATGAAGTTCGCCGTCTCGATCCAACCCGTCCAGTTACCGAAGCGATATGTGGCTTCTGGGATCACCCGGGTCAGAAATGGTCAACAACGGCTCCGGCTTTTGCCTCGCTCGATGTGGGCGGATATAATTACCTATGGGCCAATTACGAACCCGATCATGCCTTATTCCCTTCAAGAATTATGATGGGAACTGAATCGTTTCCTGCCGAAATTTACGATAATTGGAAACAGGTTGAAAAAAATCCTTATGTGATAGGCGATTTTGTTTGGACAGCTATGGATTACCTGGGCGAAACAGCTTGTGGCAACTCAAGTTATGGCCCAAAAGAAACGATGCGGGTAGGTTTGAAGCCCTGGCCCTGGTTTAATGCGTTCTGTGGTGACATTGATTTATGTGGGTTTAAGAAACCACAATTGCTATACCGCGACGTAGTTTGGAACAACAGCAAATTGGAGATGATGATCCATGCACCAATTCCGGATGGAATGAAAGAAACTGTGAGCTACTGGGGCTGGCCCGACGAATCTCAAAGCTGGAACTGGGCCGGCAACGAAGGTAAAATGATGGATGTCAGAATCTTTTCGAGTTATCAAGCTATCCGGCTCGAACTGAACGGAAAAATCCTTGCAGAACAACAGATTGGCGACAGTGCCAAATTAATAACTTCCTTCAAAGTTCCTTATGAACCGGGCGTTTTAAGAGCCATAGCCTTGAATAACGGAATTGAAGTAGCTTCAAAAGAAATCAGAACGACCGGAGTTCCGGCAAAAATAAAACTTACTGCCGACAGGTCAAAAATTAAGGCTGACCGAAACGACCTGTCATACATTAAGGTTGAAATTACCGATGCACAAGGAAACCTTGTCCCCAACGCCAATATACCTGTTACATTTACGGTATCAGGCGAAGGGAAAATAGCCGGATCGGGGAATGCTTGTCCGACCGATATGGAAAGTTTTAACAATTCAGTTTGTAAAACCTATCAGGGACAAGCACTTATAATTCTCAGACCTTTAAAAAACAAAAAAAGCGGAACTGTTTCTCTTCAGGCGGAAGCAACAGGATTAGCAAATGGAACGATACGTGTTGTGGTTGAATAAAACCAAAAATGAGAATCGAATTTACTTTTGAAACTGACTGTAATTTTGCCTACAACCGGTACAACTGAAAGTAAAGGGATTAATGGGGAAAAAGATAAAAATGATTCTTTTGTACTTGAAAACATTGCGGAAGAAGGTCGAGTTTATCAATTGTCAATGTAGCAGCTATTTGAAAGTAATTATTATGAAAAAGTATTTGGTGATATTATTGTTTTTGACCATATTTTTAGGATTAACAGGAAAATCGCAGGATGTCAATTCGTTTTTTCCTGAAAAAAACCTGATAACTACCGGAATCTATTATTATCCCGAACATTGGAGCGAAAGCCAATGGGAACGGGATATTAAGAAAATTTCGGATATGGGCTACGAGTTTGTCCACATTGCCGAATTCGCCTGGTTTAAGATGGAACCCGAAGAAGGCAAATACGATTTTGCATGGCTTGATAAAGTGGTAAACCTGTGTGCCAAATACAACCTGAAAGTGCTGATGTGCACACCTTCGGCAACCACGCCAACATGGATGCTGTTGAACTATCCCGAAACTTTTATCATGGACGGGCATTACATTCGTGCCGAAAATGGTACACGCGGGCTGGAATCCATTGTCAACGCCAAATACCGGACGTTTGTCGGGAAAATTGTGACTGAAATGGCCAGGCGTTACGGACAAAACAAAAATGTAATTGGTTGGCAATTAGACAACGAGCCACCGGCACTTCCAGATTACAGCCCATCGTCGCAAGAAGCTTTCAGACAGTGGCTTAAAAATAAATACAAAACCATCGATGCATTAAATTCGGCTTGGGGAACAGCCTTTTGGAGCCAGTGGTTTAATAATTTCGATCAGGTAATTATTCCGAATACGAACCTGGTTGGCTGGTGGGGCAACAACCCTCATGCCTTGCTCGATTTTAAAAGGTATTCAGCCGATTCAGAAGCTGATTTTCTCGATTTTCAGGCAGGTATCCTAAGGAATTATATTTCTAAAAATCAATACATTACAACCAATTACACCGCAGTATGCACCGGCGCTGACCCACGACGTACAAAAAAGCTCGATTTTGCTTCCTATACAGCCTATCCAAACGGAGGAAGTGATAATATTGGTAATCAGGGCTTTCGTTTAGGAAACAGTGCTGTTGTTTTATTTGCTTCGGAATATTATAAATCGGTGGGCGGAGTTTCCGGAGTAATGGAGATGCAACCAGGTCCTGTAAATTGGGGTGGCTATAACCCTCTCTTATTACCCGGCACAGTGCGTATGTGGCTTTACCATTCCTTTGCCGCCGGCGGAAAGCTTGCCTGTTCGTATCGATTTCGTCAGATTTTATACAGCGCCGAACAATACCATTCAGGAGTAATACAAACCGATGGAGTAACGCCTTCGCCTGGTGGTGAAGAATACATGCAATTCATGAAAGAAATAAAGGAGCTTCGTCAAAAATATCAAGCTGGAGCGAAAGTACCCGAGAAGTTGGCAAAGCGTTCAACTGCTGTTGTTTGGAACCTCGAAAATTACTGGACCATCGACCGGCAAAAGCAAACATATCAATGGGATGCCTGGAATTATCCGGTTAAGTTCCTTGAAATTGGGAAATCATTAGGAGCTCCGGTCGATGTAGTTCCCGAAACTGCCGATTTATCAAAATACAAGGTCGTAATTATTCCTGCTTACGAAATGGTCGATTCTGCCTTAGTGAAAAAATGGAACGATTATGTTACCAATGGCGGGCAACTAATCATTACCTGCCGCACAGCAACCAAAGACCGTCTGGGTCATTTTTGGGAAGCAGAAACTGCTGCGCCAATATCCGGACTTATCGGGGCACATGTGAAAGCCACCGACATGCTTTCGGCTTATGCAAAAGGCGATATTCTCATGAAATTAAACCATTACAGTTGGAATAACTGGGCCGATTTACTTGAAACCGATAAAAACACCGAAGTGCTGGCAACATTCGATAACCAGTTCTATAAAGGCAAGGCAACCGTTGTAAAGCATTTGGTTGGCAAAGGCGCAGTTACCTACATTGGAGTTGATACCGACGATTCGAAACTTGAAAAGGATATTTTGAGGGATATTTATCAGAATACCGGAGCTACTACGGAAGATTATCCGCAAGGAATTTATGTTTATTGGCGCGATGGCTTTTACGTAGCTGTAAATTATTCGTCCGATGATTACACCATGAAAATCCCGGAATCTGCCAAAATTTATATAGGCGACAAAGTTTTGAAACCGGCAGGTGTCTTGGTTTGGAGCGAATAATTACCAATTACTTAATTATCAATTATGAAACAGATGTTGAAGATATTTTTTAATTCCTTAGGATGCTTGCTTTGGGTTGCATCCATCTGCTTTAATGTCAATGCTCAAAGTTTTCAGCAGAAGAGTATTTCAAAAAGGACCAAAGATAATTTTGATTTTAGCTGGCAGTTCCACAAAGGCGACATTGCCATGAAGAAGGTAGTAAAAGTTGGCGGACAGGGCGGATTGACGGACATCAATGTGAAAATTATTTCGAAGGAAGATACCACCATCGACTATACAAATACTGAAAGCGCCAAAATATTCTATCCGCGTGATTGGAAAGAGGTTAACCTTCCGCACGATTGGGCTGTTGAAGGCACTTTTGTACACGACAATTCACTGGGCAACCAACCGGCCGTGAGCGGATATTTGCTCACAGGCATTGGTTTCTACCGGAAAGAATTTGAAATTCCGGAAACAGATAAAGGTCGAAAAATTTCCATCGAATTCGACGGGATTTTCCGGAACAGCACGGTTTGGGTTAATGGCCATTATTTAGGAAACCACGAAAGCGGCTACACACCTTCAAACTACGATTTGACCGACGTTTTGCGTTACGGCAATGAAGGCAAAAATATAATACTTGTGAAGGTTGATGCCCGCGACTACGAAGGCTGGTGGTACGAAGGTGCCGGAATTTACAGGCATACCTGGCTGGTTAAAACCGACAGGCTTCATGTAGCCCGCTTTGGAACATATATCACAACACCTAAAGTTTCAACTGATGAAGCTTCAGTAAACATAACTACTACGCTGAAAAACGAATACAGAACTGCCAAAAACATTACGCTTGTTTCAAAAATTATCGACAAAAAAGGAGAGGTGCTCGATACCAAAACTTCTACGCTGTCAATTCCATCTTTCGATCAGGCTGAAGTTTCCCAAACCGGAACAATTAAAACGCCAATGCTATGGTCGCCCGAAACGCCAAATCTTTACAAAGTTCTCACCGAAGTTTCTGAAAATAGGAATATTATAGACACTTATGAAACCACTTTTGGCGTGCGAACGGTTGAAATCAACCGCAACGGGGTTTTCCTTAATGGCCAACTTTACCCGGTGAAAGGAACCTGCAACCATCAGGATTTTGCCGGAATTGGTGTTGCCCTTCCAGATAAAATAAACTGGTACAAACTTAAGCTGCTCAAAGACTTGGGAAGCAACGGCTATCGTTGTTCGCATCACCCTCCAACACCAGAAGTGCTCGATATGTGCGACAGTATAGGGCTGCTGGTGCTGGACGAAAATCGTTTTTTATCAAGCAGTGAAGAAGGCATAAGAGATTTATCAACAATGCTTTATCGCGACAGAAACCATCCTTCGATATTTATGTGGAGCATGGAGAATGAGGAAGGAATTCAGGGCACGGTAACCGGAACCAGAATTTTGGAAACGCTGGTTGCAACAACCCATAAAATTGATCCTTCACGTAAAGTCACAGCTGCCATGAACCATGCCCGTAACGACGGCGGTTATGCCGATGTGCTTGATGTTGTTGGATATAACTATGGCGACAAAGGTTTGGCGTATGTGAAAGACCATGAGAAGTATCCTAACCGGGTCCAATTCTGCACCGAAGGAACAAGCTTCGTTTCAACCCGCGGCGAATATGAAAATAATTGGGGCAAAGGCTATTGCTCAAATTCTATAATTTGGCAGCCCGACTGGGGTCCCTATCCGGGTGAAGATTGGTCCGATATTGTTAAGTATCCTTACCTCGGTGGCCTTTTTGTCTGGACAGGTTTTGATTACCGGGGCGAACCTACGCCATTTGGATGGCCTTGTATCTCTTCGCATTTCGGATTTATGGATATCTGCGGATTTCCTAAAGACGGCTATTATGCGTACAAAGCAGCCTGGACAAACGAACCGGTGGTTCATATTTTCCCGCATTGGAACTGGCCAGGAAAAGAAGGCGATTCAATAAAAGTACATTGTTACACCAATTGCGAAGAAGTTGAGCTATTTCTGAATGGCAAAAGCGTCGGGAAACAAAAGGCTGTTCCTTATAAGAAACTGATATGGGGACTTAAATATAAACCCGGGAAGCTGGAAGCCAAAGGTTATAAAGGTGGGAAGCTGATTACCAACGATGTGGTTGAAACTACCTCTGCACCTGCACAAGTAGCATTGAACAGCGATGTTACAACCCTGAAAGCAGATGGTTGCGATGTGTCTGTAATTAAGGTAGCAATAAAAGACGACAAAGGACGTGTTTGCCCAACTGCCAATAATCTGGTGAAGTTTTCAATAGAAGGTCCCGGACGAATAATAGGCACAGGCAATGGAAACCCGACCAGTCACGAACCCGATAAAGCCAGTCAGCGCATGGCTTTTAACGGATATTGTATGGTATTGGTGCAAGCTGATAAAACGGCTGGAGTGATCAGGTTAAAGGCTTCTTCAGAGACGCTTAAAGGATCAGAAATCAGTATTAAAGTTGAATAAAATATGAGTTTGTTTCAATACTAAAAAACATTCATGAAGAAATTTTATGCTTTTTTGTCTGTGGTATTGTTTGTTACAATGCTTTTTTCGTCACAAAAAGTAACAGCACAATATTCCATTCCTTTCAAAATGAACTGGTGGTACGAATCCCGTTTAGTCATGTTTATCTATTTTGGTTCATACTCCTATTTAGCTCAGGGAGAATGGGCTATGGCAGGTGGTATTTCTAAAACCGATAAACCAACAAATTTTAATGCCGGTACAATCGCGCAATTGGCACAAAAAGCTGGTATGAGGTTGCCAGCGAAGCTGCTAAGAAAACCAAAAAGAAGAATAACACTAAATAGAATAACAGTTATCACAAACATCAATTTTTAAATAATGATCAAAACTTTTTTATCCTGCGTTGCGCTTTTGAGTTGCATGTTTTTTTCAAATAATGTTCATGCACAACAAGCAACCAATCCAATCATTTTTGCTGATGTGCCTGATATGTCGATGATCAGGGTTGGTAATAATTATTATATGAGCAGTACAACGATGCACATGAATCCCGGGGTGCCTATTATGAAATCTACAGATCTTGTCAATTGGAAAATCATCAACTATGCCTATGATACTTTGGCAGATATGCCGGAACTAAATTTGATAGAAGGTAAAAACGCATACAGCAAGGGTTCGTGGGCAAGTAGTTTGCGCTACCACAACGGTACGTATTACGTAGCCGTTTTTGCACAAACCACTAATGAAACCTATATTTTTAAAACAAAAGATATAGAAAAAGGAAATTGGGAACGAATTTCTTTTAAGCCAGCGTATCATGATAATTCTTTGTTTTTTGATGATGATGGAAAGGTATATTTAATTCATGACGCGGAAAGACTAAAAATTATTGAATTAAATGAGAATCTAACAGGAGTTAAACAAGGCGTTACGGAGCGAGTTCTCATCGAGAACGCCAGCGCACCAACAGGAAAAGAAGTAGGCCTTGGAGCTGAAGGATCTCAATTATTTAAAGTAAAAGGGAAATATTATCTATTTAATATTTGCGCGCCACGCGGTGGAATGCGAACTGTAATTATACATAGGGCAGATAATATTAACGGACCCTGGGAAGGAAGAGTTGGCTTACAGGATAGAGGAATTGCTCAAGGAGGATTGATAGACACTCCTGATGGACGTTGGTTCTCTTATCTTTTTCGCGATTTTGCTGCTGTTGGCCGCGTTCCTTATCTCGTTCCTGTCAAGTGGGAAGACGGCTGGCCTGTATTAGGAGAAAATGGTAAAGTTCCAGAAACATTAGACCTGCCAGCCAGTACAGGTTTGATTCCAAATTTGGTTGCTTCTGATGAATTCAATCGCAAAAAAGGACAAGTAGCACTTCCTTTAGTATGGCAATGGAATCATAATCCAGATAATAAACTTTGGTCAATAAAAGAAAGAAAGGGATATCTCCGACTAAAAACAGCTAGAATTGATACCGTATTTACGCAGGTAAGAAATATACTTACGCAACGTACAATTGGCCCAACATGCACTGGTTCAACTTTATTGGATGTTTCCAAAATGAAGGAAGGTGATTTCGCAGGATTATGTGCCTTTCAAAAAAAATACGGACAGGTTGGAGTAAAGGTCGAAAATGGTCAAAAATCGATAGTAATGGTAAGTGCCGGTTCAGGTAAACCTGTAGAGGTGCAGCAAATTCCTTTGACACAAAAGTGCGTTTATTTAAAGATTGATTGCGATTTTACTGGCATGAACGATGAAGCTAATAACCTTTGGGCTCTTAATGGGAAAGACGAAGCTAAATTCTCGTATAGCTTAGATGGAAAAGTGTGGAATCCTATTGGAAATATCTTGAAAATGAAATACGACATCCCTCATTTTATGGGGTATCGTTTTGGCTTGTTTAATTATGCAACCAAGAATACTGGCGGATATGCAGATTTTGATTGGTTCAGAATTAAATATTGAGATAACTAAAATGAAACATACCTATAAACTTATAGCGACACTTATAGCTATCTTAAATTGTTCCATTGGAGAAGCACAAAATCCTATTGTGCAAACCAATTATACGGCAGATCCGGCGCCAATGGTATATAAATTAAAAATTTAGAACAACGTTTATTAGATAAAAAAAGCATGTTTAGAAAAAAAGTATTGTTAAGTACAGTCTTTGCTATCTCTTTTTGGGGATATCAGAAAGATGTAGAAGCTCAGCCTAGTGTGGATATACCGAAAGTGGTTAATGAAAACCTGGAAGCAAAATTCGCGAATTTTTCGCCGAAACTTAGCTCAAATAATGCGAATCCTTTATTAGATTTTATATTTACGGCCGACCCAACAGTTGTAGAATACAATGGAAGAATCTATTTGTATGCTACCAATGATCATCAACAGTATGAGCATGTAGGAAAGAATGGGAAAAATACGTACGAGCGTATCCATACACTGGTCATGATGTCTTCCGATGATATGGTCAACTGGACTTATCATGGTCTCATAAATACTGCCCAGCTGGCTCCATGGAGTCAAAATTCCTGGGCGCCTTCCATTACATCCAGACTGGAAGCAGATGGTAAGACACATTTCTATTTGTATTACTCCAATAGCGGTGTTGGCTCAGCCGTACTTACTTCCACTTCTCCTGTTGGCCCGTGGAGTGACCCACTAGGAAAGAACATAGTCGACCGTTCTGTCCCCGGAGTGGATTGCGAAGCTCCATTCGATCCCGGAGTTGTTATTGACGACAAAGGTACAGGCTGGCTGACTTTTGGAGGCGGATCGCCTAAAACGAAATATATGCCGGGAAATTCCAGAATCGTCAAATTAGGAGCAGATATGATCAGTCTGGCCAGCGATGTTGCTAAGATACCCGCTCCTTATTTTTTTGAGGCAAGCGACCTTAATTTTATCAATGGAACCTGGGTCTATACCTATAATACGAGTTGGGAACAACGTACTGAATGGCCTTATACGAATATTGATAAACCAACCCAATGTAGTATGTGTTATATGACGAGTAAAACACCCTTAAATCCAGATAGTTGGAAGTATCGCGATAATTACTTTAAGAATGCAGGCGAATATAATATTGGGCCTTATACAAACAATCACACTCACTTGTTCAAGTTTAAAGAGAAATATTATATTGCATACCATGCCATGTATTTACAGGATTATTTCGGCACTAAGGGTGGTTTTCGTAATGTAGGTATCGAAGAAATGCAGGTGGATGAAGAGAATGTGAATATCCGCATGGGCGAAGCAACTTTTAAAGGTCCGTCACAACTTAACCCTTTAAATCCATTCGTTCTTCAGCAAGCAGAAACCACTGCAGGCACTTCGGGACAAGTAGAGTTCGAAGCTGTTGGTAATCCGGGCAATATGGTTGCCAAAGGAAAAGCAGACAAACAATGTCTCATGGTCCGAGGAGCCGATTTTAGCAAACAGATTCCTGCCAAATTCGAAGCCAGGGTGAAAGGAAAAGGTAAAATTGATGTTTATGTAAATAATCTTAAAGGTACACCTCTTGTTTCCCTTATATGTGATGAGAAGGAATGGACTACGCTCTCAAAGAAAATAGCACTGAAAATAGATAAAGGAGTATGTAATATCTATTTTGTATTTAATGGAGAGGATTTTTTGTTTGATGAATGGAAATTCATTTATTAATTCGGTTGAATATTAATTAGATTAAAATAGTTATATCCGGGAAAGGGAAAGCCATTGTGCTTATATCGGCCAGTCCGCTCGATGAAAATACATTGGAAGAACCAAATAAAGTAGTTCCGAAAACAGAGGATGTGAAACTAAACGGAACAAGCTGCAAACTCACCTTCCCCGGAAATTCACTGACGGAAATCAGACTGAGTACAAAAAAATAGTAAATTAAAAAATGAAAAAAAATATTAGTATTAGAGCTAAAGCATTGTTTATCTTGCTGTTTGTTTGCTCTTTTCCGATTTTTGCGCAAAACAATCAGGAACGAAAACAGCTATTCGATTACGATTGGAAATTCTTTTTAGGCGATGCTTCTGAAGCCAAAGCAAACGATTTCGATGACAAGGACTGGCGTAAACTCGACCTGCCTCATGATTGGAGTATCGAAGGGCAAATTCAGCCTAAAAACCCAACTGGGAATGCCGGTGGTTTTTTCCCGGCAGGTATAGGCTGGTACCGCAAAACCTTTAAAACTCCTGCGGAATGGAGAGGTAAAAGCATTTCCATTTATTTCGAAGGGGTTTACATGAATTCCGAAGTATTTATCAACGGTAAATCTCTTGGGGTTTATCCGTATGGTTACTCGTCGTTCAGTTATGAACTGACACCCCACCTCGATTTTGATAAGGAAAATGTTATCGCAGTCAGGGTTGACAATTCGCAGCAGGTAAACTGCCGTTGGTATAGTGGCTCCGGAATTTATCGCCATGTATGGATGATGTTTACAAACCCTGTCCATGTAGCACATTGGGGTGTTGGCATTTCAACTCCTGAAGTTACTTCGAAAAAGGCAACCGTACTGGTAAAAACATTGGTAAAAAACGAAACCACTACTCCTCAAAGTGTTGTTGTTAAAACCCTTCTTTGGGATAAGAGTGCTAAGAGTGTGGGGAATGGTCAGGTAAAAATTGAACTTCCTGCCAATAGCGAAAAGGAAATCACTCAAGCCATACAGGTGTCAAATCCTTTGCTTTGGACACCTGAAACCCCCAATTTATACCAGACTCAGATACAGGTAATAAAAGACAAACAGGTTGTTGACGACAGTAAAACCAGCTTTGGTATCCGCTCCGTAAAATTTACTGCTGAAAACGGGTTTCAGCTGAACGGAAAAACAGTGAAAATTAATGGCGGTTGTGTTCACCACGACAACGGTTGCCTGGGGGCTGCTGCTTTTGACCGTGCCGAGGAGCGCAGGATTGAATTGCTCAAAGCAGCAGGTTTCAATGCCATAAGGACTTCCCACAACCCTCCATCTGAAGCGTTCCTCAATGCCTGCGACAAATTGGGGTTATTGGTGATTGATGAAGCGTTTGATGGCTGGAAAACAGGTAAAAACAAATACGATTATGCCATGTATTTCAACCAATGGTGGCAACGCGATCTGGATGCAATGGTTTTGCGCGACCGCAACCATCCTTCAATTATTATGTGGAGTACTGGCAACGAAATTATCGAACGGAAGACTCCTGAAGCGGTTGAAACTGCCAGGATGCTGGCAAACGCAATTAAAAAATTAGATTCAACCCGCCCTGTTACGTCTGCCATGACAGCATGGGATAATGACTGGGACATTTTCGATCCGCTAATGGCCGCGCACGATGTTTGTGGATATAATTATCAGTTGCATCGGGCTTCGGCAGACCATCAGCGGGTGCCGTCGCGTGTTATTGTACAAACAGAATCTTACCCGCGGGATGCCTTTGCCAATTGGAAATTAGTTCAGGAAAACAATTACATTATAGGTGATTTTGTTTGGACATCAATTGATTACCTTGGCGAATCCTCCATCGGACGTTGGTACTATTCGGGCGATGTTCCGGGTCAACATTGGGAAAACGATTTTTTCCCATGGCATGGCGCTTATTGTGGCGATATTGATTTGATCGGCTGGAGAAAACCTATATCTCACTATCGGAGCATGTTATACAATAATACTGAAAAGCTTTATATGGCTGTGAGGGAACCGGAGCCGGAACCATTGGAAATAAAGGAAACGCAATGGTCTGTTTGGCCAACCTGGGAAAGCTGGACATGGCCCGAATTTGAAGGGAAGAACATTCAGGTTGAAGTGTATTCGAAATATCCGAAAGTGCGTCTATACCTCAACAATCAACTTATCGGAGAACAGGCAACCACTGTCGATCAGCAGTTTAAAGCCACATTTCCGGTGCCTTACACACCTGGCCTGTTGAAAGCAGTTGGAGTGGAAAATGATAAAGAGATGGAATCGACCATCCTGCAAACTTCGGGCGACGCAGCAAAAATAAAGCTAACTTCCGATAGAAAAGAAATTTTGGCCAATGGGCAGGACTTGTCCTTTATTACAGTTGAAATTACCGATAAAAACGCGATATTTCAGCCCAATGCCACAAACCGTCTGCATTTTAAAGTTGAAGGGGTAGGTACTATTGTAGGAGTGGGTAATGCCGATATCAAAGACTGCGATCCTTATGTGGGCAATACGCGTAAAGCCTGGAAGGGACGTGCTTTGATTGTGATAAAGAGTAAACGCAATGCCGGTGATATTAAATTAACTGTAACCTCGCCAGGGTTGACGGAAACTGCTTTAACTATCAAAACTATTGAATAATAATTGAAAAAACACTTAACTAAACTGATATGATACGGAATTTTTTATGTGGAATCATTCTTTCTATTTTTTCTATCGGCATAAGCAACGCCCAGACCAAAGCGCCAGCTCCTTGTGGCCCGGTTCCTTCTGAAAATCAGATGCATTGGCAGGAAATGGAATATTACTCGTTCGTTCATTTCTCGCTAAATACCTATACCAACCAGTCGTGGGGCTTTGGAAATGAATCTGTTAATCTTTTTAATCCTGAAAAGGCTGATTGCCGTCAGTGGGCGCGTATTTGCAAGGAAGCAGGGATGAAAGGGATCATTATTACAGCCAAGCACCATTGTGGATTTTGCCTCTGGCCTTCAAAATTCACTGAATATTCGGTAAAAAATGCACCATGGAAAAACGGCAAAGGCGATATGGTTCGCGAAATGGCTGATGCCTGTAAAGAGTATGGCCTGAAATTGGGGATCTATTTATCTCCCTGGGACAGGAATAGCAAGGATTATGGAAAACCTGAATACATCACCTATTTTCGGAATCAGCTAACCGAACTTCTTACGAATTACGGTCCCATTTTCGAAGTGTGGTTCGACGGGGCCAACGGAGGCGACGGATATTACGGAGGAGCCAATGAATCCCGTAAAATTGACCGTACAACCTATTACGACTGGAAAAATACGTACGCGTTAATTCGCAAGTTACAGCCCAACATTGTGATTTGGAACGACGGTGGCGACCGTGGCGATCTTCGTTGGGTTGGAACAGAAGAAGGCAATGTTGGCGAAACAAACTGGAGTTTGTTGAATGCCACAGGCGAAGTGGATTGGGGCATGTTACATTACGGGCTGGAAAGTGGGAATTCGTGGGTGCCTGCCGAAGTGAATACTTCCATCAGGCCCGAATGGTTTTATCATCCAATTGAAGATGCCAAGGTGAAAACCGTACCTCAATTGATGGATATTTATTATAGTTCAATTGGGAGCAATGGCTCATTATTACTCAATTTTCCGATAATGCCAAATGGATTGATCCATCCGAACGACGAAAAAGCAGCGCTCGATTTTGCCAAAGCGGTGAAAGAAACTTTTGCTGTAAACCTGGCCGAAAATAAGAAGGCCGAAGCTTCCAACATCCGAGGAAATGCAAAAGAATTTGGAGCTGCGAAGGCAATTGACAATAATAAAAATACCTATTGGGCTACTGACGATAACGTTACAAAAGCTTCATTGACAATTGATTTAGGTAAACCAACCTTGTTTAACCGTTTTCTGGTTCAGGAATACATCCGATTGGGACAACGCGTAAAAGCCTTTACGGTTGAAGCCCTTGTGGAAGGAAACTGGAAAGAAGTTGCCAAAGCAACTACCATCGGATATAAACGCATCTTACGTTTTCCAAGCATTAAAGCAACGAAGATCCGCTTCAGTATTACCGATTCGAAAAGTTGCTCGGTCATTTCAAACATCGGGGTTTACAATGCACCGGTATTCCTGAATGCTCCTTCCATAGCCAGAACCCAATACGGAGAAATTACGATAACTACCAACGACATCGGCCCTATTTTTTACTATACGCTGGATGGCAGCGAACCAACGACCAAATCAACTATCTACAACGCGCCTTTCCCAGCCGATGGGAAAGTGGAGGTAAAAGCAATTGCCTTCGATCCGGCATCGGGTAAAAGCAGTCCGGTTGGTCGCGAAAAATTCGATATTTCAAAAAAAGACTGGAAAATAGTCGGGATAAATGATGAAAAATCAAGTGCAATTCTCGACGGCAATCCGTCCAGTGTTTGGCATCAGAGAGATAAAAAAATGCCGATTGATTTGGTCGTCGATTTAGGTAAAAATTATAAAGTGAGCGGTTTCAAATACCTGCCGGACCAGAACAAGTGGAGCTCTGGTATCATAACAAACTACCAGTTTTATGTTTCAGCCGACAATACAGAATGGAAACTGATTGATGAAGGTGAATTCTCCAACATCAAAAATAACCCGGTGTGGCAAATCAAGAATTTTTCGCCTGTAAATGCACGGTTCATTAAGCTGAAGGCTATTAAAAACACTTCGAACGATGATGTTGCCGGATATGCCGAAATAGATGTAATTACAAACTGATTTTTCACCGGAAGCGATTAAAACTTAATTATGAAGGCAAATAAGCTTACCCGTCTTTTATTTCTAGTTGCAGTAACAATCGGGGCGCTGGTTTCACAACATGCAATGGCTCAGAAGCTAAAAGTCTCGTGTGTTGGTAACAGCATCACTTACGGCTATGGATTAACCATCCCATCCAGCCAAAGTTACCCGGCTCAAATGCAGGTATTGCTGGGAACAACCGGATGGCAAGTGGGTAATTTCGGGGACAGTGGACGCACAATGCTAAAAACCGGTGGTTATTCTTACTGGGATTCCCAGAGGTATAAAGACGCACTGGCCTCCAGCCCGAATTTTGTCGTGATCGAACTGGGCACCAACGATTCCAAACGCATGATTTGGAACAACCATGGTGCTGAATTTAAAAACGATTACAAGGAATTGGTGCAATCGCTTCAGAATCTGCCTTCTATGCCTGAAATCTGGATCGGATTGCTTATCCCAGGCGAAAAGGCTGATTGGGAAATTTTTAACTCCTACATAAAAGATAAAGTAAATCCGGAGATTAAAGAAGTAGCGCTGGAAATGGGTTTGGGCTTAATCGACCTTTACACCGAGTTGGATAAGAATAAGTCTGAATGGTATCTTGCTGACAATGTGCATCCTTCGGTTACTGGAGCGGGAATAATTGCCCAAAAGGTTAAGAAAATGCTTTTAATGCCTAAACCTGAAATTAAATTTGCGAACGGAAAAGTAACCGTGCCCGATGGTGTCGATTTTCAATGGTACCTAAATGGAATACCTGTTGACGCTGATAAAGGAGGAAGATTAAAAGACCTGATGGTTACAAAACCGGGTAAGTATAAAGTGTCTGTTAAATTGAGCGCAGCTAGCGAAACCCGGATTGTGTCGAAGGAATTGAATGTGCAACAATGAATAAAAGTAAAATAAATAAAAATGATTTTTCTTGTGGCGATTGATAAGATAAAACTTATAAAACACTAATAACCAATTATATAATATATCATGAAAAGAAAATTTAGTATGTTTCCTCGATTCCATAGGAAGGGGCATCTTTTAGTAATTATGGTTTGCGGGCTTTTAATGTCAGTTACCGTAAAGGCACAGTTACCAACAGCACAGCAAATTGCGGGCAAGATGAAAGTCGGCTGGAACCTGGGGAACACACTTGAAGTTGTTTGGGCTGCACCGGGTATGGGTTCCCAGGCACTCATCGATTCTGTAAAAGCTATCGGGTTTAATACAGTCAGGATTCCCGTTGCATGGTTCTACCATTCCGATACAGTCACCAGTGTAATTGATAAGGCCTGGCTCGCCAATGTAAAAAGGGTGATCGACTATTGCATCAAGGATAGTATGTATGTAATCATGAACGCCCACTGGGATAAAGGTTGGTTGGAAAACAGGGTAAACGCAGCAAATAAAGCGATTGTAAATAAACGACAGCAAGCCTATTGGACCCAAATTGCCAATTATTTCAAAGATTATGATGAGCATCTCCTTTTTGCCGGAGCCAACGAGCCCAATGTGGAAGATGCCACCAGTATGTCAGTTTTATTATCGTATCACCAAACCTTTATCAATGCAGTTCGTGCTACCGGCGGAAATAACAGTTCCAGGACTCTCGTTATTCAGGGGCCATCAACGGACATTGATAAAACCAATAAACTGATGAGCACAATGCCCGTTGATCAGATTGAAAATCGGTTAATTGCTGAGGTTCACTATTATACTCCATGGAATTTTTGTGGAATGAATAAAGATGAAAACTGGGGCAAAATGTTTTACTATTGGGGAAAAGGATATCATTCTCCTTCAGAAACCGATCGTAATTCATCCTGGGGCGAAGAAAACGATATGGATCGGCTTTTGGACTTGATGAAAACGAAGTTTGTTGATAAAGGAATTCCGGTAATTATCGGAGAATTTGGTGCATTTAAACGTAATTTGAACCCACCATCAGACCAGGCGCTTCATGTAGCTTCAATTGAACATTATTACAGATATTTTATGAAGTCTGCCATGAGTAGGGGAATGATTCCGTATTGCTGGGACATTGAAGGTGGAATATTCAATCGCAGTAATGCAACGATAATCGACAGAGGCGTTCTGAATGCAATCATGCAGGGAGCCAAAGATGCGACTGCCGGTACCGCTTTATATGAAAAATGATAGGTTGATACTAATTATATTCAATTTATTTTAATATGAAACTTAGATATTTATTTATAATCTGTCTGTTCCCGTTTATCGGCAAAGGGCAGTCTGTTAAAAGTTTTAAACAGGTAAAAGAAGGTGTTACAATCACTTTGTCTGACGGAACACTGTCAATTTACCCGATCGCCGAAAATGCCATTAGGGTCAGGTTTTATAAAGGTTCGGAAGTCGAAGTTCCAGAGCTTATCTTTACTTCGGAAGTTGCAGTTCCGGGTTTTCAGGTCTCCGATTCTCCTTCCAAACTCGAAATAAAAGGGAATAACATCGTTGCGATCGTTGACAAGCAGACCGGTAAATTGTCGTTTGCCGATCATTCAGGAAAAATTTTCCTGAACGAGACAGCTGGTTCACGAAAACTGACACCCGGTTCGGTGATGGATGAACCCTGTTTTGCCGCTGAACAAAGTTTCGAATCGCCCTCCGATGAATTTGTTTTCGGGCTGGGGCAATTTCAGGATGGACAGTACAACTTAAAAGGTGTGACCCGTCGCCTGACGCAGGTAAATACTCAAATTGCCCTTCCGTTTATCTATTCGAGCAAAGGGTACGGTTTGTTATGGCACCAGTACGGACTTACCGACTTCAACCCGGCCAACAATTTTGTCGCTCTTGAAAAACAGCAACAGGCTGCAGGCAGCAACCAGATGGCCGAAGTGACTACTACTTCTGGTACTCAGAAAGTTTCACAAAACCAGTCGCTTTACACCGGTAAATTCATTGTTCCGCAAGATGGTGAATATTCCATTTTTATGGATTTGGGTGATATGGGCAACCGCCATTTTGTGGTGATCGACGGAAAACCTTGTATGGATCAGAACAACATGTGGTTGCCGCCTACATCCGGTGCGTTGGTAAAACTTGCCAAAGGAGAACATCAGGTACAGCTTATCTGTAAATCGAACAACACGCCACAGTTGTCGTGGAAACTTACTGATAACACGACAACATTCAGGTCGCCAAATGCCAGATTGCTCGATTATGTGGTGTTTTATGGCCCTTCGGCCGATAAAGTTATTGGCACTTACCGCAATCTTTCGGGCAATGTTCCTATGTTTCCCCAATGGGCCTATGGCTTCTGGCAATGCCGCGAACGCTATGTGTCTGGAAAAAATCTGGTTGAAACGGTTAAAAAATTCCGAAGCAGGAACCTACCCATGGATGTTATTGTTCAGGACTGGCAATACTGGGGCAACAGAGGCTGGGGCGTTCCTCAGTTTGATACGATCAATTATGCCAATCCGGCTGGGTTTATTAAAGAATTACACGATCTGAACGCTCATTTCAACATTTCAATTTGGTCGAATCCCGACAAGAACTCAACGATTGGGAAAGAATTTGTGGCCAAAAACCGGTTTATACCGAATACCAAATGGTTAGACTATTTCAATCCTGAAACCAGGAAAGAATACTGGAATACCTTAAAGATCAATTTGTTTGACAATGGGGTCGATTCGTGGTGGATGGATGCCGTTGAACCTGAAAATGATGCTTTAAAAGGCGAAAAAACATTCATCGGCGCTGGCGATTTTTACCGTCTTACTTATCCTTTGTTTGTAAGCCAGGCTGTGTACGAAGGACAGCGTTTGGCTTCTTCCGATAAACGGGTATGTATCTTAACCCGCTCTGCCTTTTTGGGTCAGCAAAAATACGGTATGATCAACTGGTCGGGCGACATTGGCGGAACCTGGGATACCTATAAGCGCCAAATAGTTGCAGGACTTAACTATACAATTACCGGGATGCCATACTGGACTACCGACATTGGTGGGTTTTTCAGGCCGGGAAAATCGCAGTATACCGACGAAAAATATCAGGAATTACTTACCCGGTGGTATCAGTGGGGTACCTTCAACCCGATTTTCCGTATTCATGGATACCAAACTGAAACCGAGCCCTGGAAATACGGACAAACCGTTGAGGACAACATGCGCAAAATGCTGAACCTTCGCTACCGGTTATTACCTTACATTTATTCTGAAGCATGGCAGGTAACAAAAAACGGTTCATCCCTG
>Ga0302296_1000840_pt1 | contig 23951 bp, 17 predicted proteins | sample III_Fen_N3_1_FD_194546 | JGI IMG/M metagenome (GOLD analysis project Ga0302296, IMG submission 194546) | Peat permafrost microbial communities from Stordalen Mire near Abisko, Sweden - III_Fen_N3_1 | ecosystem: Environmental > Terrestrial > Soil > Wetlands > Permafrost | place: Sweden: Abisko...
ATGGGATTTTTTCTTTATCAAGCTTTTCAAACAGGCTATCTGCCGTGAAGAGAAATACCGATTCGGAATGGTTAAGGATATGAGTGATGTCTTCAGGATTAAAATCTGGCAATATGGGCACCGATACGGCGCCATATCCCGAAATGGCTAGGAACGCAATGGCCCAATTCGAGGAATTTCGTCCCAGCAAGGCTATTTTGTCCCCTTTCAGAAGTCCGCTTTCACGAAAATAAACATGTATTTGCCGGATTACCTGAGCCGCTTCACCATAGGTGGAGGATGGACCCTGGAAATCGGAAAAAGCAGGCGATGTCCAGTTATCCCTGAACGTCTGGGCATATAAGCCAATAAGTTTATCTTTTTTCATAGTATAGTTGAATCAGATTTCAAGCTAATGTCTTGTAATTTGCTGTCATTCATCGTCATTGATTGTAGTTCCATGGAAGCAATGACTACAAATGACGTGAAACTAATGACAATTAATGACCACTTTTCACCCTTTACCGACAATACGCATGATTCGGTTCACATTCTCGTCAACCTGTTCAATGCTGTTCATTCCTATAGTCATGCAGTCAATGTTTTTACTGCCAATGGCATATTGTAATGACTTTTCGCGTTGAGCCTCTTCGGTGAACCGTCCTTCGCCAAATATTTTCATGCCGATAATTCCTTTCCCGTTGTCATGGGCTTTCTGGAGCACGGACATTACTTCGGAAGCGCTGGCATCCATGATGACCCCTTCAGGATTGATTCGTGCAAGGATCACATCCACCCAGGGATCCTCGGCTGCCACTTTCAGCGCGTCGAAACTGTGACAGGATAGGCCTACTGATTTAATAATCCCCTTTTGTTTGGCAAGTGAAAGGGCCTCAATATAGGGTTTCTTTTCTTCCTGCCATTTGGCGTTTGTCATGCAATGAAGCAATAGGATGTCGAAATAGTCTGATCCTGTTTCTTTTCTGAAACGATCGATCGTTGCCGAGGGAGCATCCTGGTTCCATTTCTCGGTGCGTGTCCATATTTTTGAGAGTAAGGTTGCCTTTTCGCGGGAGACATATTTGAGAATTTCTTTTACATTCTGGTGAGAACCATAGAGGTCTGCAGCATCGTAGAAAGTCATTCCCCGTTCCTGTGCATGACGGGCAATTTTTACCCAGTTTTCGACCCCCATGCGGGTCATATCCGAGGACTGATTTCCCCCGTGGGTTCCTGTTCCAAGAGCCAATCGTGGGACTAAAAGGCCTGTTTTCCCCAGTTTGACTTTATCTATTGCCAAATTGGCCGGGCTAATAAATGCGGTGTTGGTGAATCCGGTAGTCAGGGCAGCGGCCCCAATGATTCCGGCCTGAAGAAAGTGTCGTCTTGAAATCTGTTTCATAATGTTTTGTTCTATCGGTTGAGAAGGCTAAATTAATACAATATATCTGATTCAGCCCGGCAGTCATCGATGGCCTTACAGCGTATGAATATAAGAAAATATTTTGATGTCTTTGCTATTGCACTACTAAACTATTGAAATTCAAGTTAAAGAAAAATTGTTAGAAACCTGTTGGTAACAATTTAGGCCGTAGAATTGACAATAAAGGATGAGAAATACATTTTTAACTATTTTTAGCACTCATTTTAACAAACAACTTAAAGATTAGATTATGAAGAAATTGGTCATCGTATTGCTTGCTAATTTGTTTGCTTTTGGGGCTTTCAGTCAAAACATTCAATTACACTACGACATGGGTAAAACCCGTAAGATGTTTACCAGTACCGTGGAAATGTTTAAGCCTGATAAAACCGGGAATACCTTCTTTTTTATTGACATGGATTATGGTGGAAACGATGTAACCAATGGCCCTTCCCTTGCATATTTCGAGATCGCCCGTTGCTTCAAATTAGGAAAATCACCTTTTAGCTGGCACGTTGAGTATAATGGCGGTCTTTTTCAAAATTATAATAAGACAACTAATCAATATCTTAGTCAGCCCATAAGTAATGCCTGGTTGACCGGTTTGGACTATTCATGGAATGCCAAGGATTTTTCCAAGGGATTTTCATTGAAAGCTTTATACAAAAATATAGCCAACACGACAGATAAAAAACCAAACAACTTTCAACTTACAGCAGTGTGGTATCTTGACTTTGCTAATGGAAAGCTGAGATTTGATGGTTTTGCAGATTTCTGGAGAGAAGGTCACACAGTTTCGAATGATGGCTTTATCAGCAATTTCCAGGAAAAGAAATTCATTTTCCTGACCGAACCTCAGCTCTGGTATAACTTCACAAAGAAATTCGCACTTGGCAGCGAAGTTGAAATAAGTACCGATTTTGGCGGACATGATGGATTTATGGTAAACCCAACGGTTGCAATGAAATACACTTTCTAATTCTGAAATCCTATGAAATTCATAACCAAATTCTTTAAACTACAGGAGAATAAAACGACTGTACGCACCGAGATCATTGCAGGCATCACCACCTTCATGACAATGGCCTACATTCTGTTCCTTAACCCGAATATTCTTTCAGCCACCGGCATGGATAAAAATGCCGTCTTCTTTGCCACCGCTATCGCTGCGGGATTCGTTACCATCGCTATGGGTTTGGTTGCCAATTTCCCAATTGCTTTGGCTCCAGGAATGGGTCTTAACGCCTTTTTTGCCACTGTTGCCTTGGCCGGTGTCGGAATGCCCTGGAGGATCGCTCTTGGCGCTGTTTTCATCTCAGGAGTAATCTTCATTATACTGACCCTTACCAAGGTGCGTCAGATTCTGGTAGTCGCAGTGCCTCAATCATTGAAAGTGGCCATTACCGTTGGTATTGGACTATTCATAACCATTATCGGGTTGAAGCTTTCAGGAATCATGGTTGCTTCGGCCAACGTAATTCCTCCGACACTTGCCAATATGCAGGCCCATAATGGTCAGTCAGGCCTGATGTTTTTCGAATGGAACATTGGCCTGGGAAGTCTGAAAGACATGAATATGTTGCTCTGTCTGATCGGACTGGTAATTACTGCGGCTTTAATGGCCCTTCGCGTAAAAGGTTCATTGCTTATCGGAATCGTTACTGCAACCATTATTGGTATTCCTATGGGAGTTACCAAGATTGCAGATGGTTTCTCACCGTTCTCCCTTCCTGACTTTTCGAACCTTGCCGTATTCGCCCTCGATATTAAAGGCGCGTTAAGCATGGGTATCTGGACGGTGGTATTTACCTTTACTTTTGTCGAATTGTTTGACACTTTCGGAACGCTTGTTGGAACAGCCAATAAAGCCGGTTTAATCGACAAGGAAGGTAAATCCCCCAAGATCGGCAAAGCGATGCTTGTCGATGCATTTGGAGTGTCCTTTGGCGCTTTAATGGGTACAAGTACAGTTACCGCTTATGTTGAGAGCGCTGCCGGAATCGGTGAAGGTGGCCGTACTGGTCTTACCGCTGTAACTACAGGTATCCTTTTCCTGTTTGCACTGGTTCTTGCTCCGATTGCCCTGCTGATCCCAAGCGCTGCTACTGCTCCCGCATTGATCATTGTTGGACTGCTGATGGTTTCTGCCATCAAGGAAATCGACTTTGAAGATTTTACTGAAGGCTTCCCTGCCTTCATGTGTATCATCATGATGCCCTTTACTTACAGCATTGCCAATGGAGTTGCCGCTGGAATCATATTCTATACCATCCTGAAAGTGATCACCGGTAAATTCCAGAAAGTTCATTGGATGATGTACCTGCTTTTTGTGCTGGTTGTGGTAAGGTATATCTTCCTGTCGGAGGCAGCCTGATCTGATTAAAACTATACCATAAAAAAAGCTCCTCATTACGGGGAGCTTTTTTTATGGTGTATTTCTCGGAAATGATCTTTGTTATTTTTTCTTTTTGCGGATGAAGTAAAAGGCGACTCCGGCAACAACGACTATTCCGCCAATAACGGCATACATAGTCATGTTTGAAGATTCTTTGGGGGCTTCTTCTTCATAGAACTTTGGGTCCATATTGTCGATTGAAATGGTATCTTTTGGCTCTTCAGCAGCCTTTGCTGAATCTTGCTGGGCATAAGACTTTGTCATTCCACTCATGAACATCAGGCCAAATAAGGCCAAAGCAATTAGTTTTCTCATTGTTTCAATTTTTATTAAATGTTATTTTAATTTATCTATCAGTTTATCGTATTTCCGGGCGACCTCAGGAGCCGTTTTCCGGTAGGTTTCGGCCAAGGCAATCAAAGCCGGTTTGTATTGTGAATTTAACTTCAGGCAATCTTTCAATGTTTTACGGGCTTTATCCGTATTGGTTCCAGTCCAGAGTTCCGCTAATTTAATGTATGCCCCAAAATATTTCCTGTTTGACAGGATAGCCATTTCGTAATATCCGGTGGCAGTTATAGTATCCTGCTTGTTAAGTGCCAAATCACCTAAAAGGGTCAAAGCCTTCTCGTAATCGGGATTAATCTCCAGACCCTTCCTGAGAACCTGTTCTGCCTCATTGGATCGACCCGACCCCATCAACGATTCTGCAAATTTATAACAGATCCATTCATTTTGAGGGTCAATTCTATAGGCTTTTTGAAAAAGCAACGCAGATTTAATGTAGTCGCCATTTTCAAAATCAGCTGTTCCATGGAGATCATCCTTTGTAAGCCGCTCAATGACTGCACAAACGGGGATTCCATCAGCGTATATCGTATGTATAGTGTTGGCTGGTGGCCAGAGTTTATATTTCAGTTGAAAGGGTGAAATATAACTGTTTGCGATTACTGCATAATCCCAATTGTATTCACTTCGGTTCTGCCAGGGAAAGTAGACCATTTTCAGCGTTGTGTTGTCACGAAAATACCATTGAATAGCAAAATTACCTCCAATCGTAATATCGCTTTTATGGGGCTTGTCCTTCAGGTATTCCTTAAGCCACTCAGCACCTTCACGCATGCTGTGGTAATAATAGTCGGTTTCATAGTTTCCGTAAGCGCCTTTTAAACCCCCGACAAATTGGTTGTAGTAAAGGTAATAATAGGGGTGATTTGAGGCCATAAACCGGAGCGGATGGACGCTTAGGGCTAAAAGTAAGATTATAGTGCCAATGTGGACCAATCGTTGCTTATAGCGCATTAGAATGGCATGAATTCCAAGCGATGCGATCAGGATGATTCCAGGGTAAATAAACAGGAAATGACGCCAGGCACCGTAAAGGTTGGATTTTTTCAGCAGGACAAAGGTTATTGGAAACACAATGGTGAAAACAAGCATCAACAACTGCAATTTCTGATTGGATGAATAGTTCTTTTTTGTATTCAGTAAAAAGGCAATTATCCCTGAAAATACAATAATTGGAATGGTAATCAACATGTATTTAGGTAGATAATACCAGGGATGAAAATCGGACCAGTCCTGCCGACCTTCGAATATTTGCCTGACAGTAACAGGGTAGTGAGTCATCACCTGATATGATTTCCAGACATTAAGCAGTGGATTTTGCAACGCATATGGCCAGGTCAGCAGACCAAGGAGATAAGCTACAACTGAAATACCAAAGATAAGTAGAAGCTGTTTTTTAAGGAAAGCAGTGTTGAGTTTAGGATTTGCTATCCAATCGATACCTATTTTCAGGATTATAAAAAGGACAAGGTAAAAAATCACCAATAAACCGCCTGCCCTTATTCCAATGGCCAGGGCGATGCTCAGAACCAAAAGAAGGATTGATTTTCGAGAGAGCTTTCCTTCAGAAAATACAAGTTTTAGCGAATAATAAACACTTGAAATATATGCTAGTGCAAATGGGATATCTTTAAGATTGTTTTGCGCATGACCGAGAAAGGTAGGTGACACTGCAAACAGGAGCAACACCAGTATAGCTGATCCGTAACCGGCTATCCAGGCTGCAAACAATGCGGTTACCAGTATGGTTAACCATCCGGCAAGGCTGCACATCAGATGTCGGAAGGAATAAATGTCTTCAATTCCGAATCCATGGATAAGTATCGTCACCAGGTTGTCAAAGGATTGACCGTAATACTTCAGATAGGTTTTGGGTGTGTTGAGTGAGCTCTGGTCTTTGCCCATGGTGATGAAGTAGTTATACACCATCTCGGATTGCTTGTAATGTACTTCTTCGTCACCTGAAATTCCGGCGTCACGACTGATCAGCAGCATTGCAATCAGCATTGCAAAAGTAAGGGACCAAAAAATTATCTTTAATTTATTTTCTCCCATTATTCAGATTCGGCATCATAAACCTTCTTGATCAGGTAAATGGGTCGGTTTTGGGATTCTTTGTATATCCGGTAAACATATTCACCCATGACCCCCAAAAAAACCAGTTGAATGGACCCCAGAAAATAGATACTAAGAACAGTTGATGACCAGCCAATAATCGCAAAACCGAAAATCTTGGCTATTAAAACATATATTCCGGCAAACATAAAGACAATAGCCCCGATCGTGCCGAGGAATAAACAAACTTTAATTGGGAATTTGGAGAATGAGAAGATGGCATCCGCACCCAGAAGTATCAGTTTCCCAAGTGTCATCTTAGGTTCACCTTTCATGCGGTCGTCCCTTGTGTATTCCACATATCCCTGCCTGAAGCCAATAAACGAACGCATCCCGGGCAGATAACGGATAGACTCTTTCATCTGGACCAATGCATTGACTGCTGTACGATTCAGCATCGAAAAGTTGCCCGTATTTTCCATATCATCCATTCCTGCCACTTTTTTAAAGAATGCATGAAACAGGTTTGTGGTTATGCGTAATCGTTTCCCTTTACGGCCGGTACGTTTGCCACTGACAATATCAAATCCTTCAATGGTGATCTTTTGGTACATATCGGCCAGCAGTTCGGGCGGGTCCTGGAGATCCCCATCCATCATGGCTACGTAATTCCCCCTGGATAATTCGAGACCGGCGGTATATGCAGCCTGATGTCCGAAGTTCTTGGACAGTTCGACAATTTTGATTCGTGAATAAAGTTTTCGTAATTCAATCAGTTTATGAAGCGTTGAGTCCGTACTTCCATCATCAATAAACAGGATCTCATAGTCAGGCGCAAACGATTCTACTGCCTTAACCGAACGTGTTGCCAGTTCAATAATCAGATCTTCTTCGTTATAAACCGGAATTATAAGTGAAAACATAGTTCTCTAATAATTTTACTGTAAATCAGGTAATTTATTAACCCCAAATATTAGGTCCACTTCCGAAAGCTATATTTCTTGCCACCAAGACACCAAGCCACTAGGACTCACCAAAAATAATGCATGGATACCAAGTCTTTGTGTAATGTTGGTGTCTTGGAGTCTTGGTGGCAATTTTTAAATCAGACTACCTGAAGATTCCATATTGCATGAATAACTTTGGTTAAAGATACAGATTTTCAGTTTTAAATTGTAGTTTCCCCTAAGATGTATTTAACAGGGATTTTAAAAGACTGCCAGTTCGGGGAAATCTTATTCCCTTCGCTGGCAGTGTTGGTTGGTTTAGAACAGTATCCCGATTATCAGGATGAAAAGATATTTGATTTAAAGCAGAGGATTTAAACTGATGGTATTCCCCAGGGTGCGCGGAATTTCCTCATCAACAATTTACTGGCTTCAGGATTATTGATGATTTGTTCGTTAATCGGATCCCACTTAATTTTCTGTTTGGTGGTCATTGCAATTTCTCCCAGTAATCCGACTGAAATTGAACGGTGTGCAATTTCGACAGGCGCAATAGTTTCTTTTTTCGAGCGGATACACTCCAGAAAGTTACCAAAGTGGTCATTGCTTTTATAAAGAGCCTTTTTGTTTGAACCGAGTTCTTCAGTAATCAGTTCAGGTTTCGAAGCTGTGATGATGTCCCCGCGGTCAACGTGTATCCATCCGTTTTCACCATACCAGGTGACACCCATACCCTTTGGCAACCGGCTTGCATTGGCTACCCTGATTGTAACTCCAGATTGATATTTACAATTAAAATCAAACTCGCCCGGGACATTGAACAGTTCACCCAGGTTAGGATATACGCCTTTTCCCGAAACTTCGATTGGTCCTGTCCTGTCGAGACCAAGTCCCCAGTGAGCGATGTCGATGTGGTGACCAGCCCAGTCAGTTAACTGGCCACCTGAATAATCAAGTATCCAACGCCAGTTCCAGTGGCATATGCCACGGTAGGGTGCTTTGGGAGCTGATCCTAACCAGAATTCCCAATCCAGTTCAGCAGGTACTGCTTTTATTGCAGGCATACCAATCAGTGCCGTAGCATTCGGTAAACCTACTTCAACATGATCAACCTTGCCCAGTCTTCCATTGAAAACAAGTTCAGCGCCCTGGTGAAAGTTGGATACCGAACGCTGCCAACTCCCTGTTTGCCAGGTAATGTTATTTTGTTTTACGGCCTTTACAATTTGCTGTCCTTCACCAATACTCCTCGCAAGAGGTTTTTCACCGTAAACATTTATTTTTTTGTTGGCAGCCGACACATAAACAATGCTATGCCAATGATCGGGGACTGAAATACAGACAGCGTCCAGTTTTTCCTTTTCCAGAAATTCCCTGTAGTCTTTGTGAGTGCGGCAATCAGTATTTTTATAGTACTGATTGACAATGCCTGAAGCTTTTTCAAGATGGCTCGAATCAAGGTCACTCATAGCGACCAGCTGAACTTCTTTGAATCGTAGGAAGTTTTTCATATTGCTGGTTCCCTGGGAGCCAACTCCAATAGATCCCATCACAATCCTGTCACTGGGAGGAACTACTCCATTCATTCCCATTGCTGAAGACGGAATAATGTGAGGGAGAACAATCGTTCCTGCCACTATGGAAAGCGAATTTCTAAGAAAGTTTCTGCGTGTACTTTTGTTGTCCATTTCAATTAATTTTTAGTTCAAATCAACAAGTTGGTTTAATTGATTTAGGTTGTTTCTGCAAATCAAGTTTAGTTGGTTTAGGTTAATCCTGAAAAACGGTTTAGTATTTAGTTGGTATAGGTTAATTTCTATATGATTTAGTATCCTCTTTCCTTTTTCCTCTTTTTATTTCTAGGCCTTATGTGCGGTTCCGGGAATCGGAACTTCAAATTGCATGTTTACCGGACCAAAGACCATTTCTTTTGGTCCCAGATACATGTCTGATTTATATATTTCTTCCCAGGTGACCTTCTTTCCCGTGTAAGCCGCGGTTCGTGCCATAATGGCTGTCAGCGTTGAAAGGGCAGTCTGTTCGGCCTGATTCACATATTCACCGGTCCGGATAGCATGCACAAGGTGCATATGTTCCTGGACATATGGAGGGATGATAAGTTTATTGGTATCGTTCCCGTTTGAATCTTTTGGGTATTTGAATTCCCATTTGATAGATCCATCCATATTCCAGATGGTATTGATGCAGTTGGTGTAACCTTTGGTCCCCATAATGAATTCTCCGGTTCCGTTGGCACAGTTGTCAATCTGCCTGCACATGCTGTGAGAGAATACACCATCTCCGTAATCAAAATCAATGCTGAAGAAGTCGTACTGATCACCGGTTAAGCGACGGGCGCGTCCTCCATAACCAATTGCACTTTCAGGCGGGCGACCCAGAAACCAATTGATGACATCGATATTGTGTACGTGAGTATCCAGGATATGATCTCCACATAGCCAGCAGAAGTTATTCCAGTTACGGATCATATAGGTCATATCGTCCCAACCTTCTTCACGGGTACGGAACCACACATGGTTCTGATTCCAGAACGCCCTGGCAGAAACCAGTTTCCCTATTGCTCCGTTTGCCACCTGCTGATAGGTCTCGATATAATCCTGCTGATGACGTCGCTGAGTCCCGGTTACAACGTTTAGTCCGATGGCCTCTGCTTTCTTTGCACTGGCAATCAACGATCTGATTCCTACTGGGTCGACTGCTACGGGTTTTTCCATGAAGACATGTTTGTTTTGCAAAACAGCTTCCTTAAAATGTTCAGGTCTAAAATGAGGCGGAGTTGCAAGTATGACAATGTCTACATCTGCCAGAGCCATTAATTTTTTGAATCCGTCAAACCCGGTAAAACAATTCTCAGCCTGGATATCCATTTTCATTTTTGCAAAGCGCTCACGGCACGAATCAACACGATCCTGAAACACATCGGCCAGGGCAACAATATGCAGGTCAGGGCCACAGCTAATAAAGTTCATTGCTGCACCGGTACCACGGTTTCCGCAGCCTACCAGGCCGGCACGTAATTTCCTGCCTTTGGGTGCTGCTTTCAGAATTGGTGGTAGGCCGAGAGCCCTGGCATTCTTCTCATTTTTACATGCCGATATTGCTGCTCCTGCACCTATCAATCCTAAGCCCGCCAGTGCTGTCGATTCCAGAAATTTTCTTCTGTTTAAACCGTATTGATCATTATTTCCCATGAGGATCTTATTTTTTATCTGATTGAATCGATTCATCTACTTCGCAAACTACCCTGAATCCGATATCACTGCAATCGGAGTACCACCATACGCTCTTCGGCATCTGAGGATCGGTTACCAGCCAGACTCTGGATTTTGTAACGTCCCGTGCAGCACTTCTGACATCTTTGGCATCGCTTTTAAATGATCCGCCACGGATGACGTGTTCCTGTCCTTTTTTGGGACCTTTTGGATCAACAACCATCTTTTTATAGCCATAATAAGCCTTAGGTGAATAGAAATCGGAACAGAATTCCGACACATTACCCGCCATATTTTTTAGTCCATACGGATTTGCCTTTACAACTGATGGTTCCATAGTTTGTGATGCACTGTTTACTTTATAAACCACGTAGGAATTAATAGTTGTTGTGTCAGGACCAAAAATCTTTTTGAAGAATCCTTCAGAAGTATATTTTTTGGGATCCCCTTTAAAAAAGTAAGGAGTCTGTGTGCCTCCACGTACTGCATATTCCCATTCTGCTTCGGTGGGCAGGCGATATTTTTTCCCTGTCACTTTGGAGAGCCATTTGCAATAAATATTAGCCGCTTTCCAGGTCATCGTAATTGCCGGGCGGGTTCCTTTCCCCCAACCCTGATCAGGTGCTCCCCATGGAGGTGTGGGACCCGAGATCGCATCTACATTGGCATTTTCCTCTACTTCTTTTCGGCCCTGTGACGATGTAGCCCTGAAGAATTCAAGATATTCATCCCAGCTGACCTCGATTTTAGCCATGAAGAATCGTGAAATCTTTACCGGATGCAATGGACCTTCGTCAGGTTTCCTTAAGGCTTCATTCTTCGGACTTCCCATCAGAAATTTACCGGCTGGAATAGCAACCATGTCGAATGAAACACTTGTTCCCGGTATCTTTTCAGTAAAGCTGGCAAATGTGGTTACGGTTGTTGGTTCTGTGTAGACCTGTGTATTCTGCACTGTTGAATTTGCAAAATTGGTATTGTGTTCGTGTTTGTTATTGGGGTCGTAATGGCCAACATTAAGGTGGCAATTCAGGCAACTAACTTCTGTTTTACTCGCCAAAAAACTCAGGTGGGCATTTTCTCCTTCTGTAGTAAGTGTTTTGGGAAACAGATTCTGATGACATTTGGTACACGATTCGGTGTATACAAATTTCTTAGCCATTTCCAGTTTACGTTTTGCCTTAAAATTGTATTTGATTGAGTCCTTAAAATAATAACCGTATACATCCTTTGCTCCATGAAATGCTTTTGCAAACAACATCCCGTGCCCTTCAGGAGGGAGATGACATTCAACACAATGAATGATTACACCTGGCTTGTTATCATGATGTGAGGAAAGCTTCCAGCTTTCATCTGCAACAGGGTGAACGTGACAGGAGATGCAATAGGCGTCGGTGGAGGTATAATTTATTGCTTTTTTACCTGCGATAATAAAAGCAAAACCTGCAATCAAACCTGCAAGTATTAACCAAATAAATGCTCTTTTACCGGTAAATAAAGTGCGAATAGAATTCAAAATCTTCATTTTATCAAACTATATTAATCATTTTTCGGATCACTCATTTTACGGAAGTATCAAAAAGACCTAATCCGGAAAATAATCTTTAATCAAAGATAACAGAAGGCAATTAGCAGGCTTTTAGTTGAGGTTTACAGGCAGGTTAAGTCAAGGTTAACTTTGGGTTAATAAACTAACTTTATCAGTTATAATAAAAGTATAAATTCCTTGAAATATAGGCAAATATAGACTTTATAGCTTAAAATAACCCTGTTGGAAAACATGTTTTTCAGGCTGAAATTAATTCTTCAAATTTACCCGAAAACTTCTCATCATACATTTCCTCATAGAGCATGCAAAAACGGTCAAAGGTAAAACGGGCCAGATTATAATTGTTTTGTTTGATTAGTGCCTTCAGTTTGAAGGACAGACCCTGGTCATTTACCGGATCGGTAACCAATATTCGGTCTGTCAATTTCAGGATCAATTCATTATCGTATTCAATGGTAAGTTCATCGATAAACTTAAGCAGAATATCAACGATGTTATTACTGATAAATCCCTTGAAATCGTCCAGCCAATCGTAGGTTTCATTTTTAAATATTTCACCTTCCTGAATGATATGATAAAATGCCAGGTTGAAGTCAGTATCATGTATTTTTTGCCTTTTCAACAGATTTAAACATTCCACATAGTCACAATAGATCGGTCCACCAAAGGCCATCGACCAGCGATCGATATGAAAATTAATCTGAACCGTATCAAGGGATTCAAGGATAAGACGCAATTTTCGGATGGTTACCCCCCGGCTGTTTTTTGCACTTTGTGACGAATGCCCTTTCCATAGAATATCAGTTAATTCCTGTGTGGAAATACCGTTTTTACTTCTTTGGGAATACAACAGGATGATCAGGAACAACTGTTTTAGTTTGGGGGTAAACTGGCTGGTAATCTCATTTCCATCTCTGTCGAGAACTTTAAAGTCGCCAAAAAGCTGTATGTAATTAGTTTCCGGTTTTCTATATACTGCCTTATCTAGATTCCTGATTTTATCGGCTGGGGCGAGTTTACTTCTTGTTCGGCGTCTAAATCTGTATCCAATGAATACAAATGAAGTAATCAGAAGCAGGAAAATTGCCGACCGTGAGATGATTGGATAGAGTATGAAGATATTTTTAACCGGAACAATTTCAATAATCTCTTTACTTAATTGCCAGATTTCTTCTTCGCCAAGTGGTCTTGACCATATGCTCAGATCGTCAATCGCACCGTTCATATTTGATGACCAGTTAAAGCCTGCGACACCAATATACAGATCGTCACGACCTTTATAGGCAGGATGCCCCAGTGAACGGCTGTCGAGCTTGCCATTCAGGAATATTGCCTGTTCACCGCTAAGTTTATTGTACCTCCAAACCAGATGATACCATTGACCGGCCTGAAGGATAGTCTTACCCTGCAAATCGTTATTGTAGAATCCAAAATACGGTTTCTTATTCCTGATTAAAAGATGAATTCCCTGCTGGTACGAATTGTTCTTTGTTCCGAGGATACAATAGTCATTTTTATTAGGCAGGTATTCCTTGATTTTTATCCAGGCTGCAACCGAAAAGTCATGATCCCTGATCTTATATTCTTCTGCTCCGGGTAAAACAATAAAGCTGTTTGGACCAAAGATAGCTACCGAAGTACGGGTTGAATCGTTTGCAAATCGAACATTTTCGGGTTTGCCGTTTAAGCCGTTAATGCTGTTATCACGGCCTCCTTTGGCAAAGGTATAGTGACCTTCCAAATTATCTGTAATAACGAGTGAAGTAGCTATAAAATGCTGAATTGCACTCTGTTTAGGCTCTTTAAAAGTGACCGACGATGGTGTGAAGCGGAACCCTGGACTTTGAGGGGTTAAAATCAGGTTGTCGCCAGGCCCAACCGGAAAGCAATACTTTCCACTGGTCAGGCTCCCTGTATTTGCCCAGTTGACATAGTCAACGATTTGAGTGTTATAGGTTACAGTACCCTTTATCGTTACAAATCCACGAATGTAAGAAAGAACTCCGAGGATCGAATTCTCATAGCGATCAAGCATAATAAAATTAGGTGTTTTGCCTGTATTGGTCCAGGTGTTTTTTACATGCTCAATGAGATATGGATTCTGGTTCGAATCATATTTCAGGCTCCTGGCTGCTTCAGATTTCCTGGGAACATTGTAATCGTTATAGATTAGTAAACTGTTTTTGGGATCGCCTTTAAGGAATTCACCTTTAAAAACAGGTGCTTCCCAAATTGAGAAATAGGGTTCAACCGCATGGTTCCAGATATAATGCAGCCATTCAGGACTATTCCGGTGTTCCTGCATGGAGAATACTACTACCCTCCGGTTGGTTTCAACCATTGATTTTAACGAAGGCCAACCCTCCTTTGCATCATAAGTGTACAGGTACTGATTAATCCCAACCTCCTGAAATATTTCATTCAATTCGTTTACGTTGGTGCCGAAATCCAAAAAAAGGGTAAATATTTTGTCGGGTGTTTGATCCAGATAATTCTTAATTTCCAGCATACTCTGCCGGAAAGGGATTGAAGTTCCGTCAACCTTTTTGATCATGAGCTGGTTATGCTGCTTCTCCCATTCGAGATAAAACCTGAAGCCCCCTATATTTTCATTAAGTAGGTCCCTGATGGTCCGGGGTTCATTGAGATTGGCATCAACACCCGAAAAGTTGGAGATTACAAATATGGTCTCATCATATTGTTTCATCAATTCCACTTCACTGGTTCTGGCACCCACTTCCAAACCTGTACCCAGCCAGAAAATAACGATAACAATCCAACGAATTCGTTTATACATCTGAAACCTATTATCTAAGAAATATCATGCAGTAAAAAATAACCCTTCATTAACCCTGGTAATTCGAATTCAAAAATAGTTTTCTCATTCTAAATTCTCAAATTTAGAGGTTTTATTCACCTTTAAGCGAATAATGCAAAAAAATTATAATTTTGTACATCGAAAGGCCTGTTAGCTCAGTTGGTTTAGTCCGCCAGCCGGCAGATGACAGGTTATGAGTTATTGATTCTATTGATAATTGATAATAAAATAAATATAGAAGGGCTGTTAGCTCAGTTGGTTTAGAGCATTACCTTGACAGGGTAGGGGTCACTGGTTCGAATCCAGTACCGCCCACAAAGAAAAAGCAGAAATCTACATTTCTGCTTTTTCTTTGTGTGTATAATCCTTCCTTACAGTGGGGTTAGCTGATCGACCAAGGCTTTGGTGATGATCACCTTGTTCGATTTGGAAACATCCCGTGCAACAAATAAGCCAAGCACTGGCTTACCGTCGCTGGAATTAAAATTGCTTTTGATATTTGCAGGCGGAACACTAAACAATGAACCAGTTGAACTCTGGTTAATCACCTGGAAATAGAAGTTATAGGCAAATTCCGATATGGAAGTTTGATTTACTGTCACCGTATCATTCAGTTTTAATTTGCGATCTTTCGCTTCATTACTTTTTTCGTAGAAGTCGGTATAAATTTCAAGTTTGGTGATATAATGGCCATCAACAAACTCATCACTGGCAATCGCCATCCTACGGGCATCATGGAGAAGGGTGTCGTTCACAAACACATCCCATTTGTAGAAATTTCCCAGGCCCGGTGTTTCCTTGCCATAGGTAAAAACCCCAAGGAAACGTTTGTCTCCGCGAAGTGAGGGCTCTACCTGGATGGAATCAATCGGTTCCACCCTTGACAACTGGTCTCTGGCTTCCAGCGTAACGCCATTTACCTGGATCGTTAACGTATATTCCTTTCCAGGAATTCCAGGGTACACGGCATTTCCCGATACTTGATATTGACCTTTCCTGGCAGAATCTTCAATGAGCGTTACCCGATTGGCAGGAATACTGTTGTCTGAGATAGTTACAACAGCGCCGCTTATTCCAGGATAAGCTTGATCCTGATTAACTTGCAGAGTCCTGTACAGAAACACTTTAGGTCCATCCTGCGGAGTGATGCTGGCTTCAACACCGTAAAGATTCAGGTCTTCATTGCTCAGTTTGACATTAATAATATCTTCGCATGAACTCAATAGTACAGTGATGAGAATTAATAACATGTATGTCGTATATTTCATGATCGAGTGTCTTAAAAATTGAAATTATACGTGATGGATGGAATGAAACTTCCGATGATCGAAAGGCGTGTTGCATCCGAAACGTTCGGGTTGTCCTGGTTCTGCCGGAAGGTCACTGAATAGGCGTTCCGCCGTGCATAAACATTGTAAATAGAGAAGTTCACCGATTGTTTCACTTTCTTATAATCATTCTTTTTAAAGTCGTAGGTAAGTGATATGTCCAGCCGGTGAAAATCAGGAATCCTGTTGCTGTTCCTCGAAGCATAGTAATAGATCGTGTTTCCCTGGATATCATATTTTGCTATCGGGTACGAGGTAGGGTTCCCGGTTGAAAATACCCAGGTCGCTGATAGGATCACCCTGCGGGAGAGTTCGTAGCTGGCTACAAGGGATGCAACATGTGTTCGGTCGTAACTCGACGGATAAGCTTTGCCCTCGTTGATTCCCGGTACTACCCGCATCGATCTGGATAAGGTATAGCTCAGCCATCCCGTCAGACGGCCTTCCTGCTTCTTCACATACAGTTCGAGACCGTAAGCATAACCGCTGCCTCGCAACAATTCTGTTTCAAGGTCTTCCCTCAGGAACAATTTGGCCCCGTCAATGTAGTCAATTACATTTTTCATTTTCTTGTAATACACCTCAGCAGAGGTCTCGAACATATTGTTCTTGAAATTCCTGAAATAGCCCAGTCCAACCTGGTTGGCAATCAGTGGTTTGACATAGCTGGTGCTCGGTAGCCAGATATCCAGTGGTGTGGGTGAATTGGTATTCGATATCAGGTGAAGGTTCTGTGCCATTCGGTTGTATGATGCCTTGACTGAGCTCTGTGAATCGAGCATGTATTTCAAGGCCAGTCGTGGCTCAAAGTTCTGGTAGCCCGGTGGAATCAGTTTGCCTGCTCCGTAAGCTGTTACTCCAATGACCTGCCCTTCCTGTGGATGATCAGGATTCAGGTATTCCCTCACTTTACCAGTACCGATTTGCTGAAACCAGGAATACCGCATACCATACCTCAGGGTGAAGCGTGATCCGATCGACTGCTCGTTCGACACATACATCGAATTATCCAGGGCATTGTAATTGGTCAGTTTCAGATTGGTAAAATACGATCCCGGGTTTGCACTAACCTGCCCAGGTTCGAAATGATGGGATATGATGTCGAATCCAAAAGACAGCTTATTCTTTGGATTCAGATACCACGAAAAATCCTGCTTGAAATTATAATCCGAAATCTGCGATGTCCAGTCAAACTGATCCTTCCCCGTACCCGGGACTCCCAGGCTATAGTCGTATCGTGAAAATATCAGCGAAGTATTGGAGAATAATTTATTGCTGAATAAATGGTTCCAGCGAACTGTGGAGGTCAGGTTTCCCCAGCGCATATAAATGGACTGGCCGGCCTTGAAGTAATCGTCGCCGGTATAGGCTGACAGATAAATGCGGTTTTTATCGTTAATCTGGATGTTGGTCTTCAGGTTCAGATCATAAAAATACAGCTGATTGTCTTTCAGTTGCTTTAACCCAATAAGTTTCCCGAAATAATCGGCATAAGTCCTGCGTCCCGAAACGATGAAACTCCATTTATCTTTAATGATTGGCCCCTCAACAGTCAGTCGGCTCGAGATATTTCCGATTCCCCCACTCATTCCCAATTGCTGCGAGTTTCCGTCTTTCATCCGTATATCAATGACCGATGAAGCTTTCCCGCCGTATTCGGCAGGAATACCCCCTTTATATACATCTACATCCTTAATGGCATCTGAATTAAAGACCGAGAAGAAGCCCATCAGGTGAGAGGCATTGTAAACCGGTGCTTCATCCAGGATCATCAGGTTCTCGTCAGGACCTCCCCCACGCACATACAATCCAGAACTTCCTTCCCCACCGTTCTGAATGCCAGGCAGAAGGGTGATACTCTTTAGGATATCTACCTCACCCATGAACGAAGGGAGTTTTTTAAGCATTTTTACCTGGACTCGTTCCATGCTCATCTGGAGTTTTTCGACATTCTGGTTCTTCTTTTCTCCCTTTACGACCACTTCATCCAACTGTTTGGGATCTTCCCCAAGCATCACATTGACCTGTTTACTTGCCTCCAGATCGATTTGCTGGGTCTGGGTCTGATAACCCATGTAGGAAAAGGACACGGAATAACTTCCCTGTTCTATCGAAAGGGAATAGTAACCGTAAGAATTAGTCACCACCCCTGTCTTCAGTTGCGAAACATATACGGAAGCCCCGATAAGCGCCTCCCCGTTAGCCTTGTCTTTAAGATAGCCGTTCAGAGTGACTGTCTTCGCCAGGGCAGGAAGTGTAAGGATGATAAATAAGAGAATTATACTCAGTTGTTTCATTGCTTTCTGTTTTCCGAAAATCTCGTTCGTGAATCCTGGAAAGGTTGTATTGCCAATGGATGGTTTCCATTTGAATAAGTTGCTCTCCTAATCCACAAAATTACTATTGATCTTTGATTTAATCGATTTTAATGGCGCAACAAAGGAAGTAACTTTAAATCAGCTTTGAAATACAATTCCAGTAAATGCCTGATTTCAGTCGGTGAACGTTGAGGTTTAAAATCATAGGTGATTCGGGTAATTCTCTTCTATATCATTCCATTCATTTTCTATCCGTTACCTTCAAAATATCTATTCTGTCATGTAATTTGAATATTTTTATTCATAATTATACAAGGAAAACCAAAAATGACGAACTTTAATCTGTAATTTTAACTAATTTTAACCTAAATACTAAGATTATGAGCATAATAGAGTATTTTGAACACCCGTTTAGAAAGCAGGATAAGGAACATTTCAGGCATCTTGTTCAGGTTGCTTTGGCTGACGGAATAATTGATGATTCTGAACTCAAAATGTTGAACCAGCTTGGAAGAAACATGGGATTGACCGGCGCCGAAATGGATGAATTACTTGAAATCGAGAAAAGATCAGAGTACAATCCTCCTTATAAGTTGGCAAGGCGGTTTAAACAACTTTACGGAATTGTCAAAATGGTATTGGCCGATGGAATAATTACCAATGAAGAAATGCGTTTAGCACACAAGCTTGCATTAACATCAGGATTTACGGATTACGAAATACCCATTTTATTGACTTTATTAATTGATGGAATTAAGAATGGGCAGGAAGAAGATGATCTATTCACCCTGTTTAAAGAAAAACGAAAGTCAATGTAAAACCTTCAAGTAACTTATCTGTAATCCAATGATTACAGCCTTTGTCATTTATTTTAACTGAATATAGCAGCTAAATCATCTTATATGTCTATCTCAGTAGCACCTTTTATTATTAGTTTGATTATTTCAATTCGTCTGCGCAAACATGCCAGGGTCAATACGCTTCCTGAACAGGAGAAATTGTTGAAATATGGCTTTTACTTTTCTGTTTTTCTTATTTCAGTTGAAGCAATATTTTCAATTTTATCTATAACCCAGTGGTTTTGGGGATTATACATGCTGGCACTTGTTATCATTCCTTTACAACAGATTGAATTTCGGCCACTGCGAATGTTTATAATTGCGTTTGTGCCGTTTGTAATAGAGTTGGTGATAAGTGATTTGACTGAAGCGATTAACCCTGATTTCTTTAAGACCTCCGAGACCTATTTTAAAAATGCGGAAACACTGACAATAATCTGGATGATTGCCATTTTATTCAGCCAGAACAGACAAAGCAAAGCGGCAGAAAAAGAACGACTAAAAAGGCTTAAGGAAGATGAAATTAACAGGGCCATTGCCATACGAAAGGTGGAACTTGAAGGATTAGTGGCAGAACGCACTGCGGAACTTACTGAACAGAAAGAGGAATTAGAGCATGCAATCTCCGAATTGCGTGCAACTCAATCGCAACTTATTCAATCCGAAAAGATGGCTTCTTTGGGCGAACTAACTGCCGGGATTGCCCATGAAATACAAAATCCCTTAAATTTCGTCAATAACTTTTCGGAAGTCAGTAAGGAATTACTCGATGAAATGCAGACTGAAATGGATAAAGGAAATGCTGCAGATGCTATCCAGATAGTGGCCGACATTAAACTAAACCTTGAGAAAATTATCCATCACGGGAAAAGGGCAGATAGTATTGTGAAAGGAATGCTTCTTCATTCCCGGGTCAGTTCAGGACAAAAAGAACCCACTGATATTAATGCATTGGCTGATGAATATTTACGGTTGGCTTATCATGGGCTTCGGGCAAAAGACAAAAGCTTTAATGCCAGTTTCGAAACGGATTTTGATGAAACGATCGGAAAGATTAACCTTATTCCACAGGATATTGGAAGGGTTATTCTCAACTTATTGAATAATGCTTTTTATGCAGTAACTGAGAAAAAGAAGCAATCAGGGAATGAATATATTCCAACAGTTTCGCTCACCACAAGAAAATCAGGCACTGAAGTTGAAATCAGAATTGCTGATAATGGTAACGGCATCCCGCAGAAAATTATTGACAAAATATTTCAACCCTTTTTCACAACCAAGCCAGCAGGGCAAGGAACCGGTTTAGGGCTGTCCATATGCTATGAGATCGTAACACAATTACACGGAGGACAACTGAAGGTGGAGACAAAAAAAGGAGAAGGTTCGGCTTTTATCATTCATTTACCGGTATAAAACTTAGTGAGTATGGCAAAAATCCTGGTTGTCGACGATGAAAGAGACATTCAAACTCTTTTTGAACAACATTTCAGAAAAGAAATAAAGCAAGGTGAGTTGGGCTTTGTATTCTCTTTTTCAGGAGAAGAAGCAATGGGTTACATCAATGAACCTGAGCACGAGGCTGTGCTGATTCTTTCGGATATCAATATGCCTGGCATGAGCGGCCTCGAATTGCTGAAACTCATTAGAGCAAAATACAAAGAACCACCACCTGTTGTGATGATAATTACTGCGTATGGCGATGAATCTAATTATCGGATGGCAATGAATCTGGGAGCAGATGATTTTTTGACTAAGCCTTTGGACTTTGTTTCACTTAAAGAAAAATTAAAAGCAATAATCAAATGATTAAAATTTTAATTGTCGATGATGAATCTGATCTGGAAATACTTATTAGGCAGAAGTTCCGTCAGAAGATCAGGGAACGGCAATATGAGTTTGTTTTTGCCGTGAACGGGAAAGATGCATTACTGAAAATGCAGCAGTATCCCGAAGTTGAAATTGTATTAAGTGATATTAATATGCCTGAAATGGATGGATTGACGTTGCTGAGCAGACTGAATGAGACCAATCCGCTTGTAAAGACGGTGATGGTTTCAGCTTATGGCGATATGGATAACATCCGTAAAGCGATGAATCGTGGAGCTTTTGATTTTATAACCAAACCGGTGAATTTTGAAGACCTTGAATTGACCATGGAGAAAACAATTCAGCATGTAAATCAGCTGCACGAAACGCTAAAGGCAATCAAGGAAAACAATATTCTGAAAATGTACGTGGACGAAAATGTTCTCAATTTCATGGTCAGCAGGGAATATGAGGCTTCAATCCTGATCAACGAGACGCTGGATGCTACGGTTGCTTTTATTGACATTTGCAAATTCACAACGATCAGCGAAAAACAAAAACCAGATACAGTGGTGTCTATGCTTAACATGTATTTCGATCTGATGACAAGGGAAATCATTGCGCAGCATGGGATCATCGATAAGTTTATAGGTGATTGCGTTATGGCCGTATTTAAGGGACCATACCATATCGACAGAGCGATTGACGCCAGCCTGGCTATTAGGAACAAAATTGAGGCTCTGCCTGGCCTTGCTGATTTTACGCCCATGGTTTCTATTGGCATAAACAGTGGAGAAATGATTTCAGGTAATATCGGATCGGTTACCTTGCGAAGATTAGATTTTACAGTTATCGGCGATACCGTTAATACGGCACAACGGATACAAACCTTTGCCGGAATCGGAAAGGTTATAATTTCGGAAGCATGTTGGAAAAAGGTAAAAGATTCGTTCAACTGCCAATTAATTGGACCTGCCCACTTGAAAAACAAGACTGCGGAAGTAATGCTTTACGAAGTGCTGAATTGATTCCATTTATAAAAACCTGACCCATGCAATATGAAGAAGCATATTTATTCCTGATCCAAAAATTAGAAACCGGATTGCCTTCCTATCTCACGTATCATAATGCAGAACATACTAAAAATGTCATTAAGGCTGCCAGTCATCTGGCAATTACTGAAAATATTGAAGGTGAAGATTTAATGTTGCTGAAAACCGCGGCCTTGTTTCATGATGCGGGTTTTTTGCATCATCATCAAAGCCATGAAGATTTATCCTGTCAAATGGCTTGGAAATACCTGCCGGATTATGAATATACTGCTGAACAAATTGAGGTAATCTGTCAGATGATTATGGCCACCAAATTACCGCAAAAAACTACGAATCATATGTCACAGGTGCTTTGCGATGCCGACTTATACTACCTTGGAGCCAAACAATATCAGACATCTGCAGATAAATTATATCCCGAGATGAAAAAATTTGGTCATGTGAAAACAATGGCGGAATGGGAACTCATGCAGGTAGACTTTTTATCAGAACATACCTGGTTTACGAAAACAGCGTTCAGCGAAAGAGAAGCTCAAAAACAAATCAATCTGCAACAACTTAAATTGAAACTGGAAAACACTTTTTCTCCTCATAAAAGTGAAAAGCCGCTTGAGATTATACAAGACATTCTTTCTATGGTTTTTGGAGTCGGATTTGCGGGCTACGCATTAAAAGGGTTTTTGGTTCCCAATCATTTTTTCGATGGAGGGATTACAGGTATTTCTCTGCTGGTACATGAATTGTACAAGTTCAACCTTGGGCTGGTCATCATTGTGCTTAACCTTCCTTTCATAACCGTGAGTTATTTTTCTGTCGGCAGGCGATTTTCATTACGGATGTTATCCAGTGTAATATTGCTGGCCATTTGCCTGATGCTTCTTCCTGATGTTGCCATAACCTCCGACAAACTGCTCATTTCCATTTTCGGAGGTGCATTTCTTGGTATTGGTATTGGGTTGATTATGAGGGCAGGAGCAGCACTGGATGGAATTGAAGTTCTGGCCTTATATACCCTGAAACGAACCTCTTTTACGATTACCGAAATTATTCTGGGCATTAATATTCTGATTTTTAGCATTGCAGCCTTTCAATTCGGCATTGAAACAGCGCTGTATTCCATCTTTACCTATTTTGCCGCGACACGCAGTATCGACTATGTGGTTGAAGGCATTCAGGCCTATACCGGAGTCACCATCATTTCGGGGAAAAGTGATGTGATTAAATATCAGCTGGTCAATAATTTGGGAAGAGGTATTACCGTATATAAAGGCGAAAGAGGTTTTCTGCCCGGCAAGTTTGAAATCAGTACCGATTGCGATATTATCTTTACAGTTATAACCAGGCTGGAACTTCGAAAACTAAAAAACCTCGTATACGATGTTGATCCTAAAGCATTCGTTTTTGCAAATACCATAAAGGAAGCCTCCGGTGGTATTATCAAACGCCGCAACCAACATTGAAATACTAATTTCCTTTTTTACCAAAAGCAAATCAGGGTTTCACTTCGAAATGAAACCCTGATTCATTGGTGATATTTCATATAAGAATTGATCTCCCTTTAATTTTACATGAGGCTAGAGTTCTTTGAAGAAGTTTACTTCTCCATTCGCATTGACCTGTAACACTATTTCTTTTTTATCTTTTGTCATGACCACAAAATAGTTGTCCGAGTCGGCAAATTGAGTATTCCACAGTAACATATCTGTTTCGTTAAATTCATTGTCATCAAAGAAAACAACCCGTTTGAGGGTATAATCTTTATACTTTTTCTTTATTTCTTTCTGAGCATTTACTGGCATATCCTCAAACGTCTTGGTCATCGTTGTTCCAACTAATTTGGAATTAGAATCATAATACGCCT
>Ga0302296_1000842_pt1 | contig 23920 bp, 22 predicted proteins | sample III_Fen_N3_1_FD_194546 | JGI IMG/M metagenome (GOLD analysis project Ga0302296, IMG submission 194546) | Peat permafrost microbial communities from Stordalen Mire near Abisko, Sweden - III_Fen_N3_1 | ecosystem: Environmental > Terrestrial > Soil > Wetlands > Permafrost | place: Sweden: Abisko...
AAAAACAAATGCAGCTCGATTGCTCGACAAACTAAAGATAAGGTATGAATTAGTTTCGTATGAAGTAAATGAATCTGATTTAAGCGCAATTGCAGTTGCCAATAAATTGGGACAAAATATAAAACAGGTTTTTAAAACATTAGTTTTACGTGGCGATAAAACTGGACTTTTTGTAGCTGTCATTCCTGGTGATGACGAATTAGATTTAAAAGTTGCAGCTAAAATATCAGGCAATAAAAATGCAGCAATGATAGCTGTTAAAGAAATACAAAATCTTACAGGCTATATTCGAGGTGGTTGTTCTCCTTTAGGAATGAAAAAACAGTATCCTACATTTATCGAGAAGAGTTGTTTGACTTTCGAATTTATCTATGTCAGTGCTGGTGTGCGAGGAACGCAGATTAAGCTTTCACCTGATGATTTGATTCTGGCCGTTGGAGCAATTCAATTTTGATAGTTAAGATGTATGAATAGTTCACATTTAATCGTTTTTATTTTACTTATTGGAATCGTTTTATTGATTATTCTTGTAAAATATCTATTCAAAAAAATAAATAAAATCTATAGTTTTGTTGAGGTAAAACGATTAAAGAATAAGGGTAATAGAATATCTGTTAATCTTGTAAATTGTTCCATTTATAATAATATTATTCCCAAAACAAAAAAAAATATTTATAATGAAATATCCGACTTATTATATAATCCTCAAAATCAAGAATCGATAAAAAGCTTTGATTTAAGGTTGTTTTATACTGGATTTTATGAAAATAATTCAGTTCAATTTTATAGTGATATTATAACAGTTGAAATAGACTCGTTAGCCGATCTACTGCAACAAAAAAAGGAAACAATTATTTATATTGATAAAGAAAATAATTGTAATTATTACTTTGATATTGAATTTATAAATGGAAATTAAATCCTTAAAAATTAGGAATTACAATCAAAATTGAACTTCCCAAAACTGCAACTGGAACTATTATAGTTAATATTAAACCAATAGAAATAAATAATTGTTTAATATAACTGTGATGTAGAGATAGTAACGTGTGCTGTATCCGAACTAAAATAACTACTTTTGCAAAAAAAAGATTGTGAAAATAGGTACACTTGAATTCTGTAAATATCCCGTATTTGCAGCTCCCATGGAAGATGTTTCGGAACCATCGTTTCGGTTTATGTGTAAAAAACATGGTGCCGATATGCTTTATACCGAATTTGCATCATGTGATGCATTAGTGAGAAATGTAAATAAAACAACTCGAAAACTTATTACATTTGATTATGAACGTCCGGTTGCGGTTCAGATTTTTGGTCGCGATCCACAAGCGATGGCCGATGCAGCCAAGATAGCTGAAGAATCACAACCAGATATTATTGATATAAACTTTGGTTGTCCTGTTAAGAAAGTAGCAGGCAAAGGATCGGGTGCTGGTTTGTTGCGTAACTTGCCATTAATGAAAGAAATAACCGAAGCTGTTGTAAATGCAGTAAAAGTTCCAGTAACTGCAAAAACACGCCTTGGATGGGACGAAAACGATAAACCAATTGTATCTGTTGCTGAAATGTTACAAGATTGTGGTATTCATGCTTTAACAATTCACGGACGTACTCGTGCACAAATGTATACTGGAGAAGCCAATTGGTCATTAATTGGTGATGTCAAGAACAATCCTCGAATGACTATTCCAATAATTGGAAATGGAGATATTGATTCACCCGAAAAAGCAAAACAAATGTTCGATCGATATGGTGTTGATGCCGTAATGATTGGACGTGCTAGTATTGGTAATCCTTGGATTTTTAGAGATGTAAAACATTATCTTCAAACAGGTGAATTGTTACCTCCATTTACTTTACAAGAACAAATCGATGAATTAAAGGAATTTACCTTAAAATCTGTTGAGTTTAAAGGACTGCCAGGTGGTGTAATACACATGCGACGACAATTTGCTAAATCATTTAAAGGATTAGAGAATTTTAAAGAAACAAGAGTCAAGCTTTTAAAACTGGAAAAACTTGATGATGTAATGGGTTTACTTGATGAGATAAAAGGAAAATATAGTTACTAATTACTATTTTGCAAAAAAAGCCACAATTTTATATTGTGGCTTTTTTCTTCCTTTAAATATTTAGTAATACATTCTTTGTTTCATTCACATTGAAGCAACTGCTGTATCAATAGAATCATATATTGAAAAAACGGTATCTAGTTGCATAACCGTAATTATTTCTTTTAATTCTGGCGATAAATTACACAATTTAAAGTGCGAATTATATTGTTTTGCTGTACGTAAATTCGAAATGAGAGCTCCAAATGCTGAACTATCAATAAATCGAATACCATCTAAATCAAATATGATTTTTGTACCTGGTTGACTTAAGTATTGATTAATTTGCTCTTTTACAGATTGAGATACAATAGCATTAAATCTATTAATACCATCAAATGTAGCAATTTTAACTCCCGATTTTTCTGTGATTTTTATTATCGAATTCATAAAACCAAGCTTTTATATTCATTAATTACTAAATCTAACTCTTTATGTATTTCATTACATGTAAAGATATAACTTTGTATGAATGAATCAAACTCTGATAGAGATATATTTTCACCTTCTTCAAAATGAATAAGTATTTCATCTAAACAAGTAACACCCATTATCGCTAAAGCACCTTTAATCTTATGTGCAATTCGAATAAGTTCATTCAAGTTATTATCTTGTCGATATTTCAAAAGTTTTGTTTGAAAATCGGGTGTTTGTGCTTTATAAATGTCAATCATTTCCAATATAAAACTTGGATTATTACTTGACATCTGATTTAAATAAAACAGATTTATATAATTGTATTTGCTGTCCTTTTCCATAATTGTACTCTTATATCAAATATATGTATTTTCGTGCGTAATTCATGTTTTTAAAAATGTTTTATACTATTTGTTTTTAAAAAAGTTTTAATATCTTTGTTTTATAAATAATAAAAAGATGAAGAATATTCAAGTACAATTATGGTGGTGGCGTAGCTCAGTGTTTTTACAATAGTGAAGGGATGCCCCGTATAAATGAAATTCAAAATATAAAGGAAGGCTCACCAAATCACGGTGAGCCTTTTTTATTTAATATTTTTTACAATGAAAAAGATTATAATTAAAACAAAATCGAGAACCTTAATTGCTGACATTCTCACACCAGTAGGTATCTACCTTAAAATTAGGGATAAATTTACCAATCCAATCTTGCTTGAAAGCACAGATTTTAATGGTGATGAAAATAGTTATTCAATAGTCTGTTTCAATCCAATAGCTACTTTCAAAGTAAATAATGGATTGCTCAGTAAGCAATGGCCCGATGGACTTGATGAAGAATATGCTGTAGATGAGTCACATAGTATCCCCGATCATTTACATTCTTTTTTTAATTCTTTTACCATAGATACATCAGAAGCTCCAATGCGTTTAGATGGTTTTTTTGGTTATTCAGCTTACGACTCTGTTCAATATTTTGAGACTGTAAAACTCGATAAAGCTACAAAACCAGAGAATAAAATACCTGAAATGCAATATAGTTTTTATAAATATGTGATTGTATTTAATCATTTTAAAAGCGAATTGTATATCATTGAAAATTTACTTGAAGGTGAGATAAGTACAATTGATACAATTGAATATATCTTAAAAGGAAATGTTGTTTCAGAACATAGTTTTCAAACTAAAGCAGAAGAAACTTCGAATTTAACAAACGAGGAATTTATTGAAATTATTAAAAAAGGTAAGCAAAGCTGTTTTCGCGGTGATGTTTTTCAAATAGTATTATCACGTCAGTTTTCGCAACAATTTACTGGTGATGAGTTTTGCGTTTATCGTGCTTTACGATCTATAAATCCATCACCGTATTTATTCTTTTTCGATTATGGTAACTTTAGAATATTTGGTTCATCACCCGAGGCTCAATTGATTATTAGAGATGGCCGCGCAATTATTAATCCAATTGCAGGTACATTTAAAAGAACTGGTGATGATGTTAAAGATGCAGAACTTGCTATAGAATTAACAAAAGACCCTAAAGAAAATGCAGAACATGTAATGTTGGTAGACTTGGCTCGTAATGATTTAAGTCGTAATGGCGAAGATGTTCATGTCGATAAATATCGTGAAGTACAGTATTTTTCACATGTAATTCATCTTGTTTCTAAGGTTTCGGGAAAACTTCAAGAAGGTGCAAATCCAATGAGAGTTATGGCTGATACGTTCCCTGCAGGCACATTAAGTGGAGCACCAAAATTCCGAGCAATGGAATTAATATCGAAATATGAACCTCAAGGTCGTGGTTATTATGGTGGATGCATTGGATATGTCGACTTTAATGGAAATTTAAATCAGGCTATTATGATTCGTACATTCCTTAGTAAAAACAATACTCTCTACTATCAAGCAGGAGCAGGAGTTGTTGCAAAATCGGTTGAAGAGAGCGAATTACAAGAAGTAAATAACAAATTAGCTGCACTAAAAAAAGCTATTCAATTAGCAGAAAAAATTTAGAAACATTGAAAATATTGAATTATGAGAAAAATATTAGTCCTCGATAATTATGATTCATTTACCTATAATTTAATTCATTATGTAAAGGAATTGACAACCGATCAGGTTGATGTTTTTCGTAACGATAAAATTTCACTTAGCGAAGTTGCTCGTTATGATAAAATTTTACTTTCACCAGGTCCAGGCATACCATCGGAAGCTGGAATAATGCCTGAATTAGTTAGAAGATATGGTGCAACCAAGAGTATTTTTGGCGTTTGCCTTGGACAGCAATGTATTGCAGAAGTATATGGTGGTAAAATCATTAATCTTGAAAATGTGTACCATGGAGTAGAATCGGAAATTAAAGTTATTGACGATACCGAACTTCTATTTAAGGGTTTGCCAGAAAGGTTTATGGCTGGTCGTTACCACTCATGGAATGTTCAAAGTGAAGATTTACCTTTTTGCTTGAAAATTACTGCTGTCGATAATCAAGATATGGTTATGGCTATAAGTCATATTAGCCATGATGTTCGTGGTGTACAATTTCATCCTGAATCGGTGTTAACACCTTTAGGTAAACAAATGATTAAAAATTGGTTACAACAGTAATTGAATCCCTATTACTTTGAATAATGAAAAAATATAAATAAATGAAAGATATTTTAAACTTACTTTTCGATCATCAAACACTCTCAAAAGATCAAGCTAAAACGGTACTTCGTGATTTAACAGCAGGTAAATTTAATGAATGTGAAATGGCTTCATTTCTTACTGCTTTTTGTATGCGACCTATTACAGTTGACGAACTTATTGGTTTTAGAGAAACTCTTCAAGATCTTTGTCTTAAGATTGATTTAGGTGTTCCAAATATTATTGATATGTGCGGAACTGGTGGAGATGGGAAACATACCTTTAATATTTCTACAATAGCATCGTTTATTGCAGCTGGTGCTGGTGTTAAAATTGCAAAACATGGAAATTATGGTGTATCATCTGGTTGTGGTTCTTCGAATGTAATTGAAGCTTTAGGATATAGTTTTAGTAATGATCCCGAGGTTTTAAAAGCTTCAATGGAACGTTCGGGGATTTGCTTTATGCATGCTCAATTATTTCATCCAGCAATGAAAAATGTAGCTCCAATAAGGCGTGCTTTAGGCGTTAAAACCTTCTTTAATATGTTAGGGCCAATTATCAACCCAGCATTCCCTCATAAGCAAGTTACAGGCGTTTTTAGCAAAGATGTTGCTCGTCTCTATAAATACGTTTTAGAGCAAACAGCACAAGATTTTATTATTTTATATAGTCTTGATGGATATGATGAAATATCTCTAACAAGTCCGTTTTTAATGATTTCAAAGGATAGGGAAGAGATTATTTATCCAGCCGATTTAGGGTTATCAACCTATAGTTTAAGTGATATTGCTGGAGGATATTCTGTTGAAGAGTCGACTAAAATATTTACAAATATTCTTGAAGGTAAAGGAACAAAAGCTCAAAATGACGTAGTGGTTGTAAATGCGGCTATGGGAGTCCTTTGTTCTAATCCTCGCTTAACGATAAAAGAAAGTATTGATATAGCTCGTGAATCGTTGACAAGTGGCAAAGCATTAAATACATTGCATTTGTTTCTTGGAAAGTAATAATATTTGAACGTTAATTTTTAATAAATAAAAAAGGCTGCAAGTTAATTCCTGCAGCCTTTTCTATTTATTTTTTTCCTTTGTTCTTATTTAGTTAAAGCTTCATATTCAGCTTGAGCTTTATTCTTTTTATCCATTTGACCTAATTTGTAATAGATTTGTTTTAAAGAGAAAAGAGCATCAATTTTTTCTTTTTTGTTCTTAGAAACTTCTTTTACTTTTTCAAGGTATGGAATCGATTTAGCGTAATAGTCTAAAGCAATTTTCTTTTCTGCTTCGTAAACTTTATCGTCTTTTGTTTCATTTGCAATTTTGAAATGTTCAATACCCGCATTATAATAGCTTGCTCCAGCATTCAAATATGCATCTACATATAACGGATCTAAATCTATAGCTTTTTGATAAGATGCAATTGCTTTATCTTGTTGTTTTGTTTGATCATATAAAGCACCAAGAGCAAAGTGATATGTTGCATTTGTTGGTTGTAATTCAATTGCTTTTGTTAAATAATCCATTGCTTCTTTATTCTTGCCCGAAGCTAAGTAGATATTTACCATTTCAGCAATCATATTTCCAGCTTCTTTAGGATATTTATCTATTCCTTTTTTTAAGGTTTCAATAGCACCTGCAGTATCACCACTTTCTTTATAAATCTTGCAAATATCTAAGTACAAACCAGCTCCTCCAATTTTTCTTTCAGCGGCAATACTAAAGTATTTTTTAGCTTTATCCATGTTTTTAGCTTTCATAGCCATAACTCCACAGTTAAGTAAAATGCTTGAGTCAGAAACATTAATAAATGGAAGATCATTTATTGTTTGGATTGCTTCAAAATATTTTAAACATGTAGCATAATCGCCAGAACTATAGCTAAATAAACCAACTGAAAAAAGATGATTTCCATCTTTAAGAATACTTAATTTTTCTTTTAGTTTTTTGTTTAGTTTGCCTTCTGGATCTAATTCATGAGCTTTCATATAGGCTTCATAAGCAGTATAAATAGGTTCTGGACGAGCTTTACGAACTTCATCTGTATATACCCATTTATCAAGAGTTGCCTTTTTTGTATAAATATCAACTCTTTCATAACTTATGATGTTAACATCACCTTGTGTTTTAGTTCCGTTTCCACCGCTAGCTTTAACTAGTGATATATCACTTTCTTTCATGCCATAGAATAAGTTCTTTACATCAAATTCAAATAGATTAGTGTAAATCCGTCCTCTTTCCATCCAAGTAGAAGGTTTTGCAGCTTTCTCAGCATCTTTTATTTGTTCATCTATTTTCTCTGTAGAGTTTTTTACCATTCCCCAATTGAGACCTTCTTCTTGAGCAAATAATGCGGATACTGTACAAAATCCGGCTAAAATTGTTATTATTACTTTTTTCATTTATTCTGATTTTTAATTTATTGCAACAAAATTAATCATTTTCTGTTTCCGTTGGTTTTACTTCTGTTTGATTTTCATCAGCATCAGTATTTGTTTCAGTTATTTCGCCATCAAGTTCTTCTGTAGCTTCTTCACTTACTTCGCCATTTTCAGGGTTTTCTGCATTCAAACGTTCCAATTCGCGTTCTTGTCTTTCTTCTTCACTAACTGCTACAGCTGTAACTGCACCAATTTGATCGTTTTTGCGAAGATTTATAAGTTTAACACCTTGAGTATTGCGTCCCATAACACGTAATGCACTAACTTCAGTTCTTATAGTTAAACCCGATTTTGTAATAATCATCAAGTCATCGCTATCAATAACATCTTTAATTGCAACTAGTGAACCTGTTTTATCGGTGATATTCATTGTTTTAACACCTTTAGCACCACGGTTTGTAATACGATAATCATCTATGTCTGAACGTTTGCCATATCCATTTTCCGATACCACTAAGATGTGTTTATCTGTATTTGGCTCAACGCAAATCATACCAATAACTTCGTCGCCATCTTCTAAGTCAACTCCTTTAACTCCCGATGCTGTACGACCAATTGCACGCACTTTCGTTTCGTTAAATCTGATTGCTTTACCCGATTTTACAGCTAAAATAATTTCGTATTTACCGTTAGTTAAACGTGCTTCAAGAAGCTCATCACCTTCACGAACTGTTATGGCATTTACACCATTTACACGTGGACGAGAATATTCTTCTAAAGATGTTTTCTTGATGATACCATTTCTAGTACCTAAAATAATAAAGTTATTGTTAATATAATCAGCATCAGCAAGTGTGCGTACGTTGATGTATGCCATTACTTTGTCGTCTTGTTCAATATTTAATAAGTTTTGAATTGCACGACCTTTGGTTGCTTTGTTTCCTTCAGGAATATCATATGTTTTTAACCAGAAACAACGACCTTTTCTTGTAAAGAATAACATTGTACTATGCATGTTTGCAATGTAAATGTGTTCAATAAAGTCGCTATCGCGTTTGTCTGCACCTTTTGAACCAACACCACCACGATTTTGAATTTTATATTCGCTAAGTGAAGTACGTTTCATATAACCCATATGCGAAATGGTGATTACCATATCTTCATCAGCATAGAAATCTTCTGGATTAAATTCTTCGGCAGTTCTAACAATTTCGGTACGACGTTCGTCACCAAATTTTTGTTTTACTTCTAATAATTCGTCAGTAATGATTTTCATTCTTAATTCTACGTCTGCTAAAATCGTATTTAAGTAATCAATCAATTTCATTAATTCATCAAATTCTGCACGTAGTTTATCTTGCTCTAGTCCAGTTAAATGACGTAAACGCATATCAACAATTGCTCTCGATTGTATTTCAGAGAGATTGAAACGTACCATTAATGTTTCTCTAGCTTCGTCAGGTGATTTCGATGCACGAATAATTTTTACAACCTCATCGATATTATCACTTGCAATAATTAAACCTTCAAGAATATGGGCACGTTTTTGTGCTTCACTTAATTCATATTTAGTTCTACGAACAACTACTTCGTGACGATGTTCAACGAAGCATTTAATCATATCTTTTAAATTCAACATTTCAGGTCTTCCATCAACAAGTGCGATACTGTTGATACTAAAAGTACTTTGAAGAGCAGTGAATTTATAAAGTTTGTTTAATTCAACATTAGCAATTGCATCTCTTTTAAGTGTATAAACGATGCGCATTCCATCACGATCCGATTCATCATTTACTTCGCTAATGCCTTCTATTTTCTTATCGTTGATTAAATCTGCTGTACGTGCAATCATTTCAGCTTTATTTACCATATAAGGTATTTCGCTTACAATAATTTTTTCACGTCCTTTTTCATCAGTTTCAATAGTTGCTTTTCCACGAATTACACAACGACCACGTCCTGTAGTATATGCATCACGAATTCCTTGGTAGCCATAAATTGTTCCTCCAGTAGGAAAATCAGGTGCTTGAATAATATCTATTAATGCATCAATTTCTATTTCAGGATTTTGAATGTAGGCAATCGTTGCATCAATTGTGTCGGTTAAGTTATGAGGTGGCATATTTGTAGCCATACCAACTGCAATACCTTGAGCACCATTAATTAATAAGTTTGGTATTCTTGTAGGAAGTACTGTTGGTTCTTCCAAACTATCATCAAAGTTTAATTGAAAATCAACGGTGTCTTTATCTATATCAGCAAGTAATTCTTCTGCGATTTTTTTTAAGCGTGCTTCAGTATAACGCATTGCTGCAGGAGAGTCACCATCTATTGAACCAAAGTTACCTTGTCCATCAACCAATGGGTAACGTAACGACCATTCCTGTGCCATACGAACCATTGCAAAATATACCGACGAGTCGCCATGTGGGTGAAACTTTCCAAGTACCTCTCCGACAATTCTAGCCGATTTCTTTGGTGGCTTATCGGAAGCAACTCCTAGTTCCGACATTCCATATAATACCCTACGGTGAACAGGTTTTAATCCATCTCGAACATCAGGTAAAGCTCTCGAAACAATTACCGACATTGAATAATCGATATATGCTTGAGTCATTTCCTCTTCTATGTTCAGCTGTATAATTCTCTCACGATTTGACATTTGTAACCTTTTGCTTTATTATTAATAAAAAACTATTTATCCAATGTAAATTTCACGCAATGTACATTTAAATGCCAAAACACGAAAACGATACGTCTGTTTTTTATTAACACATTACTGTTTAAAACTCAAAAAAGCTTTGATTTTTTGTAAAATATTGGTTTATATTGATTTATTGTTTTCTTTTGAATTAAAATATAATTTCAAGAAATAATATGAAGAGTGGATTTTTGTTTAATTAAAAAAAAAGTGTAATTTCGGGGTTAAATAAATAATAAATGGACGCAAGTTATTCTGATAAACTGAGAGAAATTCTGTCTTATAGTAAAGAGGAAGCCATACGACTTGGAAATGATTTAATTACAGTTGATCATTTCTTCTTAGGTATAGTTCGTGATGGTGATAATTTTGCTATTGAGATTTTAGAAAAGTTGGGAGTTGATGTTTATAATATTCGATTGCGACTTGAGAGTTCTCTAAAACAATTAAATCCGTTAAGTGCAAAACAATCGGAAAGTATTCCTTTAATGAAAAATGCTGAAAAGGTTTTGAAAATTATTAACCTCGAAGCTAAATTACACAATAGTCAAGAAGTCAAACCTGAACATTTGTTAATAGCAATTGTAAAAGATTCTGACTGTATGACGTCTAAAATCCTTAAAGATCTATCAATATCTGATACAATGATAAAAGAAAATAGTGTAAAGTTGCAACCAAAGCCAAAGGCTGAATTGCCATATGATGATGATGATGATGCAGAACAAAAAGATCCAGGAAAAGGTTCTTTTGGATCGGCTCAAAAAACAGCATCGGAAACACCTGTACTCGATAATTTTGGTACAGATTTAACAAAAGCTGCCGAAGAAGGTCGTTTAGATCAAATCGTTGGACGCGAACGTGAAATTGAAAGAATTGCTCAAATTTTGAGTCGTCGTAAAAAGAATAATCCAATTTTAATTGGTGAACCAGGTGTTGGAAAATCTGCAATAGCCGAAGGTTTAGCAATGCGAATTATTCAAAAGAAAGTTTCAAGAATATTATTCAACAAACGAGTAATTACACTTGATTTAGCTTCAATTGTTGCAGGTACAAAATATCGTGGACAATTTGAAGAAAGAATGAAAGCTATGCTTAATGAGTTAGCTCGTACTCGAAATGTAATTTTGTTTATCGATGAAATTCATACAATAGTAGGAGCGGGTGGTGCTAGTGGTTCTCTTGATGCTGCTAATATGCTTAAACCAGCATTAGCTCGTGGTGAAATTCAATGTATTGGTGCAACAACACTTGACGAATATCGTCAACATATAGAAAAAGATGGAGCTCTTGAACGTCGTTTCCAAAAAGTAATTATTGAGCCAGCATCGGTAGATGAAGCTATTACTATTTTGACAAATATTAAAGAACATTACGAAAATCATCATAACGTTCAATATTCTAAAGAAGCGATCGAAGCTTGTGTTCGTTTAACTGAACGCTATATTAGCGATCGTCATTTGCCTGATAAAGCAATTGATGCATTAGATGAAGCTGGATCGCGAGTTCATATTTCGAATATTAAAGTACCTAAAGACATAGTTACATTTGAACATGATTTAGAAGAAATAAAGAAAAGTAAAGTTGAGTCAGTAAAAAGTCAAAATTTTGAACTTGCTGCAAGTTTCCGCGATAAAGAAAAGGACTTACTGCGTAAAATAGATGAAGCTAATAAAAATTGGCAAACTGCTTTAACCCAAAATCGTGAATTAGTAACAGAAGAAAATGTTGCAGAAGTTGTTGCAATGATGACTGGTGTTCCTGTTCAACGTATTGCTCAAGCTGAAGGAGCTCGTTTATTGAAAATGAGCGAAGAACTTCAAGGAAGTGTTATTGGTCAAGAAGAAGCAATAAAAAAAGTGGTGAAAGCCATTCAAAGAAATAGAGCAGGGCTTAAAGATCCTAATAAACCAATTGGTACATTCATATTTCTTGGCCCAACTGGTGTAGGTAAAACTCAATTAGCTAAAGTATTGGCTCAATATTTATTTGACTCAAAAGATGCGTTAATTCACATTGATATGAGTGAATATATGGAGAAATTTGCTGTTTCACGTTTGGTTGGAGCACCTCCAGGATATGTTGGTTATGAAGAAGGTGGACAATTAACAGAGAAAGTTCGTCGTAAACCTTATTCAGTTGTTCTTCTCGATGAAATTGAAAAAGCACATCCAGATGTATTTAATATTTTATTACAAGTATTAGATGAAGGTCGACTTACAGATAGTCTTGGTCGTAAAATCGATTTCAAGAATACTATATTAATAATGACATCAAATATCGGTACTCGCGATTTAAATGACTTTAGTAGTTCGGTCGGATTTTCACATAAACCTATTGAAGATAAAGTTTCGGAGTATTCAAAAAGTGTGATTGAAAAAGCTTTGAAGAAAACTTTTGCACCTGAATTTTTAAATCGTATTGATGATTTAATTCAGTTCCGCACATTAACTAAAGACGATATCTTTAAAATTATTGATATTGAATTAAAAGGATTATTCTCTCGTGTTACGCAATTGAATTATCAAATTACGTTAACTGATGCAGCAAAAGAATATATTGTTGATCGTGGCTATGATGTTAAATTTGGTGCTCGTCCACTTAAGCGTTCAATTCAAAAATATCTTGAAGATCCTATGGCTGAATTTATGTTAGCTGGTGGTTTGGATCAAGGAGATACAATTCAAATTGATTATGATAAAGTTGTTGATGAAATAACTATTAAAGCATTAAAACCTGAAAATTAAAATTGGTTGTATAATAATAAAACAAGAACGGAGAGTAATTTTAAATTTGCTCTCCGTTCTTGTTTTGTAGCCACTATACTGAATGATAACTATTCGTGGCAAAACGATAGAATCCTACTTATAACCTCGTTGGATGGTTCATCAACAAATAGTAACGATTCCAACTCTTTTGACATTCGATCAAATTCTAACTCTTCTTCTAGAAGGTTATCTAATTGTGTTTGGTCGTTTTGTGTTATAAGGAAATACTTGGTAGAAAATTTATTCATAGGCACTTTATAATTTATAATTTAAATCTAAAACGCTACATTCTTTTTCTTTAGTATGTGTAAAATAAAAAAAGAATCAAATATTTTGATTCTTTTTTTATTTTGTTGGTTTTGTAATTATTTATCGTTTGCAAATCCTTTGATTATCAGTAAAATAATCTAAATTTCGTTTGCTGCTTTCAAAATCAAGAGTATTATAAACTAAACTGTAGTTTTGTGGGTCAATAGTTTTTTGAAAAGCATATTTAGCAAGATCCAAGCGGTTTGATTCAAATGTGATATTATATAGTAAATCACTTACTTGACTTGATGTTACAAAGTAGAAATCAATTTTATCTTTAATGTATTCAATTTTATCGCTTTCAAACATCATATTTTGTAAACGTCTGTTTATTTGACAAAAATCGTCATCAGTCATTCTATTGCGAAATTCCCTATTTGGTTCATTGTATCTTCTATTATTATTGTGTTCAATTACAATAACAGGTTCGGTTTGACGAAATACGACTCTGGGAGCTGGAGCTATAATAACAGTATGTCTTGCTTGTCCATGGTAAGAGCGTGAATCATGATTATAACTACGTTCTCTATGGTCATTTCCTCTTTCAAAATGTCTTTGTGCAAAACTTGTACTTGTAATTCCTAACATTGCTAGGCAAACAATAACTCTCGTTTTCATGGCTCGTAGCTCCTTTCTAATTTGTTATTACTTAATTTTAGAAAAGGATTTACAAGTATCGTGCCAAAAAAAACAGCAGGTCTATAAGCCGAATTCTGTAATTACCCGAAAGCAATTGCATGTCATTTATCTAGTGCGACCTACCCTCCGGCTGGAGCGAGTAGCTCTCGTAACGCCGGTTTACATGGTCTTGCAACTCGCTAGGGATGCGGCTGTCGATATTGCTATCGGCACCGGTGGTCTTTTACACCGCCTTCTCACCCGTTCCAACATCCGAAGATGTTGGTGGTTATTTTCTTCCATCCTACTGTAACATCGCTGCTACCTGATTTTCATCAGTGCGACACTCTTTGTTGTCCGGACTTTCCTCCCCATTTATGCAATGGAGCGACACGCCGACCTGCTGTATATTGTTATTGTCTAAAAAGCAAAGAACTATCACCATAACTTAGAAAACGGTAGTTGTTTTCTAATGCATGATTGTATATCGTTTTCCATTGTTCACCCACAAATGCAGCAACTAGTAGTATTAATGTGCTATGGGGTTGATGAAAATTGGTTATTAACTGGTTAATGACATTGAATCGATAACCAGGTGCAATTATAATACTTGTTTTACAATGTACAACATCTTGTTTATTGTTTTCTAAATATTGTAAAACCGTTTTGTACGATTCGTTTTTTGAAATTGTAGTTTCCTGTTCGTAAGGCAACCATTGGTCAATATAAAAAATACCATCGATGCATTTTGGGGAATTACGAATTAATGAAACACCTATCCAATATAAACTTTCTAATGTTCTTGCAGATGTTGTGCCTACTGCAATGATATTTTGGTCGTTGCAAAGTATTTCTATCGTTTCTTTTTTTATAGAAAAATGTTCGCCATGCATTTCGTGATTTCCAATATTTTCTGCTTTTACGGGCTTAAATGTTCCAGCTCCTACATGTAGTGTTAATTCTAGGAATTGAGTTCCATTCTTTTTTAATTGAGAAATAACGTTATCTGTAAAATGTAATCCTGCCGTTGGTGCTGCTACAGAACCTTTAATTTTAGAATATATTGTTTGATATTGAGTGTAATCAGATGTTTCTGTTTCGCGTTCCAAATATGGTGGAATTGGTAATGATCCAACACTTTCTATAACTTGCGAAAAACTTATGTCGTTTGAATTCCACGAAAAAGAAATCCATATTTCTTCGCGGGTGTTTTTAGTGATCTCGGCTTGTAAAATAAAGCTTTGATTTTCGTATTCAAGTGTTCTTGAAAGACAATCATCTTTCCATTTCTTTAAATTTCCAACAATACATTTCCAAACACAAGAATGTGTTTGAGCAAAATTTTGTTGATAGTTGGAAGGTGAAATAGGCTCAAGACAAAATATTTCGATTATAGCTCCAGTTTCTTTTTTGAAGAATATACGAGCTGGAATTACTCTGGAATTATTTGAAACAATAATGCTTTGAGACGGAATAAATGATTGTATGTTTTTGAAATTACTTTCTTGAATAACACCATCTCGATAAACTAATAATTTTGATTCATCGCGATTTGATAAAGGATATTTTGCAATACGTTCTTGCGGTAAATCGTAAGTATAATCAGCTATTTGAATATGTTTAGGATCAATCATGATGCAAAGTAACGCATTTTTTTTGAAATGATAGGTTAGATTGAAGTCTTACATTACCTTTGCACAAAATGATACGATTATGGAATTCAAAATAGGAGACAAAGTTCGTTACCTCAATGCTAAAGGTGGTGGTATAGTAGCTAAAATATTAAATGCACAATTAGTTGAGGTAAGCGACGAAAGTGGTTTTAATATCCCATTTCAAAAAAGTGAATTGGTGAAAATTGAAGAGAAAAGCTTTAATAGTGTTCACAATACTATTAAACCAACAATTCAAGCTCCTATAAAACAAGCAGAAGTAACAAGACATCAGTTAATTCCTTCTTCGGATAATGATATTGATGGCAATGATTATCCAAAATTGTACTTAGCTTTTGTTCAAGATCCTGAAAATCAAAATTCAATTGAATTGTATTTGATTAATGATTGTAATTATCATTTTATATATACAATAAGTACTAAGAATGATAAACTTGCAGAAATTGTTGAAATAAATACGATTGAATCGAATACCAAAGAATTCATTACATCATATAAGAAGGATTCGATGCAAGAATCGAAACATTTTCTTGTTCAAGGAACTTTTTTCAAAAAGAAAAAATATAAACCTCAGCAACCAGTTTTTAAAGAAATATCAATTTCGGCAGTGAAATTTTTTAAAGATGGCTGTTTTAAAGAAAATGACTTTTTCGACGAACCAGCTTTAATTGAAACTATTTATGAGCGAACTTTGGCTGACGATGTTCGTGAAATTGATGGAAAAACATTTCAAAAGGTCGTTTTTACAAAAGAATTGTCAGATAAAAAAGCATCTCAACCATCAAGAAAAGAAAATAAAGAAGAAAAGAATTTTGTTCGAGAAGTCGATTTGCATATTCATGAATTAGTAGAAGATGAAAGAGGATTAACTCCTGGAGATAAACTTGAAATACAAATTAAACATTTTGAACAAGAACTTAATAAAGCAATTGTAGGAAACGAAAAACGTATTGTATTTATTCATGGAGTGGGGAATGGAGTATTGAAACTTAAAATTAAAAGTATTCTCGAAACTAAATATTCAAAATTGCAATTTCAAGATGCATCATTTCAGAAATATAAATTTGGAGCAACAATGGTCATTTTATAATAGATTGAAATACTTTGTTTATTCGATTTTATTATCAATGCTTTTTTGCAGTTGTTCGTCTACAAAAAATATAAAACCATTCACAACCGATTATTGTTCATGCTATCCAGAAGGAACTAAAAACGATCCAAACATCTGGAAGGATTGTTGTATTACTCACGATACAGCATATTGGAAAGGGGGCACAAAACACGATAGGCTTGTAGCTGACAGTGCTTTATATGATTGTGTTTGTCAAATGGGATATCCTAAAAAAGCGAAAAAAATGTATCGAGCAGTTCGGATATTTGGAACAGCATATTTGCCATTAACTTGGAGATGGGGATATGGTTGGAGATTTGGACATGGATATTCAAAATAATAATTTTTTATCTGTGTTTTTCTTAGAAAAAATGATTCAAAAATCTCAAAAAATCAACTTTAAATCTAAAATGAATTTAATTGAAAAAGTGATTAATTGTATAGATTAAACCGTTTTTAATTTTAAATCATAATCTTAATATGCACAAATGGCGAAAAACTATAAGTGAATGTTTGATTTTGTGTTAAAATTATAATATTTCCTTGTATCTTTAATTAATATATGTTATTTTTGCTCGGAATTTAATTTTAATACAAACATTTTATGTGTGGGATTTTTGGAATTATAGGTAAAGCTGATAAACAAAAGGCTTTAGAATTATCGAAACGAATGACACATCGTGGACCTGATGAGAGAGATTACTATCAGGCACCAAACGGTTCGATAATTTGTCATGAGAGACTCATGATAATGGACTTAACAACAGGTAAACAACCAATTAAAGGAACAGACGAGGCTTATGTTGTGCATAATGGTGAGATATATAATCATCAAGATTTGCGTGACGGAATATTAAAGAATCACAAATTCCATACTACTTGCGATAGTGAAGTTATTGTTCATCTATATGAAGAGTTCGGTTATGATTTTTGTAATAAACTAAGAGGTATATTTTCGTTCATCGTTCTTAATGGTGATGATTTTATTGTAGGTCGTGATCCAATAGGTGTTAAACCTCTATATTATGGTTCAGACAAAGAAGGTAAATTGTATTTCTCTTCTGAAATGAAATCAATTACCGATCAGTGTGAAACGATGGTTGCTTTCCCTCCGGGACATTATTATACTCAAAAAACAGGATTTGTTAAATACTACAATCCATCATATGAGGATTATAAAAATGCTGTAAACCCTGTTGATTTAAAAGTATTAAATGAAGCATTAACAGAGTCTGTTAAAATTCGCTTAATGAGTGATGTTCCTTTTGGTGTATTACTTTCTGGTGGATTAGATTCAAGTTTAATTTCTAGTATCACAAAAAGAATATTAGGTAATAATGAATTACATTCTTTTTCAGTAGGTGTATCGGCAGATGCTCCAGATTTACAATTTGCAAAAAAAGTTGCTGATTTTATTGGAACAACTCACCACCAAGTTGTATTTAGTGTTGAAGAAGGAATTAAAGAACTTGAGAATATTATTTGGCACATCGAAAGTTATGATGTTACAACTATTAGAGCAAGTACTCCAATGTACTTCTTGAGTCGTTATATTAAAAGTACAGGTATTAAAATGGTACTTTCGGGAGAAGGTGCTGACGAAATATTTGGCGGATATTTATATTTTCACAATGCACCAAGTACTGAAGAATTTCAAAAGGAAACAATTAGTCGCGTACAACGTCTTTCTACAGCCGATTGTTTAAGAGCAGATAAATCTACAATGGCATTTGGGTTAGAAGCTCGTGTGCCATTTTTAGATAGAAATTTCCTTGATTTGGTAATGAATATTCTTCCTGAAGATAAACGTCCAAATCGTTCTATTGGAAAGTCTGAAAAACATATCTTAAGAGCAGCATTTGATGATAAAGAAAATCCTTATTTACCAGATGAAATTCTTTGGCGTCAAAAGGAACAATTTAGTGATGGAGTAGGTTACAATTGGATTGATAGTTTGATTGCTTATACTAATTCACAGGTTTCTGATGCTGATTTTGCAACAGCAGCAACTCGTTTCCCACACAATACTCCAACGACAAAAGAAGCGTTCTTCTATCGTAGTATTTTCGAAAAACATTATCCACAAGACACTGCTATTAAAACGGTGCTTAAATGGATTCCTAAATGGCAAAATAACGATGATCCATCTGGTCGTGTATGTGATAATCATGAACAAAAGGTTGAGAAATTAGCTCATAAATAAGAAGCTATTTAAAATAAAAAAAGGTCTACTAATTTTTAGTAGACCTTTTTTTTGCTTTATTCTAAATGAAGAATGTGTAATGATAGGTTTTATAGCCCAATTACGCCATTAATATTTACGAGAGACAAGTTGTGTTGTTTGAAATCGGATTATAGATAAAAATGGTGTTTAAAGAGTAGACTATTTTTCAACTAACTTCAAACAAAAAAAGAGCATAACCAATAAAGGATATGCTCTAAATATATCTTAGTAAGAAAGAATTATTTCTTGTACATTTCGTCAGAAACGGTCAATTTTTTTCTTCCTTTTGCTCTTCTTCTTTTAAGAATATCGCGTCCTTCAATTGAAGACATTCTTTTCTTGAAACCATGTTTGTTTCTTCTTTTTCTATTCGATGGTTGATAAGTCCTTTTCATTTCAAATATCTTTTTAATTCTTTATAAAATACCATTTCTTTGGGATTGCAAAGGTAATAATTTTTTGAAAATAACAATGTAATTATACAAAAATCAATAAAATGGTAAATAAATTATTTTTTTTGTTGTAAAGAACTCATTTTCAAAATAATTACTTAGTTCTATTACCTGTATTTTCTTTTTAAAGGGTGTTATTTCTTCAGTTATTTCACCACCTTTTAAATAAATAATTCCATTTTTAATAGAATTAGCTTGTTGTTGTTTAATTAATTCTTTAGTGAAATTCACAAATTCAGGGAAAGAAGTTACTGCTCTTGATACAATAAAATCGTATTTTTCTTTTAACTCTTCGCAGCGTATTTGTTGGCAAGTTGCGTTTTGTAAATCTAAACGTTTAATTACATCCTGCACTACGGCTATTTTTTTGCCTATAGAATCAACTAAATGAAATTTTACGTGCGGAAACATTATTGCTAAAGGAATGCCTGGAAATCCACCTCCTGTGCCTACATCAAGAATTCTTGTGTCTTTGTTGAATTGAATGAATTTTGCTATTGCTAAAGAATGTAGTATATGTCTTTCATAGAGATTATCAAAATCTTTGCGAGAGATAAGATTTACTTTATCATTCCATTCTTTATATAAAGGGAAAAGAGCAACAAGTTGCTCTTTTTGATGACTATTTAAGTCGGGAAAATAGTTTAAAATTTCTTCCATTATACAGCGTCTTTCGTTGTTTTAAGGATGTTGTTGAGAAGTTCGCGTGCACGGAATAATTGAGCTTTTACTGTTCCAATAGGAATGTTCATTTCAGCTGAAATTTCTTCGTACGAATATTCATTGAAATAACGTAAACGAACCAATTCTCTATAACGAGGTTTAAGTTTTTCAACGATGTTTCGCATTAACTTAGCCTCTTGTTGTTTTATTAAGTCTTCTTCTGGATCAAGTACGTTTGCTGCTATAGACATTTGTGTGTCTTTGCTCGAATCATCAGATTGCGATTCTATTGATATTGTATTGGTTTTCTTTTTACGCAGAAAGTCAATACAATTATTTGAGGCAATTTTGAATAACCAAGTACTAAATGCAAAGTTGGGTGTATATTGATGAATGTTTTTAAAAGCCTTACCAAAAGCTTCAATAGTTAAATCATCAGCATCGCTTTTATTTTTAACCATTCTCAATAACATGTAGAAGATGGTGTCGCGATATCTATCCATTAGTTCGGCGAAAGCTTGTTGGTCTCCCCTCATAGCCGCTTCTACGAACTTTATGTCCATTTGGGCTTTATCTGATAAATTAGGATTTACTTCCATTTATGCTGTTTTTTGTCGCGTGTAAAATAATTAACTATATGGATATACAAATAAAATAAAGGTAACAGTATATCTAGTAATGGCGAATATAGTAATAAATTTTTCTCTTTTAATTTAATCATCGATAATTTGATAATAAAAAGTTGCAAAATGAGGCGAAATGCACCAAAACCGACAACATACCAACGTAAAGGCTCATCTGCAAGAATAATTGCTGGTGCTATTAGTAGGTAATATAAGAAACGAGTTAGAGGTTCTAATGTTAAAAGAACTTGATGTTTGTATTTATATCTGTCGGATGTTGTTAAATGTCTTTTTTTCTGTAAGTAAAGATCGCTAAAGCTACTTTTAGGAAGAGTACGAACAACGCTATCATTATCTAAAACAACAATTGTATTCTTAGGATTTGATGTTTCATTTACAAAAAGATCATCGTCGCCTGAATTCAATTCATAATGCGTTGCAAATCCTTTGTTTTTAAAGAACAATGTTTTTTTGTAGGCAAGATTTCGTCCAATTCCCATATATGGAATGTGTGCTTTTGCAAAACTTAGGTAGTTTATTGCAACGAACATAGCATCAAAGCGAATGAATTTGTTGAGAAATCCTTTTCCTTCTTCGTATCCACCATATCCTAATACAATTTCTTTTCCCCAACCAAAACCTTGTTGCATTGAGTAAAGCCATTTTGACGTTTCGGGATAACAATCAGCATCTATAAAAACGATATTGTTATGTTTTGCTGATTTTATTCCTACTGTTACAGCTAGTTTTTTGCCGTGTTTAAATTTTTCATCTTCAACAATAGTTGTAAATCGAAGTTTGGGATTGGTTTGTTTCATTTGTGCAAGAAGCATTTCCGTTTCGTCCATAGAACAATCGTTAACGATTATCACTTCAAAATTGGGAAAATCTTGCTCTAAAACTAATGGTAGAAACTTTTTTAAATTTTCGGCTTCGTTTTTTGCACAAATAATAACCGATACTGGTTCGATTTCATTTGTTAGTTTTATTGGTTTATGGAAAGCAATTCGAGCGTAGAAAAATAGATAATAAAATAGCTGAATGGCTAAAGCCAAAAAGAAGGTACCAATAATAACGTATGGTATATATTTAATATAGTCTTGTATCAATGTTTTTTTTAGCAAAAATAGTCGCTGTGCATGGAAAAAAAAACAAAAAGCATGTTTTTTTTCCATTACCTATATAAGAATATCGTTTTTTAGCTTTTTAAAAAGATTAAATAAAATCAAAATCATATTGTTTAAATATATAATTGTTGAAATTACACATTAAAAATTGTAGTAAAATCTTCGATATTTACGTCTTTGTTGTTAGTTTTTGTGTTTTTGTTAAGTATTGTATTGAAATAGATTCAAATACCTTGAAAAAAAAGACTCTATCTTTTGTTGATTTATAAAAATATCTTACTTTTGGCGACGTAGAGTGGGGTTAGTAAATGTAGAGAATGGGTTAAGGACTTTTTAATAATAAAGTTTTGCTTCAATAATTCAACCAGTATGAAAAAAAGTGTTTTATTTATTTTATTCAGTTTATTTGCTTTTAGTTTGTTTGCTCAAAATGAGAAAATGGAGGCAGAGATAAAGAAACTGGAAGCTAAAGTTAATAAATGTCAAAAAGAGGTTGATGCTGCTACTGCAAAAGGGAAAGATGAAAAAGAGATTCGTGTTTTAAATGTTTATTTAAAAGAAGCTCAAAAAGAGTTTGACGATAAAAGCAAAGCTCTATCTGATATGCAAAAAAATAGTGAATTCATGAATAACTTTAAAGAAGGAGATGGATTCAAGTATATTAGAACATTAGAAAACAAAAAGATTTCGTTTGATTTGATTGATGGTAAAATTGTTCGTTTTAAAGGAAATGTAATTTGGACAGGTATTTCTAAATACGATGCAAATAAAATTATGCATGATGACGCTTCTACCAAAACATGTTATACTCCAACAGATAATCCATCGATAGGTGATTTTGGTATTTGTGATACAACTTTACGAGTTTATGCTGAGGATGAGACGAATAAAAGAAAATATTATCAAATATCTTGTACTTCAATAGAATATGATAAAAATAAAGAAACAGAATATTGTGCTGTTCGTTATTCAGATTGTAAATTGGTGTTTAAAATGCCAATTATTTCGAAAAAATCAAAAAAGTATTATGTTATATATCTAGGCAAAAAACTCAAAAAAGCTGATATTATTAATACTAACGATAATCTTTCAATTGAAGGTGAGTTGTATTACAAACATGTTGAAGGAACAAATTTAACATACTTTTATCTGGACAACTGGATTATAGCTAAAGACAAATAATAATAAGGCGAAGGAAATCTTCGCCTTTCTTTTTTTCGAAAAATACCATTATCTTTGTTTTACATCAAATTAAAATACTATGATAGATTTGACAGAATCATCGAAAAATAAAGTTGTAACAACGAATGTGTTACGAGCAATGAAAATGCGTGGTGAAAAAATTGCAATGCTTACGGCTTACGATTATTCCCTTGCAAAGATTATTGATGCTGCTGGTATTGATGTTATTTTAGTTGGCGACTCGGCCTCAAATGTAATGGCAGGTCATCCAACTACATTGCCAATTACTTTAGACCAAATGATTTATCATGCTCAATCGGTACAGCGTGCTGTAAAAAGATCATTGATCGTTGTTGACTTACCTTTTGGAACATATCAAGGTGATTCAAGGAGTGCTTTACAATCGTCTATTCGCATAATGAAAGAAACACTTTGTGCTGCTGTTAAATTGGAAGGCGGTAGTGAAATTATTGAGTCTGTAGAACGTATTATTTCTGCTGGAATTCCTGTTATGGGGCATCTTGGACTTACGCCACAATCAATACATAAATTTGGAACCTATTCTGTTCGTGCAAGAAAAGAAGAAGAAGCAAAAAAACTACTGGCTGATGCAAAAGCACTTGAAGCATCAGGTTGTTTTGCCCTAGTTCTTGAGAAAATTCCTGCTGATTTGGCTAAACAAGTTTCGGAAGCTTTGTCAATTCCTGTAATTGGAATTGGTGCTGGAAATGGTGTCGATGGTCAAGTGCTTGTAATTCACGATATGTTAGGAATAAACAACGATTTTTCACCTCGATTCCTTCGTCGTTATAATAACTTATATTCTGAAATTATTGATTCTGTTGAGCAATATGTAGATGATGTAAAAACGTTGAACTTCCCTAATGAAAAGGAACAGTATTAAACGAATGTTATATACACCTTAAACAAAAAATGC
>Ga0302296_1000843_pt1 | contig 23907 bp, 18 predicted proteins | sample III_Fen_N3_1_FD_194546 | JGI IMG/M metagenome (GOLD analysis project Ga0302296, IMG submission 194546) | Peat permafrost microbial communities from Stordalen Mire near Abisko, Sweden - III_Fen_N3_1 | ecosystem: Environmental > Terrestrial > Soil > Wetlands > Permafrost | place: Sweden: Abisko...
GAAGTGGATGTTTTTTAGTTGATAAAATTATAAGCCCTTTAAATTGTAATCTTTGGGATAAAATCGATATTGATTTTGCTGTTTGATTCTCGAAGAGGTAGAGTTATTCAGTAGACCCTAATTAACAAAGGATATTTTCCTAAGGAATTGCCACCATGTTTTTTTACTGAACTATTAGGTGCAAATTTAAATTCTATTTTAACAGTATTTAACAATAACAATTTGGCTGCTCAAATACAATTTGAAAATCAAGCAAATTCTCTAAATCATCTTACAAATCAACAGATTAATGAAGAAAAGATTAGATTACGTCAAATTTTTAAAAATAGATTAAATTACTCTGAATGTGCCCAATTTTCAATTCCAAAACCAGGTTTAGCAAGAAATATAATAAAAATTCCCAATCCATTGCATCAAGGGAAAATTTCCGAAGTAATTGCAACAAACTATGTTGATATTAGTTGCATATTTGAAAAATCTACTTTTTCTACAACTAAGCCAATAATAGAAGATGAGGTTGGTCAAGGTAAAAGAGCGGTTAAACATTATAATTATGGACATTTTAAGGAAGCTTGTGTTGTCAACTCTTTTAAATTTTCAATTCAATTAAAAACAGATATATCTAAATTCTATCCTTCAATATACACACACTCCGTTCCTTGGGTTACATATGGAGGAAAGGAGAAATATAAAAAAAACAGAGCTTTACATGATACTGATTCTCTGAAAGCAACTTCAATATATGGAGATGATATAGATAATCGTCTGATGTGGTGCCAAAATCAACAGACTATTGGTATTCCTATAGGTCCCGATACTTCATTTATTATTGCTGAGATAATAACTTGTCACATTGATGAACTTTTTGAAAAACGACTCAAAAAAAAGAAAATAGATCATTTAATTTTCAGATATTATGATGATTATGCAATGTATTTTCATACAGAACTTGATGCGCAAATCGCCTTGGCTGAATTAAAGTCTATATTGAATGAATTTGAGCTCAAGATTAATGATGAAAAGACGAATATCAAAAAGTCACATAACGAACTTGAAACAGAATGGTCTTTAGCGATTAAATCATTTTATTTCAGACCATATGAAAACGACCAAAAAGAAGATTTATGGAATTTTTTCTCAATTGTATTTAAGTATTACGAAAAATACCCAAATGAAAGTGTACTTAAGTTAGCACTAAATAAATTCAACTTTGTACGAATTGAAAAACGCAATTGGACATTTTTTGAATCTTTAATTTTTAGGCTCGGTTTAACAGATTCTGGTAGTCTTCAAAAAATTGCTAAGCTTTTAATCTCTTATAAAGATTTAGTTGATACCAATCAATTAAAAAGTTTTTGCTCTGAATTAATAAAGAGACATTGTGAAAAAAAAGATGACTACGAATTAACATGGTCTCTATGGCTTTTAAATGAATTCAACATCCAGCCCAAAAAAGAAATTTTCGAAATGGTACTTGAAAGCAAATGCACATGTGCTTGTATAATTGCTTTGGACTTGCTTAATCGAAATAATAGGATTAAGAATTTTGACTATAGTTCTTTTTCTTCTATACTAGAAACTAATAACCTAAATACAAAATTTTGGCTTTTAGTTTATGAAACGGTATTTAAAGGTTGGGTTCCTTCTTTACAATTATCAATTATTAAGGATCATTTCTATTTCAATATATTATACACCCAAAGTATCTGTTTTTATGATAATACAAGGAAACTAGAACCACTTAAAACTAACCAGTCAAATCTTGAGAAAATAGACAGAAAAGTCCAACAAATTTTTGATTATGTTTCAAAGAATAAAAATTTAAAAAGTGAAATTAAATTAGATGTAAATAATATTTATTCAAATCTAAACATATTGTCTTTTAAACAAATTACAGATAGGAAAAAAATACAGGATAAACTTACTGAGTCGGATACTCAAATTAAGAACTTGATTAATAAAGTGTCCTTACTACAAAAGAATTTGAATAAATTTGAAAAGCGTAAACCATTTTTTGTTATAGAAAAAAGACTAGAAGAACTTGAAGTCTTGACCTCAAAAGAAATCGAAACAGAAACTAAGCAAGATAAAGAACTCTTATACGACCCTAAATATGATGAATAACAATCAATTGGAATATATGATGGTACTCACGAATTGTTTTTGCTTAGTAGTTTGAAATATTCAAATTACCTATTATTGATATTTATCAATAGAAGATTAATATCAAACATATATAAAAACAAATATTTTGAAATTTAACTATAAAAGATATTCACTTTGGGTTCAAGTATCAATGTCTTGGTTAAGAAACGATACTGAAGGTATAACATTTACAAGACTTCAAGGTCTTGGAATTATTGATGCAGAACTATATGATATTAATAAACAATCAATTCATACTCCAATCGAAAATGACCTTACAGTCTTTGATGTAGTGAATATTAAATCATATTTATGGGTTTTAGGTGTTTATGAGTTTCTTAGAATGGCAGATCAGAAAATTAGAGAAAAACCAGAGATTGCAAATGAAAATGCTAGGAACCAAATTAAAATTGCTAAAGATAAATTTAATAGAATTCGTGTGCCTTTAGCTAAATTAGAACCTTCAAAAAAACACAAAAATGACTATTCTGTTCCAAAACTAGGAGCAAACGATGAACAACTAGGTTGGCAAATAAACGATAATGAAATAATCTACTATCGAGAACTTTCAGACTTGGCAATTTTTACTCTAAATCAATTGAGATTAAGTAATTTTCAAAAAAACGAAATGGTTTAAATATATGGTTTCGTTTATTTTTATAATTATTACAAGTCAATAAATATTTTTATTACTTATAAATATGAACAATCATCAACAACTATTAACATCAATTTCATTAATTGGAAAGCATTATCGTGAAATTGAACGAATAAGTGGAGAATCGTTCAATCTATTCAAACTTATTGGAATTGAAAATAATGAATTTAAGCATTCAATGATATTAGCCGACTTGCTCAATCCAAAAGGTTCGCATGGTCAGGGAAGTTTATTTTTGGAATTATTTACAGAGAAGTTAAGTATATCTCCATTTTATTGTAATAATGCTTTGATTCGAGTAGAGAAAAGCATCGGGAAACTTACAGAAGATGATGGTGGACGATTAGATATTTACATATCAGACCAAAGTGGAAACGATATTATAATTGAAAACAAGATATATGCATCCGATCAAACGAATCAGTTGATTCGCTATGCCAATACGGGTTCAAAATATGTCTATTATCTCACCTTAGACGGACATGATGCAACGGAATTGAGTACGAAAAATGAATCAACAACTCTAAAATGTGGTGAATATTATCACTTACTTTCTTATAAGTCGGACATTTTAATGTGGCTTGAGAAATGTAGAAAAGAAGCATCACATTTGCCATTGTTGCGAGAAGGAATAGCACATTACATTAATTTAATAAAATATTTAACAGGACAATCAACTAATAAAGCTATGAGTAATGAAATAAGAGATTTATCGATGCTTAATCCACAAAATTTAAGAGCAGCATCCGATATTCATGCAAGCTATTTGAATACAAAACATCAAGTACAATGGACTTTTTGGGATAGTTTACGAAAAGCGTTATTAAACAAAGGTCTTCAATTAGAAGATAATGCATTCAATACGGTAACATCTACTCGTACTTGGAATTTTTATCACGGGAAAGATAAATTATTCGGTTTATGGTCTGAAATCTATAGAAAAAATGAAATTACAATACACTGGGGTTGTGAAGTAGATGAAAATATCTATTTTGGTTTTACAGTTGAAAGGAATGAAAAAGGAGGAATTTCGGACAAAGAAGAGTTTTTAGAGTATCGAAACATCATTAATAAACGCGATAGTAATTATCAATCAAATACCTTTTGGCTAGGTTGGCAACATACATCGCCAAAGTTGAATTTTAAAACATTTAATTCTGATGCAATATTTAGTCTTGCAGATAAACAAACATTAAACAATATTGTAGAAACGATAGCTGCTAAGGCAAAAAGTGATATTGATTTTTTGATAAGTGAAATAATGAAAACCAACTAGCGCAGACTTTATTTTCTTAGGTCGAGCATAGTCGAAACCCAGTTAAGCTGAGGTTATAAACAGAGCGAGTTCAGCGATCGGCTCCCGACTGCCGAACTAAGTACAACAATTATCAGTCTAAGCTTAACAAAGGTATCAAACACATTATAACCAATATTAAATTGAAAAAAAGAAATGAAAAAACAATTATTATTTTTTATCGGCCTTAGTCTTAGTCTTAGTCTTAGTATTATATTACAAGCACAGGTTTCAGAAACAGTAACATTGTCATCACCTGGAACACTAGGAACAGCTGTACAATCGTATAAAAACACTGTTACAAATCTTACCATTACCGGAGTACTTGATGCTAGAGATTTTTTAATACTAAGAGATAGTATGGCTAATTTATCGTTTTTAGATATCAGTAATGCCAGTATTGTTTCATACTCTGGTTCTGGAGGAACTCATTATCCAGGTTTTTATAATGCAAATACAATTCCTAATTCCGCATTTTATGCTGTTAATACGGCTACTGCAAAGACTAGTTTAACGTCAATTATTTTACCAAAGACAATAAATTCAATAGGAATGTTTGCCTTTTTATATTGTACAGGTTTAACTTCCGTTACAATGCCAGCACAGCTATCGTATATCGACGACGATGCTTTTTCGGGTTGTTCAAACTTATCATCATTCACAATTCCTAGTTCTGTTACATCAATTGGTAGTTATGCTTTTGAAGGTTGTCAATGGATTGACGTTGCTTCAAATAATCCATATTTTTCGAGTGTAGATGGCGTATTGTTCGATAAACATCAAAAAGAACTGTTACAATGTTCTAATTCAAAAACATCATATGTAATTCCCTCAACAGTCGATTCGCTTGCTTGGGGAGCATTTGGCAGTTGCAGCAAATTAACATCAATTACCATTCCATCAACAATAAAAACGATTCCAGCTGTAACTTTCACAGATTGTACAGCATTAGATTCTATAATAATTCCTTCATCAATAACAACAATAGGACCTCAAAGCTTTTTTAATTGTAATAGTTTAAAATCGATTACTATTCCAGCAACAGTAAAAAAAATTGAAAGTGCAGTATTTGTGAAGTGTACTTACTTACAATCAATATATGCATATTCAAAAATACCAATCGATTTAAGCTCTTCATCATGTGTATTTCAGTTAGTTGACACTACAAATTGTATATTGTATGTTCCGTTTGGTTCTAAATCGGCTTACCAAAATGCAGTGCAATGGAAATCGTTTAATAATATTGTTGAAATGAGTGGAATTTCAGTTTCAAATTCAGCGGTAACAATGACCGATAGTGCTTCAATAGCTGTAATTTCGAATACTACATGGATAGCTAGTTCTAATAAAACATGGTTGAGTGTTAGTCCTGATACTGCAAGTATTGGAAATAAAGTGTTAACATTTTCAGCAACACCAAATCCAACAATTTCAACTAGAACGGCAGTCGTAACCATTGCTTCAAGTGGAATATCTTCGCAAACAATAACAATAACTCAATTAGCCGGTAAAGCAACCGTTACAGTATCAAATACCGATGTTACCATTGCAAAAGATTCAGGAAGTACAGTAACAGATAGTATTACATCAAACACAACATGGACAGCTATATCAAATAAATCATGGTTGACCGTTAATCCGAGTATATCAACCAGTGGTGATGCATTATTAACAATGTCTGCCATTGCCAATACAACAAACAAAACACGCACTGCAATAGTTACTATATGGGCTACAAATGTAAGTACCCAAACAATTACAATAACTCAAGCGTCAGATGCCGGAATAGCAGATATATCGACAATGTATACCGATAATTTCATTCTTTATCCAAATCCAAATAGGGGAAACTTCGCAATTAATATAACTGGAAAAGCACAAATGCAAGTCTATAATACAGACGGTGTGTTACTTATAAACAAACTAATTGTTGAAAATGAATTAGTTTCAATTTGTGATTTACCTTCTGGTTTATATTTTGTGAAAATTATAACAGAAAAGAAAATTGTAACGAGTCGTTTAATAATTGAATAAGATATGGAATTACTTTACCCAGTTAAGCTGAGGTTATATAAACAGAGCGAGTTCGGCGATCGGCTCCAGCCGTCGTCGTAGTATATTTAAAGGCTTTGTCTTGTTTGAAAATAATATGCTACTTTTGGTTTGGATTATAAGAGAAGGATTGAGGGGAAAATGGAATATAATAATGATTACTGATATATAAAGTTGTAGCACATTATCAGAAACAATAACGTTATATTAAAACAATTAGAATTATTACTATTAAATTTTAGAATATGAAACTATTAAAAAAGACAGCTTTTTGTTTACTTCTTATCATAGGGAGTAATTTATCTACATTTGGACAATCAACAGCTCAATCATTAATTGAAAAATTCTTTAATGATTATGAGAACAAAGGAGCTAAGTTAGCTGTCGAAGAATTGTATAAAACAAATGTTTGGACATCAAGAATACAAGATCAAGTAGATGATATCAAAAATAAACTTTCGAATTTTAACGAGGATTTAGTTGGCAAATATCATGGACATGTATTTCTTGATAAGATTGAAGCAGCTGATTGTTTTACTATACAGACATATTTATTGAAATTTGACCGACAACCGCTTAGATTAACATTCAAACTCTATAAACCAAATGATAAATGGATATTATATAGTTTTAGCTTTGATGATTCGATAGATGAGGATTTAGAAAAGGCATTAAATTTGAAATATAGTATGAAAGAAAAATAACGTTCCTGCTAGCGCAGACATATTGTCCTTGCTAAGTAGTTGGTATAAATAAGCTGGAATATAAATTCGCGTTATAAGAGGCTATCACTATAATAATTATAATAAATAATATGAACATGAAAAAACTTTTATCTAAAGCAAAATCAAGGATTGTATTCTTACTAACATTATTTGCTTTTACTCATTCATATGGTCAAACTCTAAAGGAACAATTAATTATTAACGATACTCCTGATTCTACATTACTAAATGCAGAATCGGTAAACTTTGACATAAATGGCAATTTCTTGTTTCAAATTGAAAAAGATAAAGAAAGTTTTTTTATTGACAAATTGGGTAAGATAGGTCCATTGAAAAGTAATTTTCTTAGTACCATTGATCAATATTCAAAAACAGATGATGAAAATACAATGTATTATAAATGTGCATCGGTAAAACTTATAGGACCAATTACAGGGAAAGATATTTCGGATGGAAGATATCCAGTATCGAAAACGTTACATCACCTTGCTGTGCCAATTTTTATAAAAGATAGTATTTACATTTATTTTGATGGCAAACTTATAAAAAGAATAGATACTCTTACAACTAATAAAATAACAAATGGAACAAGAGAAGAAGGACAATTAGAGGCAAAGAGTTCCAATTTTGAATCGGCAGACTGGATGAATATAAGCAATAATGGTAATTACATTTATTCCGTTGAAAATAATTTAATTTATTCTTTAATTGTAAATGGCAAACAAGTAGATTCGTCACTTAGCAAATTCGATGAGATAAAAATAAATAACAATGGTGATTATATTTATGCAAAAGGTAGAAAACCTTTGCCGAACGAAGATAAAAATTATAGCTATATGTTTTTTGTGCACTCAAAAGATACAGTATTGGGACCGGTAAGGACGGTTTGGGAAAGCAAATTAACAGAAAACGGAGCTTATTTTTACAGTGGCGATGATAATGGTCCTGATTATATTATAATCGATAATGATTTATATAAAAATATTGATTCTATTTCAAACATCACTTTAGTGAACAAAAAGAATTATTTGTTTACATATCGTAAAAATGGTAAGACGTTGATTGTTGTAAATGGTAAAAATTATTCTTGTTCATATAAGGAAATACTATTTCCTACTTTAGATACACTTGGTAATTTTGCTTTTTATGGATTACGAAATTATTATCTCTATAAATACATTAATGGAGTTGAAGATCCAAATCCTATTACAAAATATAATGTTCGTCCTATACCGCTTCGTATTAGTTCAACAGGAAAATCGTTACATTATTTCAAAACAGACGATTCAACATATATTTACAAAGAAAATAAGCTTTTGTTTCCGGCTTTCAACAATACCAAAGATTTTGTAGTTAAACAAGTTTCTGAAATTATATCGGATAATAATGAAGAAGCAAATAAAGATGATATAAACAATGGCAATAAATTATTGTATGTAGAGATTGATTCCGTTGGTTACATTGTATATAATGGTGAGTTTTCAAAACCTATGATAGCTGTAAAAGAACATTCGTATTTGCATAAAAAAAATGTTGGAGAAATTATTGATTATAAAATGAATGATAAAGGTTTTTTTGTAATTCAAAAAACAGCTGAACAATCGTTTATGATTAACTTAAATAATCAGGTTTATAAAGAAGTAACCGGCATAAATGAAATATTTAAAAACAGTTGTTACTTTGATGGAAAGCAACTCGTCTTTTATGGTATAAAAGGATTATCATTTTACCAATATACTTTATCGTTATGAAAATAATTTATCTGAATCTGTTAGCATTCGTATTTATTATAAATAGTAGTGTTTTCGGGCAAAAAATGCCTATCGATTACTTTGACGAGGGCTCAAATTATTACGAAGCAAAAGATTATAAAAATGCTCTTATAGCTTTTACATATATTGTGAAACATAATCCTAATAATGAGCTATATCCAAGAGCAGTTTACAATACCGGATTTGTCTATTTTATTGAAAAACAATACGACAGTTCTATCTTTATTTTTAAAACTATTTTGCATAGTAATTTCAACGAAAAAGAAGATGCAGGAGGTGGAATTATGGACGATCCATATTTAAACTATAAACATAAGGCCAGCGATTTGATTAGCCATATTTACTATAAAAAACAAATGTATGATTCTTCATTATATTATTTAGCGTTATCTGATACTCTATATCCATATCTTCATTTTTGTGGAAATGAATTGGCAGAAAATAGAGTTTATACAACTCTAAAATATGCCGATATATATATGAAACTAAAAAATAATGATAAAGCAATAGCATCACTTCTACCTGCTATTTTTACTACTCTTGCCGATAATTCGGACGTTATATCCAAATTAAAACAATTGCTAAAACACAAGAAACAGCTCAAAGTCCAATTCGATACAGCTTTAACAAAGATTTACTCAAAAACGTTTAACCATAAAACAGACGAAAACTATATAAGATATTATATAAAGTTTCTAGGTTCAGAGATTTATGTTCCCGATGGTTATGAAGATAACGAAAATAAATTCAATCAAGATAAGTCGGTTGCCGAAATAAAGAAATCGAAATTTTATGAAATGCTGAAATAGTTAACCCCCAGTTAAGCTGAGGTTATAAACAGCGCGAGTTCGGCGATCGGCTCCAGCCATCGTCGTATTATATTTAAAGGCTTTGCCTTGTTTGAAAGATTATCAATATTTCCATAAGATTACTATTGCTGTTTTCAATAAAATGGTACTTTTGGTGTGAATTACTCAAGAGAGAAGTTCGGTTGAGGTTCTGTTATGGATAAGTATAAACAGTAATAACCAATATATAAGTATAAACTATAAATTTTACATTTTATGAAAAGAAAAGTATTTACATTGTTAGGTGTCGGTATGGGAATGATTCTGCATGCAACAACTGCCGTTTACGACACCGTTACCGTTACATCGGGAGGATTATTTTCAGCTCTCACAGCAACACAACTTTCAACCGTCACCGATTTGACAATAAAGGGTTCAATAAGTTCTTCTGATTTTGTAACAATGCGCGACAAGATGCCTGTTTTAGCTAATATTGATATTAGTGAATCTAGCGTAGATTATAACGCAATTCCTCAGTACGCTTTTTATTCAGCAACAACGTACCAAGGATCAGATAATTTGCTATCAATAAAACTACCATCGACAATAACCTCAATTGGTAGTTATGCTTTTGATAATTGCAATAATTTATCATCAATCAATCTTCCCAATTCGATAACAACAATAGGTGACTATTCATTTTATGGCTGTGCTTTTACCACATTAACACTTCCGAGTTCGTTAACAACAATTGGCAATAACTGCTTCCAATATTGTCAAGATTTAACATCTTTTATAATGCCATCAACAGTAACATCAGTTGGTTGGGATATGTGTAATGCTTGTTCTTCATTAACAGATGTTGTCATTTCATCATCATTGACAAAAATTGCAGAACAGATGTTTTCAAAATGCTCAAGTCTTACTTCAATTACTATACCTACTTCGATTAAATCAATTGATATAATGGCTTTTCAGGAATGTACAGCTTTAAAATCGGTTATAATACCATCGTCTGTAACAACAATAGTTCAAGATGCTTTTGCATATTGTAGTGCTTTACAAAAGGTTTCAATTCCAGCATCGGTTACGAGTATCGGAAGTGATGTCTTTTATGGTTGTACTAGTTTAGATACCGTATATTCTTATCGTACAACACCAGTAAATATAACGAGTTCTTCAAATGTATTTGGAAATGTAAATAAAAGTACCTGTATTCTCTATGTACCTAGTTCTTCGGTTTCTCAATACAAAGCAGCTAATCAATGGCAAGATTTTACTACTATTAATGGAACGTTAACTGATATAGAAATTGTAAAAAGTTTGACAAAAAGCTATAAAATTGAAGGTAATACTATCGTATTTACAGATAAAAATACTGCTGTTTATTCATTGTTAGGTCAACGATTATCGGATATTAGTTGCCAAAATATAACCTTACCCAATGGTGTCTATTTCGTTCAAACTCCTAGTGGTACAACTAAAATTGTACTAACGAAATAACTATAAGAATTGTATTTCTTCTCTTGATGGTAATGGTTTAGAGTTCATTGCCATCAAGAGACTTTTTCCGTTTAATGAAATGAAATAATATGAATGTAAAGAGACACTTTCTTGGTTGTTTTGCAATTATTGTTTTTACTACAACGTTTGCTCAATCAACAATAACAAACTCAAACAGCAATCCTATATTTGGAGAACAATTCAAGGTGAGCGTATATTCAACGATGGTAATGCCAGGTGATTCGGGTGCCAACGTCACGTGGGATTTTACAACTATCGGATCAGATTCCATTGTAACATGGAGTTCGGTAGCTCCTCAATCGGGTTCCCAAATAGCTGGTGCAAATTTGAATGTTCTATATTCTCCACAGAATTACTACTGTTATAATGTTAGTCAAACAAAAAAACAAATAACAGGAATCGTTGTTAATGGAGTGGTGCTGACCTATTCGAACCCCGAAGATATGTTTCGCTACCCAATGACATATCAAAATGAATATTCCGATACTTGGGCTTGTACTTTTACTTCTAGCGGTTATTTAATTGCAAGAACAGGAAAATCGGTAGCAAGTATTGATGGTTACGGTACTCTAAAATTGCCAAATAAAACAATAACAAATGTATTACGATTACATTATCAGCAAGATTATATGGATTCATTAAGTCAATGGTCATACAATACTTATTATGTTGATGAATATATGTGGCTTGTTCAAGGTGAAAATTACCCTTTGCTCACTATTTCGGGTTTGGAAACTTATCAAGGTATTACATATCAAGCTAATTATTTAACCAATAGTAATGCTACAAATACTTTTTCTGCAATAAACGATGATACTAAACGTAGCTACCATATTATTGGAAATACCGTAGTATTTGATGAATCAAATGCAAGCGTTTATACAATTCTCGGTCAATGTGTCTCAAAAGACAATACAACGGTTACTTTAACGAAGGGTATTTATATTGTTCGAACCCCGAAAGAAACTGAAAAAATAGTTATACTTCAATAAATTATAAATAAAATACCAACTAGTGCGGATACTAAAAAACGATAAGTCCACGTTAGCACTAAATACGGAAATCAAACATATAATCGATATATTTATGAATTTATCGTCATATCTAAATCAAATTTCCTTCGAACCCAAGGAAACATATACCGAAAGGCAATTAGCTAATTTGCGTAAAGCATTGGAAGAGCATCCCGAAGATAAACTTCAGCTTCAGCAGCAAATTCTGATACATATGCAAGGTAAAAATGCGGATGAAGTAATTAGTTTAGCTTTTGAATTGTTGCAAGCCGATGAGGAAAAGAAGTATACCGATGATGCATATTTAATCTTGGCACGAACCTATGCTGATAAAAAGGATAGTAATCATGCAATAGAATATTATCGCAAAACAATTGCTAACAATCCATGTATTGAAGAAGCTATCATAGAACTTGCTGCTTTGTACCTAAAACAATCGGATAGTGATGCTGCTCTGAGTGTTTACGATTATTTAGATAATGACGCAATAAGAGATGGTAAAGCAAATATGTATCGCAACAAAGGAACGTTGTATTATAATCGAAAAGAATGGAACAAGGCACTTGATTGTTACCGAAGAGCTCATGATCTCGTAGCTGAAAATCCCGACAGTTGGCTTCTCGAAAGTATTGGTGAAACATACTGGCAAAAGAAAAATTATAAGGAATCGTCAGTTTGGTTTAAAAAGGCTTTAGAAAAAGATTCGCAATCGTGGAATGCTCATTATGGGTTGGGGCTTTGCTATCATCATACCGATGATGCTTATCGTGCCTTGCATCATTATTTCGAAGCTATTAAAATAAAACCCGACTTCACCAATGCCTATAACATTATTGCTGCTATAACGATAAACGACGAAGGTGATATAAAAAAGGGCATTGAAATGTTAAAAAAAGCATTAGAAAACAACAAGAATAAGAAGTCCCTGTCACAAATTTATCAAAACCTTTCGAGTGTTTATAATAAAATCTACGAATACGACCTTGCCGATTATTACAAAACTGAATTCTTAAAAAGCGTCGGTTTAGATTTTTTATTCTCGGAAAATGATGAAGAGGATGAGTCGTGAGTGGAATATCCAAATAGATCTTATTTATTAGTTACAATCTTTGTTGAACTTTGTAGAAGAAAAATATTGACAAGCTCCGAAAATGTTACTCTTTTTTCAACCAATCTCTAACAAATAAACCAGTTGGTGTCATATTTTCCCAAAGTTTTTTAGTGCAGCTTTGGGGTTTTAATGCTGAAGCTGCTTCTTTTTTGTCCCCATAACTGAAATTACACCAACTAATACTTACAGTGTCGGTACCTTGAATATGCTCTGCCATAGCATCAAGATATTTATCCGAAGTTTCGAAATTGATGTTTCCATGTCCAGAACTTTCGCACACACCCCATTCGGAAACAAATATTGGAATACGATGAATTTCTTTTAAAAACATTGGTAGCAGTCCTAAATGTGTAGCAGCATAAAAATGGAAGGTGTACATTACATTTGATGTATCGTGCAATTTTTTAGGTTCAACTTTATCAATAAATTGACACCATTGCGGTGTTCCAATAAGTATTATCGTTTTGGGAGCATTTTTTCTGATTATTGGAATTATTCTATTTGCATAATCGGCAATAGTATCCCAAGTAACGCCATTTCCATTTGGCTCATTACAGATTTCGTAAAATACATGTGATTTCTTACCATATTTCGAAGTCATTTCTTGAAAAAAAGCATCGGCACCCGATTGTATTTTTGTATTGGGGTTTCCTTGTGTTAAAATATGCCAATCGATAATGCAATAGATCCCTAGTTTTTCGGTCCAGCGAACAATACTGTCAACCATATCTTTATTCTTTTGAGGGTTTTTATAATATGAGTTTGCATTCCACCAATCGTCGGTATACATTGCTGCTCGAACAACATTTACACCCCAAAAATCGCGATTTGATTTAAGTGCATCATATGTTACACATTCAGGACAAAAGGTTGTGTTGTGGGTACTAAATCCTTTTAATTGAATTGCCTTGCCTTGTTCATTACAAAGTTGATGACCTTTAACTTGAAGTCGTCCATTTTTTGCAACTATTTCTTGAGAAAATAAATTTCCAACGTGAATAACTACATAAAGGAGTATTATAATTTGCTTAATCATTATCTATCTTTTTACTTATTATATATGCGTCAAAGTTATTCTGTTTTAGGAAAAAATGCATGTTACATTTAGTTCAATTTTTTTATGTTTCTTGTTTATTTGTAAGAACTTTCCCGAATCAAAATTGATTGCTTTCGATAAATTCTTTTAAAATAATCCTTTTGTGTTTTAATATTTAAAATCTCAATATTTACCTTTTGTATAGAAATATGAGGAAATTTTAAGCTAAGAAGTATGAATAATATATTGTTATATTAAGCTACCTCCCGTTTCGATTCTGCTCATTGTCTGGTTGTTGAGTGGAGTCGAAACGACAATAATAGAATACGACATTTAATAATTCTAACGACTTAGGGTCTACTGAAAAACTATTGTAATATTGGGAATAAGAAACATATAGAAGTATAACAATTATTATGTTTAAAGTTTATTGGTGAATTCGTCAATTAGTTGTGCACTTGAAATACAAAAGATGAATCGAGCATTCGACAAAAATGTGTGCGATGAGTAAAAAACGCTACACAATGGCGTTATAAACGTTTATCAAAAGTTTTAATCTTTTAAATTGGTTTTGATGAGCTCGCTTCACTCGGTTTTTTGTCTTGAATTTTTGTAACTTTTGGGTCAAGCCAAAAGTTAGACATCAAAAAATAACAAAATAAACCATTCTCAATGAGGTTGAGTAAACCCTACTTATTATTTTTAATGTGTATTTTTCTTTAACTATTATGAAATAAGAGTTGCGTAATTATAGATACCTTTAACCTGAATTATTAATAACACTTTCCGATAATTTTAAAAAAAAATAACAGAACCAGGTTTAATAATAGAATAAAAAATAAAGCTATGTCGACACAAATACAAACTAAAAAGCTTTCAACTATTGTAAAAACAATAGTTTGCATTGTACTATTTTCTCCCATCATAGGAAGTTTTGCTCAATCTAAAACCGTTATCACTGCTTCCGACTCTCGTATTATTATTAGTGGACGTTTTGATAAATCGGATCCCAACAATGTGATTTTTGCATTTCCGGGCGTTAGTATTAAAGCAAAATTCGAAGGTACTTCTATCGATGCACTATTAATCGAATATGGAAGTGGAACTGCTATAACAACGAACTATTGCAATGTTATTATTGATGGTGGAACTCCAACGGTTCTTCAATTATCTTCATCGCAAAGTGTTTATCCTTTAGCAAATGGATTATCGCAAGGAGTTCATACTGTTGAACTTTTTAAACGTACTGAAAGTAATGTTGGAAATATTATCTTCAAAGGGTTTCAGTTAGACGAAGGTAAAAAACTTGTCGCAGCCGATGCTTTACCAAAACGAAAAATAGAATTTATTGGTAATTCAATTACTTGTGGGTATGGTAACGGAATTTCTACAACATCGCCCGACAATTTCCATTTCACATCGGCAAATGAAAATAACTATAATGCTTGGGGAGCAGTTGCTGCTCGTACACTCAATGCACAATATTCATGTGTTGCCTATTCTGGAAGAGGATTGTATCAGAATAATACCGGTTCCAAAACCGGAACGTTGCCTCGTATTTACGACCAGATAATTGCTGACGATGCCTCAACAGCATGGAATCATTACAATTATATTCCCGATGTTATTGTTATAAATTTAGGAACAAACGATTTTTTTGCCGAAGTAGCTTCTGCTTCTTATACGGTTGATTCTGCAACGTTTGTTAAAACCTATATCGATTTTATTACCAAACTTCGTGGATATTATCCAAATGCATCTTTTGTTTGTTGTGTTGGTACCATGATGAGTGACTCTTATCCTTCAGGAGGTAAACATTGGACCCGTATTCAAAATTATGTTTCATCGGTTCGTACGTATTTTAATACTCTTGGCGATTCAAAAGTTTTTTACCTAAAACTGGAACCACAAAATTCTCCGTATGGTGAAGATTGGCATCCAACGGCAGTTACCGATAAGATTATGGCAGATACATTAACTCAATTTATAAATAAAAACATACACTGGGATGTTTGCCCCGGTAGTGTAGAATTGGGGAATGATATTAATCTAAAATAGACACAAACGCCTATTATTTAAAACTCTCATTCGAATTCAAATACCAGAGTTAGTTATTCGTGGTACAAAAATGGAAAAATATTGAGTAGCGAAATATCTCCATCGGTTCAAATATCCGATACTACTGGAGTAACTTGCATTTATAAGGTAATGCGCGATAGTGCTAATTGTAAATACGAAGACGAAATAAAACGAACAAATGCCCTACGAAAAACAGGAACTATTTGTCGATGGTTTGATAATAAACGAGCATCAGTTGTTTTAACATTCAACGATTGGTCACTTAGACATCCTGCTATTGTTGTTCCTGAACTTAAAAAGCATAACATGACTGGAACATTTTTTGTTATTGGCGGAAACGTAAGTAATTGGACTCCTATTTTAAATGCAGCTAAAGATGGAAATGAGATAGGGAATCATACAAAAACACATCCTAATTTTTCAAAATTTACTATTGCTTAACTCGATGCAGAAGTAAAATATACCGATAGCATTATAAATAAAAATATACCAATTCAAAAGGTATTAACATTTGATTATCCTTTTGGTGCTAATAGTGCTAGTTCTATCGATTTTCTTGAAAAGATGAATTACTTGGGAGCATGTGTTGTTAATAAAGGTTGAAATCTTATTTCAATAAATTATAGTACCATAGCAACATTGTTTGCCAGACATTACTCTGCAACAATCGAAAAAATGGATAGTTTTTCTTAACGTAATGTCATTGAGTGCGGACTTGCAGGTGTAACTCACAATTTTTTAATCACCGTCCCTTTTGCAGCATAAATGTCAGACAGCGTAAGATTTTCTGTGTCGTCGAGCCACACTTTGAGGGAGTCGGCAAGCTTTTCGGCTCTGTCGGGACGCAACTCGGTAAACTCGTATTGAGCAATCAATCGGCCTTTTCGTAGTAAAGCAGAATCAATATTTTTTAGATTGGTATTGAAGGTTGCTACAATCTGAATATTAAGGCAGTCGCTCAACAAACCATCGGTAATGTTTAAAATGTTTGAAACAGCTTGATTGTGATGATTATCATCGCGACTACGCAACACATTTTCGGCATCCTCGATAAATAAAATACTATCGGGGTTTCTCATCAAAAAGGGAATAAAACCAGGGTCGGAAAGCATTTCGGTTAAGTTGGGTGGAACAAATATCTTATTTTTATTTACTTGATTTATCAAGTAACGAATATAGGTTGTTTTGCCAGTGCCCGGTTTACCATGTAGCAACACTAAACCTTTACTTTTGCTTATACTCAGTGCCATGAAAATATCGTTGTGTATCTTATCAAAGCCCTGATTGTAGTTCAAGTTAAAATCAATCACCGGGTTAGGAATTGTAAAATCGTGTGTATTGAATCCATTACTATCGTGATACAATAAACCGAGCTTTCCTTTATCGGAATGAAAAACTTCTAATTCGGCTGCTAATAGTAGAAATTCAGACGGATCGTGAATGCCTTCCTTGTAAAAGAGAAAGCCACTGGCAAACATAATTTCATCATCATGGTCAAAGCGTCCCTCGGTGAGCATTACATACATGCCATCTTCAATTTCCAAGAGAGCTTCGGTAATATATTCTCGTTTACCTTCATTTTCAAATGACCGCAACATTTCGGCTCTGCTTGCACTGTTATAATCCTGATAGAAATTACCAAATTGTTTATAACTCCAAAGCAACGTAAATTCCGTTTCGTTAAGTAAGCGGTCGATATAGATTTGCCCCACATAGGTATAATCGGCAACGGTATTATGTTTTTCGGCATACCATTTCGATATTGGGAAACGTGTTGAAATATTGCCACCTTGACCAAATAGATGAGAATGATTCAGTACAGTCTTATTTTCTATCGATGCAGAATTGTGCAATTCAGGAGACGTTGTTTGAGCTTTCATGTAAGTGTTTTTATGTTTTTTAGGATGTTCATTTATATAGCTTAATACTTTATCCATATCATAGCTTTTATAACCTTTTTTGTAATCAGAAAGAGTATAATCGTTTTTTATGCGATAAATGTTTACTGTAGAAACATCATATCCTCGTTCCGTAAGTTTGTGTTTTATCGTTGCATCGGTTATATCTTCAAGATACTCTAATACTTTCCCCAACTCGCAACCATACATTCCTGGTTCCGAGGGTATCGTTTTGTCCATACAATGGATTACGGTAAATATTACATCTTTATCGGCAATGGTATATCCATGTTCGGCAACCTTAGCTTGAATGTTATGAAAACTTAATGAATTGATATATCTTATTACTCGTTCTATGTCATAAGAATGTTTGTTGTTTTCAAATGTAATCGGAAACCATTGAACCCAATTAGGGGCTATGGTATATCCTCGTTCTTGTAACGCAGCAAGCATTTCATTCAACTGTATTTTCTTAAAGAACTCAATAATAATCGCGGGATCGTAAGAATAAGCTTTGGTTACTTTTCCTTTATTTAAGATGCCAACTTTATTCATATATCGAGCATCTAATGAGGGTATGTTGCATAAAAAAGACTCGCTTACATCATAACCCAATGTTTTAAGCTTTGCCGACATTGCATCGGCTTGTAACAGATTCTTTTTCTTTTCTTTTTTTAAATTCATCGTATTTGTATTTCAAAATTACTGGGTTTTGTTTTATTTAATTGTTTGTTGATGTGTTGTAACCATTGGTGATAGAGACGCGATGCATCGCGTCTCTACGGTTCGTCATTCACAAAACGGATCATCCAACCAACATACCGGATTATTTATTATATACTGTTCAATGCGTTGCAACGATTTGTTGTTTCTAATAATATGGTCGTGAAATCGTGATTGCCATGCAAAATCGTCAGTACATTTACGTGCATTGATGGTAACCGCCGATTTAAATCCCCGAATGATAGATGCCAAATTTTTAGATTGTGAACCAAATTTGTTTTTATGTTCAATGACATAGTCAGATGTATTGGTTGCCGTGGTTGCCGTGGTTGCCGTAGAGACGCGATGCATCGCGTCTCTACCATCGGTACCACCCGTACCATCACCACATACCGCATTTACATTACATTTTTTATTATATCTATTTTCACCAATTATAATGATTGCATGAAAATGGTTGGGCATAACGACATATTCACCTAATTGTAGATTCATATCTGGTCTCATTTCTACTGTTTTTATCCATTCGGTTTCTACCATTTTCCCAATTTCCGACAATTCCATATTACCATCTATAATTTTACCAAAATAACATTCTCGTTGTGCTGTGCAAATGGTTACAAAATAGAGAACATTGCTGTCATAATCCCAATTTTGTAAACGTGACGACGGTATGCGGTATTTGTTTTTATATTTATTGGTCATTTCTAAAAATAGAATACATTATTTATAACAACAATATGCTTGTATAAGTATCATTTTTTTTGTATTTATTTTATTCATTTTTCTTTCTTAAATCTACAAAAAAGTTCCAATTACTGCAATAATTCCGGAGCATGCTGTAAAGCTAAGCGAACCAAGTCGGCAGTATCGCATGTTTGTAATTTTTGATGAATGTTATGTCGGTGTGTTTTAACGGTTTTGGGGCTAAGGTTTAGTAAACGGGCAATTTCTTTATCTGTATAATTAGCAACGATATAGCGAGCAATTTTAATTTCTTGTTCACTCAATTTTTTTAGTTCAACTAACCTTCCTTTTCTACCGGCAGTTATTTGTTTTACCGTATTGCTGTAAATGTATGGTTCTGCTGGTTTGTGTGAAACAATCATGGTATTGGCAAAATACATGTATTCGTCAGCATCTTTTGGAACAAAATTCACGCAGGTGCATTGTACCCAATGGTAGTACTTGCTGTTTTTGGGTAATAAGCGATACTCGTTGCGATATTCACTGGCAAGCTTTGAATGTAAGACAGTAACTGCTTGAGCAAATTTTTGGAAATCGTCGAGGTGTAAAATGGAGAATAAGAAATGTATGCCCATGGCTTTAATTTCTTGAGGAGTATAGCCAATAAAATCGCAAGCAAAATCATTACAGTCAATAATATATCCTTGCATAATACCGTCTTTTAGTTTGAGACGAATAATACATTTTAGTACTTTAAAAACATCTTGTGTTTTATCGAGTTCTTTAATTAATGGTTTCATTTTTTAGGGTTTAATAGGTATTTGTAATTTTATAATCGTATTCAAATATACAGAATATACTGTCATAAAAATACACCCTAGGGTGTATTTTTAGCTACAAATAATCCGCTACATTTGTTTCATTCTTTAAAATAAACGAAGATGTTAAAAAGCAAACATTTCAATAAGCGGATACATTATTGTATAGACTGCCTTAAAACAGCTAACAAATCGGCTATTCATAAACTTTTGCCCTCGAAAGTCTCTAACATTGTGGCAAAACAAGGAAGAATTGCAGCAGACATTCCAAATTATTTTGTAATGGAAGAAATAACCGCAGCAGAACTTTCTTATAAATCGGTAATACAAGAAAGAACTTCTGAGATACTTTCTTATATAGAAGCAAAAAATGCAAGTACTGTCCCTGTATTTCCTAATAGATTGGCAATACCATCAAGAACTGCCGATAAATGCTCAAGCTTACACGTAAAACAAGCAAGAACTGCCGATAAATGCTCAAGCTTACAAGTAAAACAAGCAAGAACTGCCGATAAATGCTCAAGCTTACAAGTAAAACAAGCAAGAAGTTTTGCAATACTCTTTACTTTGAGGAGGGGGCTTTCAAAGTTTTATACATTCACAGAATTAGGTAAAAAAAGAATTAAGTTTTTATTTCATGTAATAAGTAATAATGTAAAAAAAGTAAATTTTATGGAAGTAGTAATTGTTTTAGGCTTAAGTAAAACAAACGATGCACAAGCCTTAGTTAATGCCAACACTTATTGTACTGATGTTTTGGCAAGTTCTTATTTCGCAACAGCCGATTTTGCGGCACAAATTACCAAAGTTCAAACAGCTGCTGAAAAATTGCAAGCGGTTTTAATGTCGACCAATTCGAATACGAAAACCGACGACACAAAAACGGCAAGGATGTGTTTAGATAAAGAATTAAAAAAGTTGAAACGTATGGTCGAAAATGTAGCTAATGACCCCAGTGTTTCCGATACCGACCGAATAACCATTGTGCACAGTGCAGGCATGAGTCCCAAAACACAAACCAATCCGAAACAGCGCGTTTTTGCAGTGAATAATGCTGAGGTTTCAGGCTCGCTATGTTTTGTTGCTGCCGGAGGTGTTGCAGCCAACGAATGGCAATATACCCTCGACACCATTGGTTTTACGAATCGTGTTTCATTACCCTCAACCACTAAAGCACGTACCGAAGCTTCGGGCTTTACTCCCGGTGCCAAAGTTGCGTGCTTTCATAAAGCTATTGTTGCAAACACGGCAACCGATTGGGAAGGTCCAATTATTATTACCATTCTGTAATTTATGTAACGATTTTGCATGCAAGGTCTTTTACCATTCAATATCAAAGGGCAAGATGTCTGTTTTGCCCTTTTCACATTCTTACAAAATGCATTTCATTATGCACTTTACGCCATCGGCTAAATATTTGCTGTTGGTGAGCTGAAATATTGCACTAGCATTGGGGTTTGAGCTTTCGCCAAACTCCTGTTGTTTGTTTTTTGAGTCGCTGATACTATGCCATTTTGGACTTTTATCAGCAACTAGTGAGAGATGAAACAATTTCTTATTTTTAAATGTACTGTATGAGCATGAAGGCAACGAAAATTGTCCATAATGGGGCAACGAGAATTAAGGTTGAATTTCCTTTTAATAAAGAAATAATAAGTGTATTACGGCAAATACCCGATGCAAAATGGAGTGCAACAAAAAAAACATGGCATATTCCCTATACAACGTCTGCATTTTCCGATTTAAAAAAGCTCTTTCCCGAAATAGAATATCCTGAAATAAAACAAATTCCGATACTACAGAATAGCATTGATAATGAATTTCAGAAAGAAAATCAAACGGAGGAGGTAGAGACGCAAACGAATAAAAAAGAGACGCAAACGAATAAAATAGAGACGCAAACGAATAAAAAAGAGACGCAAAGCATTGCGTCTCTACAGGAAATATGGAATAAGAATGAAATCACCATTGATGTGATTGGTCGGAAGATTTTGTTGAAAATGCCAAAACAAGATACGGATGTTCATTTTGTGCAATCGCTAAAATTTAGCCGATGGAACAATGCTCAATTTCGTTGGATTATTCCTAATTATCCTGCTAATTTAGAATTATTAAAAGATTATTTTAAAGATAGGATTGGACAAATTACCGTTCACGAACACTATGAAATAGAAATAAAGCCAGGCATTAACCATTCTGTTACGAAAAATGAGTTGTTAATCATTAAAACCATTAACGGTCGCATCAAAATCATTTTTGGATTTAACAAAGAATTGACAAAAGCTATTAAACAGATGCCTTATGTTAATTGGGATGCAAAGAATAAATGGTGGACTATTCCTTATACAGAATTGCTACTCAATCAAGTAAAAGAGCTTGGCACATCACTACAGATGGTAGTTACGGTAAAGGTTGAGGATCAAGACAAGACTAAAGCTCCAAGAATCACCGCTTTTGATATTCCCAATTACAGAACTTGCCCCGAAGAGATGAGCCAAAAACTTATAGAATTGCGTTATAGCGAACATACGCAACGAACCTATCTTGCTGCTTTCGAGGAATTTATTAATTATTATCACCAATATGATATTTCAACAATTGATGATATGAAGGTTGTAGCGTTTATTCGTTATTTGGTAACCGAAAGAAAAGTATCAACGGCATATCAAAATCAGTCGATTAATGCAATAAAATTCTATTATGAAAAGGTATTATTTAGTCCCCGAAAGGTATATTATATCGACCGTCCAAGAATAGAGAGAACCTTACCAACGGTATTAAGTAAAGATGAAGTTGCTAGTTTGATAAAGCAAGTTGTGAATGTAAAACATAAAACAATTTTAATGTTGACTTATTCTTCGGGTCTAAGAATCAGCGAATTGTTGAATTTGAAATTAACTGATATTGATTCTCAACGGAAACAAATAAAGATAGAGCAAGGCAAAGGTAAAAAGGATAGATTTACGGTACTTTCAGATAAGGTATTGCCTTTATTGAGAGAGTATTATACGCAATATAAGCCTGCGTATTATTTGTTTGAGAGTCCCGATGGCAAACAATATTCAACAACGAGTATTCATATTATATTGAGCGATGCAGTTAGAAAAGCTGGAATCAAGAAACGTGTAACGATGCACACTTTGCGACATTCGTTTGCTACTCATCTTTTAGAGCAAGGAACGGATTTACGTTATATACAAAGTCTTTTGGGTCACGAAAGTACAAAGACAACACAGATTTATACACATATTACAACTAAAGGTTTTGACCAGATAAAAAGTCCGTTAGATAGTTTGGAAATATAGATTTAATTAGTATATTTGGCTTATACTTCGAAACTTCAATAAACATTTTATATATGGTTTATTTCATAATTTTAAAGTCTATCAATTCACTTTTAAAGGTAATCGGTGACTTGAAGATAAATTGGATGTATCAGCAATAGCTGATACAGAAGTGTTATGCACAAGTATAAAAAAAGCCATCATGATAATGAATTACTAAATAAAATAAAAATGCCAACGATAATTAATCCTGATAATTTAGAGTATAAAAAGGATACTTCAGCCTTAGATCAATTTGAT
>Ga0302296_1000851_pt1 | contig 23814 bp, 20 predicted proteins | sample III_Fen_N3_1_FD_194546 | JGI IMG/M metagenome (GOLD analysis project Ga0302296, IMG submission 194546) | Peat permafrost microbial communities from Stordalen Mire near Abisko, Sweden - III_Fen_N3_1 | ecosystem: Environmental > Terrestrial > Soil > Wetlands > Permafrost | place: Sweden: Abisko...
CCTCCTCCAGTCCAAGATATGTCGAAGCGACCTGCGTGAGCAGTTGTTGGAGCACAACCAATTACTCCTCCGTGTAGCTGCCCAATTACTCTGTTGTTCTGGTCAAAAAAAGGTCCACCTGATGATCCCCCTTCCAAAGCTCCATCATTTATACTTGTTGTCCAATGTGTATTAACAGGGGAAATACTTTGACGTAGAGGATATGTACACAAATTAAATACAATTTGGGAGGTATTACTTGCAGCAGTGCCAAAGGTAGATATTTTCATTACATCGCCTTTGGGGTGTCCAAGAATGGCACCTGATGTTGGTGCCACACCAGATCTCGTCCAACCAAGATAACGGATACCTGAGTCTGGATCACCATTAACCGGGTTTTGATTCATCTCAACCAAAGCAAAATCCGAATTAAACCAACCAGCTCGAAAAGTAGCCCGCTGAAATGTATAAAAACTATATGGCTCTGATCCTGTATTACAATTAGATCTTTTGTATTGAAACCGAAAAACCCAATTCTCTGCATTTGCTATTTCCTGAGCTGTTAAGGTTCCATTCCCAACTTCATTATTGGAGCATGCATTGATGTTGTTTATATCATTTCCAATATCTATACAGTGAAATGCAGTAAGAATATTTGGGGTAAAATCTTGGCAGGCATTATTAAGGAGAGAGCCTGAACAAATCCTTTCCATATTAGAAAGTATAATCATTGCAACTCCATTAGATTGAATTGCCCAGTTTGAGTTACAACTTACATCGTCTTGGCAATAAAGATTTGAGTCTCCAAAATTTGTCGGTTGGAATATATTTCTAAAACCGTGAACTATTCTTGATAAATTGAGTACGCTATTGCCTTTCTCTTCGCTAGGTTCGAATAATTCTAAAATAAGACCATCACCTTTTATTATATCAGAACTAAAACTTCCATTTTTGGCAATTGATTCTGATGTTATGGGCCCGTAAATCATACTTCCCTCTTCATTGTAAATGTATATTTTAGTTTGACTAGAAATTATCAGTTTGCTGAATATTAGACTTAATGAATAAGCTTTTTCTGATTTAATTTTCAGCTTCCAAACCCTTCCTCCTTCAGTCTCAAACCAATCACCTGAATTCTCTAAAGTATAGTTGACTTCAACCCCTTTCCCAAAACGATAGGGAAGATCTAACCCCAGACTTTCTTCTTCTTTAGTCTCTTTCAATGCTTTTTCAACATCAACTTTAATATTTATGGTTTTTGATGGAGGCGGCGATTTAAAAATGCCGGATTCTTTTACTACTCTGGTAACCGATAGTGTAGACTTAACTTGAGAGAACGAAATTAATGTGACAATAAGAAAAGTAATTGTAATAATAATCTTTTTCATATCATTTGATGTGTTAGGTTTATGGTTATTTTATCTCAAAATCAGCTCTAAGATTCCGTGTTGTGCTATGGCCCTCAATGTCAATAAGTGTGAAGGCAAAAACAGTAAAATATTTACCAGATTCCAACTTTTTATTATCAGGATTGCTGCTCCAGAAGGCACTTTCCAAAATAGTTTCACCTATTGGGAAAATTTGAGTATAATAAGGCAAGTTAATGGTCTCGCAATTTATAGGATTTAAGAATGGCTTACCAATAGGAACAAATGATGAGTCAACATTATAGTTGTCTGACTTTTTGTTCACATATAAAAAGTCTTTTTCATTTTGAAATACTTTACATGATAAATAATTGGATTTCAGTTTCAATTCTAAATCTTTCTCTGAATTATTAATTGCTTCAAAAGCTAAAACCATATCCTCGCCAACCTCGAAAATCTTTTTTTCGGCTTTATTTTTATCCATTGTGACTATTTTAAAATCAATCTGATCCAATTGAGAAAAATTTTCTTTCTCGCATCCTGCCCCCATTAAGGCAAAGAGCAAGACAAAAATGCCGATTTTAAAAAATGTTGTTTTCATTGTTTTTAGTTTTTAATAAAAGAACTCAAATAAACTGATAGCAATGTAGCGATGAAATTAAAACAGGTGGAGGCCGTTCCATGGTTTTGGTTTTTAGGATGATTGCTTATTAATAAACATATACTATTGATTCCAAAAACCACAAAAAGGTTGCGTCGGACAGGCGGTGTTTGGTAACATAAAAGTTTAGAGAGGTAAAGTTTGCTTTTGTAGCTGTAATAGTGTATATGTATTGTGCTGGTTTTAAAAGGTTTTTGGGTGGGAAAAGTGCGGTGTTGTTCGGGCGGTAAGGGTTGCAAATCGGCGCAAGCGGGGAGAATGCTGTTAGCGAATTGAATAGAAAGAATAAGACGGATCGTAGTTTTATAAAAAAGGATTCCATCTCTTTATGAAAGATGGAATCCTTTTATCGGTACATTGTGATTAGTGTTTTACTATTAATTGTTTGGTCGAGTTTATCTTCTTGTTGTTTACTTTCACAAAGTAGTTCCCGTCTTTTAAGCTACCCACAGGTATTGTAAACTTATTCCCTGAATTTTTTTTCTGGATTTTTACTGTTCCATAAATATCTAAAACGGTAACCGTATAAGCATCATCTGAAGACCAGTTCGCACTTTTTGATCCTTCCGCCTCACCAGTACTGATTGTAATTTCAACTTCGTTTGATGCAGGGTTCGGGCTCATTAAATAATCGCCATAATAATTGAAATATTTATAAACCAGGTCCGAACATCCGCAAGCGTTTGTTGCCTGAACTTCAATGCGATAACACATGGGTTCAGGGAAAGTAATCTCAGCATGATCCATCCAGGAATAAATATTAGCATAACCATAAGGACTCACAATCCAGGTATAGTAATCAGTTGTGGAATAATTTGGTGATGGCATTGCATAAAAATTAAACGGATTGGAACCATTAGTTGGATCGGTAATATAAGAAACGATAGGGACTCCCACCGAAACGGTTTTTGCCGGTAAGGTAACACCTCCACAATTTGTGGCTACATTTACTGTAATTGTTGCTGGCCCTGGTGTACTGCTTGTAGCATAAGCATACCCACTTGTTGGATCAATCGTTAAGTTGTTATTGGTGCTTGTACAACTCCAATCAACTAATGCTCCCGGAGGAAGATTTGAAACTGAAAATGTTGAGCCGGAAGAGCAAACTAACGAGGGGCCAGAAATTGTTCCATAGTTAATATTTAATATTTCAGTATCATAAGGTGAATAAATCTCACAGTTTTCATTATAAGCACGCACTTTTATTACTGAAGAACAATCTGAAAATAAAGTAGCTGAAGAACCTGAGCCAACAATTGTTCCGTTTGATGTCTCCCACTGATAACTTGTGGCGCCAAAAACTTCCGGTGTTGTTATAACATTACCATTCGGATTATAAGTTAAGTTATATTCTTGTATTTGCGGTGTGCCTACACCATTATCCTGTTCAGGGATGATTTTAATGATAGCACTGTCGAGCGTGTTAAACGAGCCATTTGGTGTAGAAAAATCACCTATAGAAAAATAGCCATTATATTGTCCATACCAGCCCCAGTTGCAATGAAATTCACCAACTGAATTATAACCATCAATTACCCACGAGTGCCCATCAAATTCTAAATTACCCGCATTATAAATAATTGGTCTTTCCTGGTCTATCTCATCCTCAAGCCATTCCTGCCAATTGAATAAATGAGAATTTTGCCATATAACATCTACATTGCTTTGGCATCCCATGTGGTCCCTTAGCCCATTTTTGACTTTATTTGGTGTTGAGCTGGAGCTGTTTGTGCCATAATTAGTGTCACAAGCAAGACCGCAATGATAGATAAGCGATGCATTATCGTCATCAGAAGTATCTAAGTTCATGTTTTTCCATGAATAACTTCCCCAGTCACTTTCAATCTTGCACTTCCAATACCATAACACTTGGGCCATCGCCACAGCGGAACAACCGGCAGGGCATTCATCCGGACAAAAACGATTAAATCCTCCTCGCTGCCCCCATTCTGTACTTATCATATTACTACCAACGGAATAGCTTTTTAGTGTCAAATAGTTTTCATCCGTGTACTCTTCCCATTGCTTTTTGATTTTTTCAGACTGCTTTATCTTTTTAGCTTTTATTTCGGCAATGGAAAATTTATATCTCTCAAGCAAAACCAACAATCCTGGGGGCATTATTTCGGGATCATAGGCTCCTTTTTTACAATTCCCCAGTACCGGTGGCGCTGAAGAATCAGCAGAAACGATCACAAATCCATCTTTTGGATAGCTGACAATATAATATAGAGTATCAGTCTCATTTTTAACAACAATAACATTGTCAAATGCCACATTCTGGGTTGCAGGAAAATCCTTCCTATAAACTTTCTCGGCAACCTTTAAAATGGTTTCTTTTTTTACATTTTTACCAAACAAACAAATTGGAACAATCAATAACAGCAAAAGTGTTAGTTTTTTCATAGTCACTTATTTTTCGCGATTAAAATATTTTTGTAATTCACCTTTTCTGATTATTTCATTAATGGCAGCAGTATCTGAGATAGAAAAGATTCCATCAGGTATATTGTCCCTGTAATATTCAGTGTAGGGGTCTTTATCAATGATATACTTATACAAAGTATCATGGGGCAAATAACCATATTTGGTTTCCTTTCTCATGTATTCCTTAAAAGTTAAACCCAAGAACACATCATATTCGTTACTTGATTCTGTATCTAATACGTATCCATTTATTAACCGTGCCCGCATTTTATATACTGTGTCGTTGCTCGTATAATCGAATTTATAACGTTCACTTGTATAACTCGCCCTGAATATCTCGTTTCCTTTCATGCCAATTGTCACCAGGTCATAATAGTCACCTCTGGTTTTATAAATGGATATTCCAGGATACAATGCTTCGGGTTTACACCCTGCTGCCATCAATGTAAAGAGCACGACGACAGCACCAATTTTATAAAGTATTGTTTTCATTTTTTCATTTTAAAATTTGATAAACAAAATTGATTTGATGAGTGGTTGCCCAGAATAAAAGAGATTAGGTGGAGGCCGTTCCATGGTTTTGGTTTTTAGGATGATTGCTTATTTAATAAGCATATACCATTGATTCTGAAACTGGTAAAAAGGTTGCTTGCCGAACAGCGTGTTTGGTAACATAAAAATTTAAGATGATAAATTTTGGCTTTGTAGCCAAAATAGTGTATATGTATTGTGCTGGTTTTAAAAGGTTTTTGGGCAGATAAAGTGCGGTATTGCGGCGGACTCGGATTACGAACCCAGGCCAGCGTGCGGTTATAAACAACCGAGGGGAAAATACTTCAGTTTTCCCCTCTGCCTTCTTACTACAACAACTTTTAGTGTTTTACTATTAATTGTTTGTTGTAAGTTTTGTTATTGAAGCTCATTTCAACAATATAATTTCCATCTTTCAGATTTGATGTTGATATTTTAAACTTACCACCAATTCTATTTTCATTGTAAACCATGTTACCTTGGTTATTATATATTCGTATATTAAACATCTTATCGGTAGTCAACTCAGACTGAAGTTGTCCTGTGGATTCGCTTCTTAACGAAACTTCGACTTCATTGGACGCAGGATTTGGAGCCAGTAAAAGTTCATCACATGAAACATGTATATCATTAACAACAGTAGATAAGATACCACAAGCATTTTGGGCAGTGGCAGTTATTGATACATATCCATCAAACCCATTCCCTGATGCATAGACTTTGCACTTCTTCCCGAATGAGCTGCCATATATATATAACGGGGGTGTTACTTCCCAACTTACCTGTTGATTATTATCTTCGCGTATATCATAAAACAATCCATCACAATTGATCCATTGGGGCGCCTCAAAAAGTGGAGTTAGAGGTTCGCCTGACCAAACATCTTTGCTTGAGCTCGATGTTGCCCCAGATGGAGTTGTGATAGTTAGAGAAACCAAGGCAGAACCGCTTTGAGCAGAGCCAGCAACAGTGTATGAAGAACTACCATCTCCGCTAACCTCAGTTAATGGTGCAATAACGCTCCAATCATAATTCAACGAAATATTGGTAAAAGATGATTCGGAAAATGTTCTTTGGGTATTGTTGCATAATGCTTCGGATGAGCCAGAAATTGTGGGATTAACAAGTTTGTAGTAAACTAAAGAACTAGAGTTGAAAACACATTCTGCTATTGCATGTTGATAAAGACCCCACCAACCCCATTTTGACGTGACTATCCCTGCAGTGGCTGTCGTTACTGCAGAGTGGTCACCCGAACTATAAAAGATTTTTTCGTGATTTCCAGTATTTGATGTAGAAATATAGGCATCATTCGTCCAGTATTTCGATAAGTTTGGATTTCCATCGACCGTTGCGTTTATCCACGTATTCGTACTACTTCCCCCTTCAACAACATTCCATGCATAGGAATGGCAGTTATAATGGGAAGTGGCTGGGGCTAATTTATTGGGGGTGGTCCATTTGTTTCTGCTAATTTCTGCCGCTGCTGCTGCTTCCCAAGCTGCAATAAGTGGAGCAGTATCCCAATTATTTAAAACAGAAATAGTCTGCCCCATGGGCGTTTGTATGGTTCCCTGGCTATTTGCTGTTATAGCTGTCAGCATCAGGAACAAGGCAAAAATCAGGTTTCTAAATGTATAAATCTTCGCTTTCATTTTATTTGTTTTTTAAAATTTTTAAATAATCTTCCGATAAACTCATAGTTTTATTTACAACATCAGAGTCTAAGATTAAAATATAAGCAACATTTAATAACATTAACTCATTGTTATTGTATTCTTCAATCAAGGGCTGATATTTGTCGAGGTACATAATCCGCGATAAAATAGCACAGGTTGTCATCATTCCAGCGATGCCCCAGATTTGATGTGCCAACTCATACTTTTTCTTTTGATTATCAAGCGCCAATTGAAACAGTTCTATTTTTTCAGGAGCGGTCAGATCATTCAGGATTTCATACTGGGCAATTATGAGTTCATGCCTGATGATGTTATCTATATACATTCCGTTTTCAAGATCAGTATAGGTTTGCCAATCCCTGTTAAAATCCAACTGTTTGTACAGATAAAATAATTTCTGAAACTTATCCCCCCTTCCCCACAACTCGCCAAAACCGTTGCACATTGCATAAACCTTGTCGGATCCAGCTTGCAGGTCAGACATTGTCCAGATCAAGCTCATTTTCGGATAATCAAGACAGGATTTAATTAATGCGTCGGTTGAAAGGCAATGCAAGGTTTGTTCAGGAATCTTGAACATTTTAATTTGCTCATCAAAAGGTTTACCGAATGCCGCTTCTTCAGGATAAACGTAAACCTGATCGATCACTTCTTCGCATTTATTTTTCGTACAACCAATTGCAAAAAAGAAAAAACACAATAACAATGAGACTTTGCTATAACCCATCTGAAAGGATTTTGTCATTTTCCTTTACAATATCATCCAACAAACTAATATCGTCAAAAATGAGGTTGTTAATGAACGCATTGATTTTTTGGTCGCCATATTTCACCTTAACGTTTATTAGCTTTTTATCTTGTTGTCTTGCCAGTATCAATGCGGTTGTTTCCAAGCCTATTCCACCGTAGTATTTTTGCCTGTCTTTTTTCACTTTGTATTTCTGGCTGCATATGGTCATCAATTCCTTTGAATCGCCGGGATTCAATTTGTTAAGTATTTCGGTTTGGGCCATCAAAATTTCAATATATGTAATTTCACAAATAAATTTACCGATCTCCAGGTCAGTCGAATTTAAATCGAAACCATCCGGTTTATATCCGGCATAAACCTTCATAAGCTCTTTCCCCGCATCCGGTCTGCTTTCTAACTCTACAAAACCATTAAACGATGAGCGGATAAAGTTATAGCCCAATTGTAAATCATTTCGGGTAAAGACTAGTTGGATTTCAGGATAATTTAAACATGATTTTACCAATTCTTCGGTGCTTATTTTTTTAAGCAGGGGGGCAGGAATATTGAGCAGTTCAAGCCTCTTCATAAAGTCAGGAACAGATAACCATTCTTTACTCCCCGGTTTTACCGGGTAATCCCATTTGGGACTTTCTAATTGTGAAAAGGCGATGATGGGAACAAATAAAATTAAGATTAGTAATTTCATAGTTTTAATTTTTAAAATTTGACAAGTTGTAATTCTGATATTCTACTCTGATTTGAAGAAAAGACTAAGTAGGTGGAGGCCGTTCCATGATATTGGTTTTTAGGATGATTCGCAGTTAAATAAACATATACTATTGATTCTGAAAACCGCCTAAAGGTTGCGTGAAGCGAAGAGTGTTTGGTAACATAAAAGTTTATGGAGCAAAATTTTGGTTTTGTAGCCAAAATAGCTTATTATGAATTGTGTTGCCGAATCAAAAAAGTTAATTATTTTAATAATCACAAATCACCAAGGCTAATTCCACTCTCAAATAATGACTTTACCCTTTCTGTATTGGTGTAGACGTATGAATCATAGTGTGATACTATACCTGATTTGTTTCGATTGATTTATACACACTATCACTGGGCAATTCAATAATTTCACTTGTAATCAAATTCGTTGTTTGCAGATTTTTGAAGTCGTTCTTTTTTCTTCTGGTTATTTTTAATTCGGTTACGTTCAATTTCTTCGGCTACTTTTTGTACCTCTCTTTCGTATTCCTCCACTTTCTGACGAATCTCCCCAACCTTGTTTTTATCTCTTTGATAATAGAAAACATCTTCTAGCATATTGAAATTCTCCGGATTAATCCCGTTGGTCGATTTAATATAGCGGTATTTCAGATCATTATCTTTTAGTTGGCTGTTCCTGTTCAATTGCCAGATATTGCCACCAAAAGAAAGCAAAATGATTAAAGCCATTGAGATCATTGTAATAGCAGCCTTGCTATTTCGGAAATCCACACTGAAAAAATGATCATTGCGGACAGCTATATTTTGAGGGAACTTCAGGAGGGTGATCTTTTCATCAATCGGGGTAATTACCGCTTTTATTTCGATAAAAACTTTATTGAGATTCTCACTTACCTTGTTAACCGAATAGGCCGAAATCTGTCCCATGGTTTTTATTTGTTCCGGTGTAAACTGCTGTTGGTTAATCCTGATTTGTAAATCTTCGATAAGTGAGTTTAGTATCTCTGAATCAGAAGTTGAATTAGCCTGGTTACCTTGAATTGACTTTTTGCTCAATTCATCTATCTTTTGTTTTAATTCTTCGAACAGTGTATAAACTGCTGAAGAATCCATTTTACTGCTACCCATAAGTATTGATCTTTAAATTGCTTATAATCTGAATCCTTTCTTCTTCCTTCGCTTTTTGGCTTCCAGTCTAAAAACTTCTGCCTGATTGTCATCATAGCCGGTTGAAGGTTTTAGTATATCGAATATTCCACCCAAAGTTGAAGCTGCTTTTTTAGTGACCGAAGATAATTCCATGCTTTGATGCCATTCATCTTGTTCTGGTTGGTGTTTTTGAGCCTGTTGTGACCTCACATTTTGCTGTAACCGGTAATTGATTTTGGAATAACTGCAGGTCCTGTCAATTTTGGAACCGTTGAACTCATACCCATTCTTCCCAAACCGGACTCCTTGTATTTTGTCTGTGTCCCCATTATTTCGGAGTTCGGTTGTAATACCCGATTTGAGTAGCTCTGTTTTTAATTCCTGCCAACCCCGGCAAGTAGATACAGCCGATTGCAGCGCATGATAAATTTCGTATTTGGTTTTATCGGGTTCTTTTAACCGATGCTCCTTTACATTCTCCTTCCCTGTTGCAATATAAAGGCAATGCTTTTTTGTAAGTTCCATGCAAATCTTTACGTTCCGCAACTTTTCGTTTTGATCGGAAATCCGTTTCCCGTTGTTATCAATCCGGTTGATCACGATATGGATGTGTGGATGGTCTGTGTCGTGGTGCCGGGCAATGATGTACTGGGTATCTCTATATCCCATCTTTTCCATGTACTCCAGTGCCATATCAGCCATAAATTGATCGGTCAGCCTGTTTTTATCCTGAACAGAAAAGTCCAGCGAAATATGCGCCACCGGTTTTACTATTTTCGGGTTCAGCTTTTGCTGTGCAACAAAACTTTGAATAATGGATTCTTTGTCTTTCAGCCTTACTCCTTCAGCATAAAGCAAATGGGAATGGTCCTTATCCAGGACATAGTTTACCACGCCACGAAACCCACGGCCTTGTACAATCTTAGCAATCATCTTCAATCTTTTTGATTACATTGTCCAACCGCTCGTTCATAGAAAGGCATTGCCTGTGTACATCGGAATACCCGGCAGCATTTGCTCGGTGCGCAACCTGGTTAACGTTGTTGGCCATACCGCTGAGTTGCCGTATATATCGCATCTGCTCCAATGTGAGGTGTTGCTTTACCACACTTGACCGGATACAAAGACGGATGAACTCGCTGCGGTTAATCCCGGCTTCACGGGCTTTGGCTTTAAGTGTATAATATTCTTCTGTGTCCATCTTGATCGTGATTTTATACCCCTTCTTCTCTGCAGGTGCTTTGGGTGGCCTGCCACCGATATTCCTGTTTTTGATTGTTTGCATGATTGATTATTTAATTGTTTTGATTAGACCGGCGGGATGTTCTTTAGCCTCGCAGAGCAAGGTATCGGGCAGACCGATACACAAACTTGCTCTCCACTCAAACGGGATAATTCTGCATGAATATGGCTAGCAATAAATAAATTATCTGATTCTATCCGAAAATGTTTATTTCCATTCATTCATATTTATTTCGGTTCAGAATTATTCATAATTCGCTGTTCTGCTACTGGGTTACAGGTCTGGGCACAACACCAACTTACTCCCCGATAAAACCAAAGATTGCCCGCCGATTACGTTTTACCGTTTTAATCTCGGTTGTTTTAATTTTTGAGGCAAGTCCAAGGTCTTTTTCTTCTGGCAGAGGTATTCGTTCAGGTCATTGTGTTCCCGGTATGTGGCAGACATATCTTCTACATTTTGTTCGCATTTCGCCTGAATCTCAAGGAAAGCCGAAACACCGGCTGTGTCATTGTCTAAATAGCAATACTTCTCTTTATAATTTTCGATGACACTTATTGCTTTGGAAACGTTAGCTACGGAATTTAGGATAATGTAATCCTGTTTGTTTAAGATGTCAAGACCAGGAGTTTGTTTCTGTGCAATGGTCAGAAATGAAAGGTAGTCCATAAATCCCTCAAAAATGCTGCAGGTATCTTTCCCGTTCAGAATACAGGTAATTCCCTTTGGAGACAAAGTTCCCTGAAAGTACTTGTTTCTCAATTCGAATCCGCCGAGATTGTTTTCAAATCCAATGGCAAAATAAGCCTTGCCTTTGGTTCTGAAATGTACCTCTTTACATGCCTTTATGGCACTAGCAATATTAATCTGCCGATCCTTCAGGTATTGAATTAGTGCGAAGTTTTCAAGCGGTTTAACCCTTATATCGTCAAAGCAAGGTAAATTCTCCTGCTGGCGAAAAGAAAACGAATGGTGTTTGATTTCCGAAGCTTTACCTGAAAGGATTTGAAGTGCTTGTGAAACATTGTCGGTTTGATGTTGCTCCAGGAGAAAGTTGATAATGTTACCGCCTTTGCCCAGTCCGAAATCATACCATTGGTTTAATGCAAGGTTTAACTTGAAAGAAGGTTCGCTTTCACTGCGGAAAGGCGAATAATACCAAAGGCTGTTTCCTTGCTTTTTGCAGGGAGTTATTCCGATGGATTGCAGGTAATCTGCCAGGTCTATTTTTTTTGCTTCACTGATATTCATGTTATTAAAGTTTAATGTTTGATTAATTGAATGAATGATTGTTGTATTGTTGTATTGACACATTGACGTGCTGTTGTATTGTTGTACCAACGCATTGTTGTACCTATGCACCAACATACCAATGGCTATACATACCATTGTATTTATATCCGTATCTTTTTCTTTTGGCCTGCCTGATTATGTGATAAACCTGAAATGAAGTTTAGTTTAGTGGTTTAACCTAAACCAAACCGGAACCCTGGTACGATAAACCGGTTTAAACTCCTTAAACTGGTTTAGTATGGTTTATTATATATACACCCAGACTAAACTAAACCGGTCAAAAGTGAAAATCAGGGTTAAACCGGTACGATTTATCGTCTTTGAGAATCATCCGCTTATTTTCCAGGAATATTTTCAATAATTTGGCTTTGTTCACTCCGAAAGAATAACCAACCTGAGCATAGCTTTTCTGTAACTTATCGATCAGGCTGGAGTATGAGATTAGTTCTGCATCAGTAAACAGGTTTTCCAGCGCTTCTTGGTGCCTGGCTTCCGGTACTTCGTGATAATCGAAGCCTTTTTGAGATGCGGCTTGTTTGGGATGATAATCTTCCACTGGTTCAGGTAATCCAATGCTGTTGATCCGGAAGGCAAACGGGTTAAAATCGATATCCCGGATATACATGGATGATACAGAACTGATGTCTTTGTCAAGCTCGTCTTTGGTAACCTGCAAAACGGTTTCAGCTTTGTTGTTCAGTTCTGTTCCCAGATGCCCGCGTGTATTGTCATCCCCTTTGTTCAGGTGTAGAACCGTGTGGATATGTACCAACCTTTCATCTGTCCATTGCATCAGTTTGGTATTCAAATCGGTTGATTCGCCCGGACTATTAATGTCGTAAGCCAGGTCGCGAATTCCGTCAATGATCACAAGCCCTAAACCTTCTGTATGGCAGATTGCCTCTTCGATGATGGCCAGCCGTATTTTCGGGGAATACTTTCGAAGAGAAAGGAACTCCAAAGATTCAGGTTGCTGGTCTAAAGGAAGATCGGCCAGTTTCAGGATTCGTTTCAATGTTCGCAGGCAATGAAAAGCGCTTTGTTCGGTGTCGGCATACAGAATTTTGCGTTTACCCTCCGGCAGAGAGGCTGAATAATTCAACACCGTACTGTTGGATAAAGCAGCCGCAACAATAGCACAGACATTGAATGTTTTCTTGCTCTTGGCCTTACCGGTTGAAGCACTGAAATTTCCCAAAGTACAAATGATTGAATCGTCAACCTTCACAATTACAGGCGGAGAAAAAAACTCGTCTGTTATTAAAAGCCGGGATTTTTGCCAAAGCTCGGTAAAGTCGATCACTGTGCCTGATTCCGCTTGTTTCGACTTTATCATTGCCTACTTCCTTCCACCGGATTTGCGCCCGGCAAGTTCCAGTGCTAATTCTGCATCGACAATGATTTTCCGACCGATCTGAGTAATGGCTTTGTCAATCTTCCCGCTTTGTTTGATCCGGTTGGCTGTTGGAGTACTGCATCCGAACAACCGGGCAATACCGGCAATACCATAGACGTACTTCTTTTGTGTGTTGGGAACTGCGACTGCTGCCGATTGTACCTGCTTGGATTCCGAATTTTGCTGAAGGAATAGGAACTCTTCCCCAGTCATTTGCCAGATAGGCTTCTCTTTTAAATCTTTAACGTTCATATCAAATTAATTTTACGTGATACATAACGATAGCCGGCCGGTCTATCAATCATGCCGCAATATTAATTTGAGTTTCCCGGAGTATCAGGGAATCGTAGTTTTAGGAAGGGCTAATTTCTGATAGTCATAGATATACAAAAAATATCTGTGATGTATTTTCGTATTACGACCGTTGTAAGTTCATTTAAATGGATAGTTGTGAAATATTATTTTGTACTCATTTAGAAGTGGAACACGTCTTTTCCTTTCAAAGTTTTGCCCGATTGCGATATGATACCGGGATTCAAAAAACGCTTTTATTTTGGGGTCTTTGTTGGGGAGAAAATAGTTATTATCGAGCATTCCGGCCAAAAACGTAACCAAGCTTTTTATATCCGGTTTTCCGTTTTCGTGGGTGGAAATCCAACGCAGTTCTTTATTCTGGTTTTCCTCCTTCAGATATTTATCAGTGATGAGCCTTCTTTCCAGTATCATGAATTTCTCAAACATTTTTGTCCTGAAAATCGCATCTGGGTCATCCACTTTAGCTGTCTGGCCATTCTTAACTAAAATGCCATTTGAGATATTTTGTCTGACTGATTTTACCTGATTCTCAGTAATCACATCCTTTTCAGGAATATAAGCATTAATGAATGCTATAAGTTCTATACTTAGTTGGTAAATGCCAGGAAAAAAGTTTTCACAAAATGGAGCAATTCGGTTCCTTTCTTTTTCTACTTCACTGGATAATTCGTTTAATTCCTTTCGTGTCTCATCAATCAGCATCTGCCTTTCTACTTCCGAAGGATAAGGGTATGTCTTTACCAGTTCCAAATCTTTTACCAGTGAAACTCTTTTGTCATGATAATACAGCAAGGATTGTTCAACTAAATTAAAGTAGTCTAGGGATTCCAGAATTTCTTTGTTTTCTTCATACCGAGATATGTTCTCCCTTAACAGCACAAGCAATGGGGTAGTAATAACTCCGGCTTTTTCAGCAGAACTGGCCAGAATAAGGTTTAAAAGATTAGTTTGGAAGACATTGGGCTCCTTGTGTTTATTATAGAATATTAATAAGAATTCCTGAGAAGACAGATCTCCAGAATTAGGATTCTGAATCTTATTTTTGAGCAGACGGTTAATCTCCTGCCAGGATGAATATATATCTGAGAAATATTCAATAACTGATTGAATGTTTTGAAGTTGTTCCATGCCAGACTCTTATTTCAAATAATAACCTCCGTTTTTCAATGCCCCTCGGAATTCTATTTTCTCAGATTTTTTAAGATCGTCCAAATACCGCATGGTTGTTCTCAAACTCTTGTCTATTAGTTTTGATATTTTTCTAGCTGATAATCCCTCGTTTTCAGTAATCAGTTTTAAAACTATTTCTTCAATAGGACTTTCTGAATTTATAGTGCCATTTATAGTGCCACTCTTTGAATTTACAATGTCATTTATAGTGTCATTCTTTTGGGGACGCTTAAATTCAACGGTAAAGAAACCTCCATCAGTTGTAAATGTTGGTTCTGGCAGGCCTGCTTCTTTCATCGCTTTGCGCATACGTGGAATGCCGGATGCAACCTGTTCCACTAAACTCATGCGGGTAAATAATCCAAAGATGAGAGGATTTCTGGTCATACTTTTCTTGCCGAAATCTTTTTGTACGCCAATCAGTAACCCACCAGGATTGGAAATCTCCACCCGGTCGTCATAAACTTCCACCATTGTAATGGCACCTTGTTCGTAATAATCACGGTGAGAAAGTGCATTAATAATCGCTTCTTTAAAGACGGTAAGAGGGATTTCCCAAACTTCTTTACGTGGCCCCATACCCTCTATGATATAGGCTACTTCAAGCTTATCTTTTATCCAAGTTTCTGTCTGATGGTATTGTTGATACAATGGGCCTCCATAAGTTTTGTCATCAATGATATGTACCTTGGTTTTTCCCTTGAACCGGACACAGCGGGTAACCGCCTGATGAAATGTGATTTCAGGTTGTTTGCCAAAGAATAATACTCCACCATTTTTAATCTTACCTGAATCATCAAACACCTGCAAATTATTCAGTATCTGATGTGTGGATATGTTTCCGAAAATACCTGATTCAGTACGGAACAGATTAAATGTATCATTATCCAGTTCCTTTTCAAAATCAAATTTAATACAAGGAACAGCATCGAAGTAAATACGATTACTATTTTGGAAGAAACTCCTGATTTCTTCAGCAGTCGTCAGCTTTTGGGTATTGGCACTTTCACGCACATAAATAGCTCCTGAAAGTACATAAGGTTTATCTTTTCCCGACGGAACCTCAATTACCCAAACGCTTTTACCGTCCACATCTACAGAATAAATATCTACATGAAGAGCTGGTGATATATCTCTTATGGAATCCTGAATGGCAGATCGTTTCGGGTTGTCAATTTCTGTTCCTGTAATCTGGTTCTTATCATCTATCCCAATCAGTAAAAATCCTCCTTCGCTATTGGCAAAAGCACAAACCTCCTCCGAAAGTTCCCGAACTTTACCCGGTACTTTTAGTTTAAAATCGGCGTTGTATCCTTCACCGCTTTTAGCTATGGACTTTATTTCTTCTGCTGTTAACATGCCTTGTTATTTAAATTATGCCTCAAAGATAGTTGGATTTGATAAATGTTTTGAACTTACCTATAACTGATTAAACTTCTCCATTGCACTGGCTTTTATATCATCAGCTATGTCAATATAGGGTTTCATCGCTTTGTAATCGCTGTGTCCTGTCCACTTCATGACTACCTGTGGCGGAATACCCAAGGATAACGCATTACAAATAAATGTCCTTCGTCCGGCATGAGTGCCCAGAAGTGCATGCTTTGGAGTAACTTCATCTATTCGTTGATTACCTTTATAATAAGTTTCCCCTACAGGCTCATTTATCTTTGCTAATTCAGCCAACTCTTTCAGGTACTCGTTCATTTTCTGGTTGGTAATTACCGGCAAAACCTTATTATTCTCAAAATGAACATCTTTGTATTTTTCTAAAATGGATTTACTGTGGTTGTTCAGTTCAATGATCAGGCTATCAGCAGTCTTGACTGTTGTTATTTCAATATGATTATCCTTAATGTCACTCGTTTTCAGGTTAAACACATCTGAATACCTTAGACCCGTGAAGCAGGTAAACAAAAACACATCTCGGACCCGCTCCAAATATTGTTTAGTTGTAGGAATTTGATAATCGCGTAGTTTGTTCAATTCTTCCCAGGTTAGGAAAATCACTTTCTTTTTGGTGTTTTTCAGTTTGGGTCTGAATGTTTCAAAAGCATTATTGTTGTGATGGCCTTTTTTAAAAGCCCAACGAAGAAACCATTTGAGGAAGCCGATTTGTTTGCCGATGGTACTGTTTCTCAAATCCTTCTTATCCCGCAGATAATTTACATATTCAGTTAAGTTTGAATCATCCAACACCTCAAACGTCAGGTTGGAATTGAAATTGGTTAAATGAGTTTTTACCGCTGCAAATTTTTCGTAGGTAGAATCGGTCCAGTTATTTTGCGTTCCACATTCTTTTAAGAATTCATCGAAAACGTTCATGAAAGTAGCTGCGGTTTTTTCTGATTCTGTTTCTTCAGAATTACTCGTTTTGTTCCTTTTGGTAAACGCAGTTTTTAGTTGTTCTGGGGTGGGATTAACATCCTTTACTTCAAACCCTTTAAAGATATCCTGAATGTCGGTGTAATATTTTAATATATCCCCGTTGATTTCAGACGAGCTTTGTTTAAGTTTGTTCGTGCATCCGTTCTTTACACGTTGCTTGTCTGCTTCCCATTTGGATTCATCTATTCGGTATCCGGTGCTAAATTCGATCCGGTTTCCGCCATAGATAACCCGCATTCGAATGGGTATGTTGTCAGTAACCAATACATTATTTTTCTTTCTTCTTTCAAGTGTGAAGATGATGTTTCGTTTTATGTTCATGAGTTGGTGTAATTGTTTTCACACCCAAATATACACCCAATTTTGAATAAATGTGAAGATATTTTAAGATATTTTGTTTATACTAAAATTAGTTTAGTATTCTTATTTATAGCGTTTTAAATTCCTACAATACTTAATGAAGGTTCAAGAGAAAGAGCCTCACTCTCCGCAAATGAACAAAAAAGGGAGGCCTTTTCAGAACCTCCCTCATCAATAACCCCTAAAATTAACCCCTAAAAAAAAGTGCCTTTACGATATGCGATGCCATCTTCGGGTTTTCTTTCAACCGACGGGTCGAATAACCAAACCAGTCTTTTCCAAATGGCACATAAACGCGCATTTTATATCCTTGTTTCACAATGCTATTTCTGAGTTCCGGAGTAACACCATAAAGCATTTGGAACTCATATTTTGCTTTGTCAATGTTCTTTTCCTTAATTATTTCAATGGCATTGTCAACCAGAAATTTATCATGAGTCGCAATCCCAACATACATTTTATGATCCAGCATATATCTCAGATCGTCAAGGTAATGTTCCTGAACTTCTTCGAAAGCTTTAAAAGCAAGATGTCTAGGTTCAATGTAAATACCTTTGCAGAGCCTGAAGTTCAGCGGATCTCCATTGACATGAATATTGCTCATATCTATTAAATCGTTTTTCGTGCGGCGCAAATATGCCTGAATTACCAAGCCTACATTTGCCGGATATTTTTGCTGAAGTTTGCGGTACATTTCCAATTCGGAATCAACACATTGTGAATCTTCCATGTCGATACGGATGAACGATTTTTTTTCTACCGCTTTTAGGACAACCGCTTCAATATTTGCATAGCAAACTTCTTTATCGATCAATAATCCGAAAGATGTAGGTTTCACTGAAAAGTTTCCGACTATTCCTTCGGAAGTAAACCGCTCAATAATGCGAATGTATTTATCCCGGTTTTCCGTTGCTTGTTCTATTGTTGTGATAAATTCACCAAGTAAATCTACGGTAACCTCAATTCCCTGCTTGTTTAATTCGCGTGAAGCCTTGAGCCCGTCTTCGATTGTTTCTCCGGCAATATAGCGTTTCGAAAAAATCCAGATCAATTTCTGGGGCATATAAGGAAGGGCATTCGCAAGTATTTTATTCAGCATTCTCCTGACGATTTTTTGTGAATTTTCAATGAATAAAAATACATCAGTTTATCCGTAGGATTCAATGATGTTTATCACGGTGCATATATGATTTTACGCAGCTTTTATGCTACTTTTTCTTTCTAAAAGCTTATCTGCCTCGGTTCTGAAAAATAATCGGGTTAATTAGTAGATACTGGCAATAAATTTTTATTTTTGGCAAAACTTTATTGACAGAGAGTATATGAAAAATGCATCAATAGTGCTATTTGCTATTTTATTTTTATCAGTTGCGGGACTCTATATCCTGCACTTTAGTGGAAGTAAATCACATTCTTCAGGGAAAAGTGACGTTAAAGGTGGAAGTGAAAATTCTGAATTGAATATTGCCTATATCAAGATTGACTCTCTGGCAGTAAATTACGATTTTGCTCAGGAAATGCATGATACTTTTGTAAAGCAACAGGATGCATTTACCAAAGAATATGGCGAAAAACGTAATAATTTTGAATCTCAGGTTGCCGCTTTTCAGGAAAAAGTGCAAAAAGGTGGCTTCCTTAGTCAGGATCGCGCTTTGCAGGAGCGAGATCGGTTATCTGGAGAAGAACAACAAATAACTAAACTTGATCAGGAATTGTCGGCAAAACTTGCTCAGATACAAACTGATAATAACAAGCAACTTTTGGATAGCATAATGAGTTACCTGAAAAGCTACAATAAGGATAAAAAATACAGCTATATATTTAATGGCGGAGAAATTTTAATTGGAGATGAAGCAAATAATATAACCAAAGAAATATTGGTTGGTTTAAATGCAAGATACTCCAAAACAAAATTGAAATAAATCAATCTAAAATATGATATGAAAAATCCGAAGAAATTCGGATTTTTTTGTTTGGTGTAGTTTCTAGTTAATCATCCCACTATGTTTGCTGACCGATATATTGAAAAAAATGTTGTTTATCCTGAATTCATTAATTCGGTTGTTTCTCCACTGGTGACAATGATTGTTATGATACCATGCCTAAATGAACCTGAAATTTTTAGTACACTCGAGTCGTTATGGTCATGCGAGCCGATAAAATCTTTTTGTGAAGTCATTGTGGTTGTTAATGAATCGGAAAACAGCACTAATACAGTTAAAAAATTTAATCAGGAGACTTACAATGAATTGGTTGACTGGAAAAGAGATAATGATCGGAAAAATTTGATTTTACATCCAATTTATGCACGGTCGGTTAACGCTAAGCATGCTGGTGCAGGAATGGCCAGAAAGATGGGCATGGATGAGGCAATCCGCCGTTTTAACACATTGAATCGTCCGGAAGGAGTAATCGTCTCACTGGATGCCGATTGTTTAGTCTCGGCCAATTACTTGCAAAAGATAGAATCTGTTTTTGCTGAAAACAAATCGTGTTTCGCTGTAACTTTGAATTTTGAGCATCGGATTGATGAAATGGCAGATCCCAAACAACGAATTGGAATTCAGCTTTATGAAGATTATCTGCATTACTATAAAAAAGCATTGGATTTTGCAGGCTTTCCGGATTCCATTTATACCATCGGCTCGGCATTTGCAGTGAGAGCTGAAGCATACGTAAAACAAGGCGGGATGAATCGAAGGCAGGCTGGCGAAGATTTTTATTTCCTTAATAAACTTACCAAACTTGGGAAAATTACTGAAATTAACGATGCGTATGTATATCCATCGGCAAGGGTTTCGGATCGGGTTCCTTTTGGCACGGGTGCAGCCATGACCAAATGGATGAATGAAGATGGAGACTTAACCGAGACTTACAATTTTGCTGCTTTTCTGGATATAAAAGTTTTGTTTGATCGGGTCGATACTCTGTATCGGAATAGCGCTGATGATGTTTTCATAGACACAATGCCTGCATCAATACAGGAATATATACGAGTGCTTGAATTTCCCGTTAAACTGGCTGAAATTAACAGGAACAGTTCTTCTTTACACTCATTCCGGAAACGGTTTTTTCAATTCTTTGATGGTTTTATCATCCTTCGATTCCTGAATCTGGCTCATCAGAAATACTATCCTCGACAAAACCTGTTGGAAGCTATAACTCAGTTGAAGCAATATTCATTGACCTGAAGCTGGAAAATAGAAAAGCCGAAGAAAAATTCTCCGGCTCTTTATGGGGGAAGCTGTATTTAATTTATCTAACTCCGCTAGACAATAAGTAGTACAGATCATTCCATTTCAATTCTTTTTTGAAATCGGAAATACTTGTGTTTTTGTTGATCTGAACCAATTCGATTCCGGCCATATCGCAGAAATCTTCAATGTATTCGGCAGTTACCGCCTGACTAAATGCGTTGTGATGCGCGCCACCAGCATAAATCCATGCCGCTGCACCAGTTTTAAGGTCAGGCATTGGAGTCCACAATGCACTGGCAACTGGTAATTTTGCGAGCTTTGCTTCTGGTTCAACACATTCAACATCGTGCACTACCATGCGGAAACGAGTTCCCATATCGATAAGGCTAGTACAGGTAGCAGGGCCAGTTTGAGTGTTAAATACCAAACGGGCAGGTGCCTCTTTGCCTCCAATTCCCAAAGGATGAACTTCAATTTTTGCTTTTCCGTTTGCGATTGAAGGACAAATTTCGAGCATGTGCGAGCCTAAAGCTTTGTATCCAGTTACTGGATTGAGGTGATAAGTGTAATCTTCCATGAATGAACAACCACCTTTCAGACCAATACCCATAACTTTTACAGCGCGAACTAAAGCTGCATGTTTCCAGTCTCCTTCGGCACCAAATCCGTAACCCGCAGCCATTAAACGTTGTGAGGCCAGACCTGGAAGTTGTTTTAATCCATGTAAGTCTTCAAAAGTGGTAGTGAAGGCTTTGAAATCGCCAGCTTCCATAAACGATTTGATACCTGCTTCGATGCGGGCCTGATAGCGGACACTATCGTGATATTTTCCGCCGACCAAAGCGTCCTTGTCAAATTCGTAAGTGTCGTTATATTCTTCAATAAGTTTGTCAATTTGGGCTTCGCTAACACTGTTGATGATTTTTACAATGTCGCCAACTGGCCAGGTGTTTACCGAGAGACCAAGTTTAATCTGTGCTTCTACTTTGTCGCCTTCAGTAACTGCAACTTCGCGCATGTTGTCGCCAAAACGTGCAAGTTTTGCTCCCTGCATATCATACCATGCAGCGGCTGCTCTACTCCAAACACCAATACGTTCCTGAACATCATCTTCTTTCCAATACCCAACCACAACTTTACGGTTTTTGCGAAGACGGGTTAAAATGAATCCATGTTCGCGGTCGCCATGTGCCGACTGGTTCAGGTTCATAAAATCCATATCGATTTCGCTCCATGGAAGGTCACGGTTATATTGGGTGTGCAGTTGAAGCATTGGTTTGTTCAACAATTTCAACCCATTAATCCACATCTTTGAAGGTGAAAAAGTGTGGCACCAGGTAATTACACCGATACATTGTTTCGTCGAATTGGCTTCAATACATACGTTGGTTATTTCATCGGGACTTCTCATTACCGATTTGTACACAACGCTTACTGGTATTTGTGCCGAACTATTAAAAAATGCTGCAATTTCTTTTGAGTTGGTTGCAACTTGTTCCAATACTTTAGGGCCATATAAATCCTGGCTACCAGTTATAAACCAAATTTCTAATTCTTTTAAGTTTATCATGATCTAAATTTTAAAATGATTCAATTATGGAGTTGTAAAAATAAGGAATAATTATAAACGTAAAACTAACACTTATGAAATTCAGCACGTCAAAAATTGTTGTTGAACATGTTTTTGTTGATGTGGATTGCTATTCCTTGCTGCTTAATTTCTTAGCTGTTTCTTCAATAATTTTCCACGCTTGAACGACGTGTTTAGTTTCAGTATTGGTTTGTCCGATGCACATACGAAGAACGTACCGCCCATTAATAATCGTATGAGTAAAGTACATTTCACCTCGATTATTTATTATTTCGAGCAGTTTTTTATTGAAATCATCCCCTTTTTTGTGTGCAAAGCAAGCCAGATTGAGTGGGGCAGGAGCGACTAGTTCAAACTCTTCTGACTTTCTTATCCACCCGGCAAATTGTTGTGCCAGATTGATGTGTTGTTGAATGTGATAACGCAGCCCTTTAACTCCGTAATGTCGGATAACGAACCAGAGTTTCAGTGACCGAAACCTCCGCCCAAGTTGAACATGCCAGTCGCGGTAATCGAATACTGCACCGCTTTCTGTCGCCTGATTTTTCAGGTATTCAGGTAGAATACTCAGCGTTTTAATAAGAACAGAACGATCGGCAACAAAAAAGCAATTACAATCGAAATTGGTAAACATCCATTTGTGTGGATTAAACGAGAAGCTGTCTGCCAGTTCAACGCCATTCAGGAGGTATCGGTATTCGGGACAAATGGCTGCTGTGCCCGACATGGCTGCATCGATGTGCATCCAAAGATTGTATTTTTGGGAAATATGACCAATTTCAGGTAGTGGATCCATCGCATTTGTCGAAGTTGTTCCAACGGTTGCACAAACGAAGAAAGGAATTCGTCCATTTTGCAGGTCAGTCTTTATCGCATTTTCAAGCAAATCTGGTCGCATTGCAAGATTTTCATCCACTCCTATTAATCGAAGATTGTTTTTCCCGATTCCGGCAATTTTAATTGCTTTTTCAACTGACGAATGGGTGTGGCTCGAAACATAGGCCACAAGGTTGCCCAGATTTCCGGAGTCGTTGGTCTGATAATTGGTTTTTTTCTCGCGTGCAGCCAATATGGCGCTCAAAGCAGCGCTGGAAGCGGTGTCCTGAATAACTGCTCCACCCACTGAAGTCGATCTGAATTTTTCAGGAAGTTGAAGCATTTCTGCCAGCCAATCCAAAACACGGGTTTCGAGTTCGGTGCATGCAGGGCTGGTTGCCCAAAGCATTCCCTGAACTCCCAATCCCGACGAAAGTAAATCGCCCAGAACTGATGGGCCTGATGAATTGGATGGGAAAAAGGCAAAAAAGCTGGGTGATTGCCAATGTGTAATTCCAGGCATAATAATCGAATTGACATCGGCCATAATTTGTTCCATCGATTCACTTTCGGTTGGTGGAGAATCGGGCAGCTGATTTTTTATTTCTCCGGGTTTAACTTGTGACAAAACAGGATAGTTTTCAACGTTTTCGTAGTAATCTGCAATCCAGTCGATCATTTGTTTTCCCTGTTTTCTGAATTCATCCGAAGACATGTGGAAGTTATTGGTATTTTCCATTGGTAATTATCGAATTGAAAAATTGGTAAATGTTCTTGTTGGATGAATTTCTGATTCGGA
>Ga0302296_1000853_pt1 | contig 23799 bp, 19 predicted proteins | sample III_Fen_N3_1_FD_194546 | JGI IMG/M metagenome (GOLD analysis project Ga0302296, IMG submission 194546) | Peat permafrost microbial communities from Stordalen Mire near Abisko, Sweden - III_Fen_N3_1 | ecosystem: Environmental > Terrestrial > Soil > Wetlands > Permafrost | place: Sweden: Abisko...
ACACATGACTCAGAATTCCGCTGAATAAATCTCCTGCCGAAATCCCGATGTAGCCCCACATGATGGCATCGCCGGCTTTGATGCCTCCGGGAATGCCGAGCGCTTTACCGAATTGATTCCCCAACATGGCTAGGATTCCAATGCAAAACCACGTAGGAAGTCCAATTCCGATGCATTTCAAGTAACGCTTCAAACGATCCCAATTGGCGAACAATGAAAAGAAATTGCCTCTGGAAACCGAAGAATGCGCCACCGATTTAAACATTCCCGACTCAATCACTCCGAAACGCAGCAATAACAACCCGATGCCCATTCCGCCACCAATGAAATACGCAATTGACCAATCACCGGCCAGTTTTACCGTAAAATTAGCAACCACCGCTCCCGATAAACCGAAACCTGCTACCAAAGATGTTCCCAATGCGCGCAGGTTTTTGGGCAAAACTTCCGATACAAGTGTGATTCCTGCGCCCAATTCACCCGCCAACCCGATTCCGGCAATGAATCGCAAACCGATGTAACTGTAAGTCAATGTCTCTTTATCCTCAGGAAAATAAGGCAACAAACCACACGCGATATTCGCAGCAGAATACAATATTATGGAACCGAAGAGAACCGATAATCGACCGCGTTTATCACCTAAAACGCCCCATAAAATACCACCGAGCAACAAACCGCCCATTTGCCAATTGATGATCGAACCGCCTACCGAATCTACTTCAGCGGCAGAAAAGCCCAATCCCAACAAACTGGGTTCGCGTACGATACCAAACAACAATAAATCGTAAATATCTACGAAGTAACCCAATGCGGCTACGATTACAGGCAATGAGAATAAGGGTTTGTAGGAAATTTTTTCCACAGTAGTTTCGTTTTTAAAAGCTTGAAAATAGTGAGATTTTGCGGTATGCGAGATGCTTTTCGATGAAATGTAGCCGAAAACAGAAACCAACGTTCCGTAACAGCTAAAAAATGGGTAAAATTGTACATGTTTTCGGATGAACAGTTTATGCAGCGTGCCATTCAGTTGGCGCTTTTAGGAGGCGTTTCCGTGGCACCCAATCCGATGGTTGGAGCTGTCATTGTGCACAACAACCGCATCATTGGCGAAGGTTATCATCAGGTATTTGGTTCGGCCCATGCAGAAGTCAATGCGGTGAACAGTGTCGAAGATCAATCATTGCTCAGCGAATCAACCATTTACGTAACGCTGGAACCCTGCGCCCATTTCGGAAAAACCCCACCATGCGCCAATTTATTGGTTCAGAAACGCTTTAAACGTGTGGTAATTGGTACCGTTGATCCGTTTGCAAAAGTGGCCGGACAAGGCATTCGCATCTTACAAGATGCCGGTATCGATTGTACGATCGGTGTGCTGGAAACCGAATGTCAGGCAGTGAACAAACGCTTTTTTACATTTCACCAACGTCAACGTCCGTATGTGATCTTGAAATGGGCACAAACGCCCGATGGTTTCATTGACGCCGATCGAAACAACAATGAAACGGGTGAAATTCGCTGGATTTCATCACCCGATACCCAAACGCTCGTGCACCAATGGCGTGCCGAAGAACAGGCTATTTTAGTGGGATGGCGTACTGTTTTGAACGACAATCCAAGTTTAACGGTGCGTGTCGTTAGCGGAAAAAGTCCTATTCGTATTATTGTAGACAGCCAATTACAAGCCCCGAAAACAGCAACGGTTTTTACCGACGGTTTACAGACCATTGTGCTGAATACACTGCGCGACGATCAAGATGGAGCTATTCAGTATGTTCAATTGCCCGATTGTTCGGTTGAAAACCAGTTAAAAGCCTTGTACAAGCTCAACATTACGTCTGTTTTTATTGAAGGTGGAAAATTCACCCTTCAACACTATATTAATACCAATAGCTGGGACGAAGCCCGCGTAATTGTGGGGACCAATCGCTTCGGTTCGGGAATCACCGCTCCAAATATCGGTCGCATTCCAACAAAAACCACGACATTCTCAACGGATACCATTCATACTTTCTCGCCATCATGATCGAACTTATTTTCAGTATCCTGAGTTCTTCGGTGCTCTTTTTCCTTTTCCGATTGTTTCCCAAATACAAAGTAGATACTGCTCAAGCGATTGTGGTGAATTACTTCACGGCTTTCATTTGTGGTTGTTTGGTGAATCAAGCCCTCCCCGATTTCAACGGTTTGTTTGAAACCAACCTGTTACCCTACGTGTTACTCGCAGGCTTCCTCTTCATCAGTTTGTTTGTGGGAATGGGCTACAGTTCGCAGAAAAATGGCATGGGAACCACTTCTGTTGCGGTAAAGATGAGCATGGCGTTAACCATGATTTTCTTTATTATCGCTTACAATGAACCCGTTACATTCCTGAAAATCGTTGGATTTATCCTTGCCTTTGCAGGTATTTTTCTCATTACTTACCAAAAAGACCATTCCTCGAATAAAGGCGCCATTTTATTGTTATTACTGCTTTTTGTGGGAAGTGCGGTATTGGAAACCTTACTCAATTACGCTCAGAAAAAACTCCTCAACGGTTTTCCCGAATCAATGTTTACCGCCTTTGGTTTTCTAGCTGCAGGCTTTCTTGGCGTGTGCTGGATGATTACCGAATATACGCGCAAGAAGCGAACATTTTCATGGAAAAACATTGTTGGGGGCATCGCGCTCGGTATTCCGAATTACTTTTCCATTTACCTGCTCATCCGATCGTATCAAACCACGGGTTGGGAAGACACCACTACCATAGCAGTAATGGGAATAGGCGTTGTATCACTTGCAGCTGTATTCGGAATGCTTATTTTTAAGGAGTCGGCCAAATGGAACAAATTACTTGGATTGGTTTGCGCCATCGGAGCCATTGTGTTGCTGACCGTATTCTCGAAGCAATAACCGTTTTTAATAAATTGAACTATGAAAATTTATCCGATCGAAACAGGAACGTTTAAGCTGGATGGAGGCGCCATGTTTGGGGTGGTTCCAAAAGCGTTGTGGCAAAAAACCAATCCGTCAGATGAAAACAACCTCTGTACGTGGGCTATGCGTTGTTTGCTGATTGAAGATGGAAATCGTTTGATGCTGATCGATACCGGAATCGGTGATAAACAATCGGAAAAATTCTTTTCGCACTATTATTTAGCCGATACCAAAACCTTGGAACAAAGTCTCAACAAACACGGCTTCGGGTTGGACCAAATCACCGATGTATTCCTCACCCACTTGCATTTCGACCATTGTGGCGGTGCTGTGAAATGGAACAACGATCGCACGAAATTGGAATTGGTGTTTCCGAATGCCACGTATTGGAGCACCGAAAACCATTGGGAATGGGCAACAAAACCCAATCCACGCGAAAAAGCGTCATTCTTAAGTGAAAATATTTTACCGATTCAAGAAAGTGGCCAATTAAAAATGGTGAATCGAACGGGCAATTTCAGCACGAATGTTTTCCCGAATATCGATGTGCTTTTTGTGGACGGTCACACCGAAAGCATGATGATTCCGCACATTCATTACAAGGACAAAACCTTGGTGTTTATGGCTGATTTACTGCCAAGTACGGGGCATATTCCGCTTCCGTATGTGATGGGTTATGATACCCGTCCGTTACTCACCATGACCGAAAAAGAATTGTTCCTGAATACGGCGGCTGAAAAGGAGTTGGTGTTGTTTTTAGAACACGATTCTGTAAATGAATGCTGTACTTTGAAACAAACTGATAAAGGTATCCGTATGAATGAATCGCATTCGTTTGCGGAAATATTTAGTTAACTGTAACTATTTCGTTAAAAAGCGTATTTTGAACCGTCGTTAATTTGGGACAACTATGAACAATTACTTGCTGCAACTACTCAAAGAGGTCAAAACCATTATCATTCCTGGCTTGGGAGCACTTACGCTCACCAATGAAACCACGGGCGAAATGATGTTTATGCCTTATCTGAAATACGATGACGGAAACTTGGCAAATCACATTGCCACCAAAGAAGGCATGGAACTCAACGATGCCAAAAACCTCATTGCAAAGTTTGTACGCGAAGTCACAGCCGAATTAGACAAAGGGAATTCGTACGACATGTACCAATTCGGAAGTTTCAAAAAAGTAGATGGCGATGTTGCTTTTGAACAATGGTCGGCTGGTACGGTTTCAGAACCCGAGTCTGTTGTTGCACCTGATCCAATCGTAGAGCCTGTTGTTGAACCAATTATTGAACCGGAACCGACTCCTGAGCCAACTCCGGAACCTATAATAGAACCTGAGCCAATTGTGGCACCGGAGCCTGCGATTGTACCCGAGCCGATTGTAGTACCAGAACCGGAACCAGTTGTTGAACCTGAGCCAATAATTGAACCGATAATAGTGCCGGTTGTGGAACCAGAGCCGATAGTAGAACCTACTCCGGAACCTATTGTGGAACCAGAGCCGATTGTGGCGCCGGTTATAGAGCCCGAACCAATCAAAGAACCAGAGGCTACAGTAAATGCGTCATTGAGCGCTGATCCTGAACCGAAAGTAGTGCCGCAACCAGTTGCACCGACTCCTCCCGTGGAACCAAAAAAACAACTATCTCCGAAAGAACAACTGGCAGCAGCCGATGCTAAAAAAGACAAAACAGCTAAGACTCCTGCAACCGCTCAACCGAAGAAAAAAAGACGCGTAGTTGGCTACATTCTTTGGGGATTTGTGGTATTGTTGATGGGCGGAGCTACGTATGTTGCCTTGAATTTCGATACACTCAAGAAAGACTTCCCTATTTTGGCTGATTTGGCTGGAGAAAATGAAGCGGGCATTCCAAGCGACGACGACAAACCGGCCATTGCCGAAGGCGAAAAAGACGCCAACCCGGATAACGATTCCATTTATGAGTCAGAGGAACCGGCAGCTGAAAACGAAATGGAAAGCACTCCTACTCCTGACGAAGCGCCAGTTGTGGCTCCTGAGCCGGAACCTGTAAAAGAAAAACCGGCTCCGAAACCAAAACCAGCTCCAAAACCGGTTGAAAAACCAAAGCCAGTTGCCAAACCGAAACCTGCTCCGAAACCGGTGAATTCGACTCCGAAAAAACCGAAGCCGAAACCGAGCAGCAATTCCAACGTTGCCATCGGTTCGCCCGATCCTTCCAAACCCTATCACGTGATTGGTGGATCATTCGGTTCGGAAGCCAATGCGAAACGCTTAGCCCGACAATTGATCGCCAAAGGTCAACCTTCCGTTGTGGTTGGCGAATTCAACGGCATGTACCGTGTGAGTATTGCGAGTTTTGCCACTGAGGCAGAAGCCATGCAAGCGAATAATGATTTGAAGAGTATTGTGCCGACGGCGTGGGTGTTTAAATGGCCATGAGTGTGTTAACGTTCTTTTTTCTTGACAAAAAAGAACCAAAAGTCAAGGCTGTACATCCCTCACTTGAGAACTACACGTCATTCCACTTCTCCCGGCGCTAACACTTGGTCTTCAAAAGCTGTGCTTTTTCTTACCCCAACTCGCAAACACCGTTTGCGAATTCTTTTGCAAAGAATTCGATGGTTGAGCTCAGACAGGGGTTAGACTGCATTCCATTTCGTTTGTTCTCTTACGCGACGGATGTAATGCCCAAATGCCTTCTAACCATAAGAAAACCTATAAATTGGCGCGTGGTCCGCGAGATGAATTGTTGGTAAGAGTAGTTGTTTTTACTAACGAAGGTGTGGAAATTAGTAACAGACTAAACCTGTTTCCAGACAATAGATTTATCGAAAATAGTTTATTCTATTGCCTATCAAAAAGACAACTTTCTTTCTTCATATTCCCTTCAACTCATCCCGGAAACCAAAACGCAAAAAACGTTAAGTTCCACAGCGCTCGGCTCTTTTGTGTACTTTAAACAAAAATGGTTACATTTTAGTGTTTGATTATGGGTTCTGTTGAATGGTTTTTACTGAATATGGGGCTATCGTATACCCTGAGTAAAGTGGTTGCTTACCTGATTTTTCCGTTACTGGGGTTTCTGATTTGGCTGATCATTCAAAAACGGATCAAACGTAAGGCGCTGCGAATTGCAACCCTAATTGTTTTATGTCTCGGCTTTTTCTTTGGCTATTTTCTTCAACATCCAATTTACGAAGGTGATTTTTCGAATAACTCGTCTCCGGTTGTCCTGAAATCTGAGTTAGACGACCTGAAAACGGATAAACTCGTGGTTATTTCAATTCCCAATTGCCCATTTTGTCAGGAATCCATTCTTCGTATGCTTGATTTCCGGAAAAGACACCCAAAAGTGAAGATCGAATACCGGGTTTGTGTAAACGATTCATTGGCGAAAGATGCTGTTGAACTTTACAGAAATATGACCGGAAACAACATTCCCGTTTCTAAGGCCATAAATGAAAGAGAATTGGCCAACGTTGCTGACATGGCTTTCCCAACCTTTGTTCTAGTCACTCAATCAAAGAAAGTGAAGTGGTCTAACGATCATTTTGGTGTTGGTGCCATGGATGAAGTGGTTGCAACGTTTGAAAAATAAATCTGGAATCACCACAACTGGCGTGCGGTTGATCCTCCCCTTTTTTATTGATGTTGTGTTCAGATCTGTTGATGCCCGACGGTGTTTTCTGTTTCCAATAACTTTCGCGTTGCTTTAACACTCTTTCGCTTGAATCAAGGAATGATGTAAGTCACGAAAGATTTTCTGCAACACTTTTACAGCTACAATCGCACACCTTTGCTCAAGAATTCAACTGAAGAGATTCTTCCAACACATTAAAAAGGCGATTATGAAAAAAGCATTGTTAGCATTAGTAGTTTTGTCAGCGTTTACGATGACATCATGCAAGAAAGATTATACCTGTAGCTGTAAAAAGATCAGAACAGATGCAAGCGGAAACACAAGTACTGATTCGGATGGAACGTATACCTTTAAAGATTCACGACCACGTGCAGAAACACGTTGCAATGATCAAGAAGGTAGTGGAACGGATTTACTTGGAGATTATTCTCGCGAATGTCAGATCTGATTATTTCTGAAGTCAACCATTAAGTAAAAACGCTGCAGGAACGATTCGTTTCTGCAGCGTTTTTTAATTCAATTAGTTTATTAATTCTTATAAATTTCAACGGTTTTAGTGCCTTTTGTATCAATGCTACCTCTAAACATTCCGGTAGTGTTGAATTGAAAGGTGATCGTTCCTTTTTGATCGATTGCAATCAACCCACCGCGACCTTCGATTGCAGTAAGTGCTTCTATCACTTTGGCGGCGGCCTTAGTCACCGACTTGTGCTTGTAAACCATTAAAGCATGTAATTGATGCGCTGCTACTATCCGAATAAAATCTTCGCCGTGCCCGGTACAAGATACAGCACAGCTTTCATTGTTTGCATAAGTTCCGGCACCGATCAAAGGCGAGTCACCTATTCTATTGTATTTTTTATTGGTGATTCCTCCGGTTGAAGTTCCGGCAGCCAAATTACCGTAACCATCGAGTACCACGCACCCAACAGTTCCGAATTTATTGATGCTATCGAGCGATTCAATGTCGCCCCTGCTTTCATTGTCTAATTGTGTTTTGGTAGAATCGCGCAATTTTTCCAATTCATTCCAGCGCTTTTGCGTGAAAAAATAATCGGGGTCTACTATTTCCAATTCATTTTCACGGGCAAAACGTTCGGCACCTTCGCCATTCAAAAAAACGAACTGCGATTTTTCCATAATGGTTTTGGCAAGCGTAATGGGATTTTTAACGGTTTGAATATTGGTTACGGCACCACATTTCAATGTCTTTCCATCCATAATGGCGGCGTCCATTTCATTTTTCCCCTCATTCGAAAACACAGATCCTTTACCGGCATTGAAGAGTGGAGAATCTTCCATCACCCGAATCACCGCTTCTACAACATCTGTGGCCGTTGCTCCTTCAGCTAACAATGTATAACCTACTGTTAATGCGCTGTCCATAACCTGCTTGTACGCATTTTCTTCTTCAGCGGTGTATTTACGTTTGATCATGTTACCTGCTCCACCATGTATTGCTAAGGCATACTTACTTGTCATGATTGTTGTTTTTAAGGAATCTACCGTACTTTGCGCAACCAAATGCACTTGAAACGCCAGCGTAATGACCAAAGTAATCACATATTTCATTCGTCTGTTGTATTAGAATTTATAGCTGTACGTTATTCCATAAATATAATCGATTCTTGGGTTTGAGCGATTCACCTGGAATTGATTTAAGAAATAAAAATCCAGCCGGTGTTGTAGGTTGAATTTGTAAGTAAGTCCTACTCCCGCTCGAATAGCTTGTGTTTTCCGGATGGTATTTAACCGGTAAAATTGTTCCACAAAAATGTATGGACTGTAAACACGATTGATGTTGTATCTTATGGAAAATCGATTTCGGTTAAAATTCTTCATTGCCCGATAGCTATCTGTGGGATCAATTCCGTAATACTGAACCTGCAAACGGGAACGGAATTGAAAATAGAATTTCCTGTATCCTTTCGACAGCGTAACATCCGTATAAAATCGCTGGATTGGCTGATAAACGTTCTCTAAATTGCGTGCTTCCGTGAATCGATAATTTCCTGAAACCGAAAGGTATTTTGAAAGTTTGTACGTGAGCCCAAGATCTAAATAAGTGGCTCCCATTTCACGGAAATTTTGATTAAAGGTTGTTTGGTTCATGATTCCAATCGAAAACCGATTGGTGATTTTTTTTTCAACTGCTACCGTGATCCACGCCATTGCATCGTGCTGTTTCTGACCGGACACTTTTGCGGATAAACTGCACATGATGAACAGAAAAAGAATACGGCAGACCAACTTATTTGTAGTATTGATAGACATATTTTTTCGAATAAGTGAGCACACCGTTTGCATCGTAAGAAGAACGCTCAATGAGTGAACCTTGTTTGTCATAAGCGTAGAGGGTTTTCTTTTTCAACTCTCCGGTTGCTTTGTAGGTTGTCTCTTCTGTTTTTTGATCGAATCCGTTGTAGTGAAACACCACTTTTTCGATCAGCATACCCGCGCTGTCGGTAATGAGTTCTGTTGTTTTATTTCCAAGGTTGTCGTATTCCGATTCAGTTTTCCGGATTATTTTTCCGGTATTGTCATATTCTGTATGTTCAATTTCACGGTTCTGTTTATTGAACACATAGGTATCATAATTGCGGTAGGTACTATCGGCATTTCGCTCTATGTTCGTAATGACATTTCCACGACGATCGTATTCAACAACCGTTTGACGCCCGGGTTCCTGCGCTCCGTTTTTAATTTCCGCTTGCTCTGTAACCACCGATTGCAGCTTCATATCACGTCCGTTTCTTCTGGTTTGAGCCACCAAATTGCCTGAAACGTAACAACAACAGTGGAGAATCATTATCCATTTAATCATAGCTTCCACAATTAATTATACACTGAAATGGTTCCAACATCCATTTTGTCTTTTCGCTTGGAAATGGTCACTTCGGATACTACAGCTTGCGGTGGCGGAGAAAGCACTCCATTGACCAATGCCGCAGAATCTACTGAATACGTATAAATCCGGTAATTGCCTTTGTAGAGGTATTTGAATTCAAATTCACCATTGTAATTGGTCTTGATTCGCTGTCCGTAGTTGATGTTATCGCCATAAATAATGTACACATACGTATCCGGATACATTCCTTCGTTTAACAATGTTGTAAACGTGGAATTGTAGTGCTTAAAATAGACTTTTCCATGAATCGATGCATCGCCGCCTACGCCTTCTATTTTCTTGCATGCTTGCAGCAACACGATGAGAAAAATAAATGAGATAACGTTTCTTTTCATAATGACTGATGTTTAATTAATGTGTTTCCTTGTTGGGAAGTGTAACAAAACCGTCGTAAACAAGGTGTTCATGTTCCACCTGATTGATCATGAGAATGGTTTTGTCTTTTTTTAGGTGATTTAAAACCGCAATTAAATTAGTTTGGTAGACTTTGTCTAAATCAGCGAACGGATCGTCGAGCAATATGATTTTTTTGTTTGTGCTGATAGTGCGAGCAATACTTACAATTTTCCGTTGTCCGGCAGAAAGGTTTTTACCACCATCAACAATAGGATAATCAACGGTTTCAAAACTTGAATTAAAAAAACCGAGTGCTTTTAAGAGGAGCTGAACCGCTTCTTTTTTTTCTTCTTTACGACTATACGAAACAGCCTCGAAAATGGTTTTGCCCAACAAGTTTAATTCACCGGACACCAACGTCACCTTTCTGCGAAGGTTTTTTCTGCTGATCTCATCAATCGAAATTCCGTCGATTAGAATGGACCCACTTTTTAGGTCATAAATACCCAAAAGTAGTTTGAACAACGTGCTTTTACCGCTTCCTTGTTGCCCATTTACCTGATAGATACCAAAATGCGGGACGGTGAAATTCAGTTGATTAAATAACAAGTTCTGATCTTGTTTTCCATAACTGACATGATCAAATTCAATGCGACCTTTTGTAATTACAAGCTGTTTTACATCAGTTGATTCCTCTTGCGGAGAATTGAGGATTAGCAGCAATTTACGCATAGAAATTCGACCGGTTTGCCATACTATGTTGACTTTCAATATGCGTTTCAAAATGGGTATCACACTGATGGTTAGCATAATGAAGACAATTACCTGAGAGCCTTCTATAGTATTGATTTGCTGCTGATTGAGTTGGTATGCCACAAATAAGATCAAACCCAGCATGGAATAAAGCAACAGTGGTAAAAGTGCCGTGATCAGCGAATACCAACCATAATAACGGACTCCGTTTTTAAAGAGAACAGATGACCGTTTTTCGAATTGTTGCTGTTCCAATGATTCGCGATTGAATACTTTGATGGTAAAAAGGGCATTGAGCCTTGATGTAACGAATCCGAGGTTTTGCGAACGCACATCACGGCGTTTTACCGAGTATATTTTCAATTTCATGTTGAGCAACAGAATGCTGCCAAAAATAAGGGGAAACGAAATCAGGATAATCCAAGCCAGCACTTCATTGATCATGAAAAACAGCACGAGCGTTAAGGTCACAAAAACAACATCGTTGATAAACCCGATGATTCCTTTTGAAAGGTAATTGGTGATCGCTGTCAAATCTCCGCTATACCGCAGTAAGTAGTTGCCTGTTGCTTTCTTTTCGAATGCTGATAAAGTGGTGTTTAATTGCGCTTTGAATAATTGTTCACGCAATGATTTGGAGAATTTTTCTGAAGCCACCCCTGAAAAGAAACGTTCCAAGTAATTGAAGCAAAAACGTGCAATGATAATGGCTCCGAATAAAACAAAAAAATGGTTTACTTGCGTTATTTCGCCGAAAAACGCATCGAGCATTTTACCACGGGCAGAATGACTGTTCAACGCCAATTGGTAGTATTTACCAATTAGAAGAGGAATAAACAAGGTAGTAGCAATGCTCATGATTCCAACGAAGAAAACCCCTGTTGTTAGCAGGAGGTTTTCTTTGAAAAATGCAAGAACAAGTGTCTTATTTGAATGATTATTTTTTGACAAGTTGGGTTTCGTTTTCAAGTAAAGATTCAATTTCCGGACTCATGAGCTCATCCAACGTTAAAACCGGAATATCCAGTCGATCTTTCACTTCTTGGATGAGTAAGGGACTCATGGTGAATTTCCCTGCAATTACTGACGGACGGTGACCAAGTTGCTCTAAGAAAGTAACTCCCCAAAAGGCAGCCAAGCTATCTCCACCAGAGAATACCACCTTATGAATTGTGTGCATGAATGCATCATTTCGCAACAAAAATTCGGTCTCGCGTTGCACCAATCCATCGGCAATTTCCATGACGATATAATCCGGATTCTCAGGAATCAACTGATCTAGCAAAGTTTGGTAAAGGTGCAATAACTCCACTTCTTCCACCATGTAGGTAGATGGAAAACCGGCATCAACAAAGTCAATTGCTACATCAGCACCACAGTCATAAACCAAATCTTTGTCTTTGGTATAACAGGTTCCTGTGAGTTTAATGAACGCAATTTTTTTACCTGTGTGTTTCAATCCTCTGGCTAAAAATGCAGCTGTAGTAGTTTTACCGCTATCCATCGTAGAACCGATAGACAAAATTATCTTGGCATCGTTTGGCACTTCACCTCTAAACAAACTTTTTTGTTTGTTGTGGTATAAGGTATTCATCACAGCGCCTTGAGCATCTTTTGCATATCCAACCAATCGCAATTTGGTCGGTTCAATGTCTTCAAAAGAAGCATTTTTAGAATGCACCAACCCGATTGCACCACCAGCTCCCAAAATATCAAGTATTTCAGTAGGTTGATCAGGAACATACCCTTCAAATTGTGAGGTAGCATATCTATTGGCAAAAGCAGCCAAAATCAGATCGCCCTGAAGAATGGTTACATTGCGTTTGGTTTCACTTTGAATGGTTTTGTGTTTTCCAATTTCCACCACTTCAAAGAGAGCAACATCGCCAAATTGAGGAGTGTATACTTGGTTAATGGTTCCATCAATCGTAGCGTAATTTATCTCGCTGCACGAAATAGAACATTTGATTCGTTTGTTCATACTGTAGTTTTTAATGAATCAATAAATTATTGGATAATTAATTTTTGGCTGGTGGTTGAGCCGTTTGGAGAGAAAGCGTTTACAAAGTAGATTCCCGGACGGAAATTCGAGCAATCAATGATGGTACTTTTATTCGTGGTAAGCCCGGTCTTGTAGATTGTTGCTCCACTCACATCCGTCAACGCAATCATCAATAGTTCGTTTGAGTTGGAGAGACCGCGTACATCGATAGTGACAGCTTGCTGAGTTGGATTCGGATAAACCAGAAATGTCTCTGTTTGCAGTGCTAAAGTCGCAACTCCAGCATCAGGTAGACCAAAGTATTTTACCGTAGTAATATCGCGTTGTTGAGCGCCATTATTACTTCCGCCTGTAACATATACTTCCGTACCGTTAATAAACAGTCCATTCGGAACATCTTTTGCATTACCCGTTCCATCATACACCAACACAGAATCCTGTGTTCCATCAGCCAAATACTTGATGGTGATGTAATCGTAATTAAGTGCAGGATTTCCAGTGTAGTTGGATTGCGCTGTTACGAAAATGTTGTTTTGATTGTCAACACCGATATTACTCGCTTTTTCATCGGAGTTGAAATTATCATCGTAATTCACATTCCAAACAACGTTTCCGGAAGGATCATACTTTACCACCACCAAATCATTGTTGAAGTTTGAACCATTCGCATCGCTATCGGTTGTACCCAGCGCCACAACCTGCTGATTGTTGTCAATTGCAATGTCTATTCCAAGGTCTGTACCGTTTCCGGCACCACTGATGGTCTTCACCCATTGTTCATTACCACTGGCATCTACTTTAATCGTTACCATATTGGTATCAACTCCCAAACTGGTTTCGCTAAAGCCGGTGAAGTAACAATTTTCTGCATTATCCAGAACCAATGAATTAATTTCGTCCTGACCCGAACCATCATACGTATAGATCCATTGTTGCACACCTACAGCATTATATTTGATCAATAAATAGTCTGAATTGCTGCCGTTGAAGGTTTTTCCTGCCACATAACTATTTCCACTTGGTGCCACAACTATTTTGTTTGCCAAATCGGTACCGTTGCCAGTGCCATTGTAGCGTTGAGCCCATTGTAAAACACCATTGGTATTCCATTTAACGGTCAGAAAATCAACATTTGAATTAATGGACGGATCGCTGTCACTTTTTCCGGTTAAATAAACATTGCCTTGGTTGTCGAGCGCCAGTGAAACGGCTTTGTCTGACTCATTTGCTGTAGCGTAATTATAGGTATTCATCCACAGCAAGGTTCCCGCTTGATCGTATTTTGCAACACAATAATCGTATGAAATGGTCAGGTTTTTTACGTACCCACCAACGAAAATATTTCCTGTAGCATCTACAGCCACTCCAAAGGCTTCATCCGGACTACCTGAAGAAGTCCCGTCAAGTGTTTTGATCCAAACTGTATTTCCTTGCGCGTCAATTTTTTGCAGGGCAAAATTTCTGTCAGTTCCGTATTCAACAGTGTAGCCTGCAATAAAACTATTGAAGTTGGCATCTACTGCCACTGCATGACTATTACTAGAATTATCACCGATTCCATCAAAATAGACCGACCAAATGAGCGTACCGGTGTTAGCATATTTGCGAACCAAGGCATTTTTATCTGGAACGATTTCAGAAAAACCTGCAAGTACAAGGTTGTTAGAAGGATCTAAAGCGATGGCCGCTCCTTGATCGTTGGAAGAAGGTGTTTGCGAATAAGTAGATTGAAACAGGTTCACACCATTCGTGTTGTAACCTAAAAACACCACGTCGTTTGAAACGATTGCGGTAGGATCGGTATCGCTGATTCCTGTAATAAACACATTTCCGGCATTGTCTGCTACCATTTTGGTGGCGATATCATCTAAACCGACATTGTTGGCATAATTACTAGCCCAAAGTTGTGTTCCGGCAGCCGAATATTTTACGGTTGTAATATTGTAGTTAAAGTTGGCAGAAGGATCGAAATCACTTTGTCCTGAAACATAGATTTCGCCGGATGTATTGATTGCAATGGCCGTTGCGCGATCATCATCTATATAATCGTATACTTTCTGCCAAAGCTGCGTTCCTGCGGAGTTATAACCGATTGTGAGGTAATCATACGTGATATTTTTACTTCTTCCGGTCACATAAACATTTCCGTTGTTCTGGTCAATCACAAGCCCCGTAGGACGATCATTGTGCGTGCGATCGGCTACTTGTTCCCAAATGGTGGCTCCGTTAGAAGCGTTGTAGCTGATGGTAAGATAGTCATCATCGGCACCGTTAAATGCACTTCCGGTAACGATTATTTTTCCAGAATTGTCCAACACCATATCAACGGTTCGGTCGGTTCCGTTTCCTAGTCCATTTTTGGTGACGATCCATTGTTGTACACCCGCCGAATTGTACTTAATGGTAATAAAATCATCGTTATTGACCGGACTTGGGTCTGTATCTGCCTGACCGGTAACATAAACGTTTCCTGATCCATCTACCACAATTGCGTTTCCTTTGTCAGATTCATCCGACCCAAAAAGATAAGGCTGGATCCATTGGATTACGCCCGAAGCATTGTACTTAATGGTCACCATATCGGTACCGGTGTTGGTTCCACGCTGATAGCCGGTGATGTAAACATTCTGGCTCAGGTCAACGGTAATAGATGTAGCCTCGTCGATTCCGTTTCCCGGACCATTGTACACATTTGTCCAGAGTGTGTCACCAAGGGAATTCATTTTCACCACTAAAATATCCTTGTTTTCTCCGGGATTCACCGTTGAACCACAAGCATAACTATTACCGGATTGATCGGTAACAATGTCGGTGTATTGGTCACTAAAATCTCCTGTTCCGTTGTACCGGTTTACCCACTGTGCATTACCTGTAGAGTAGATAAATGCAAATGACAGGATAAGTAAATGTGATTTTTTTTTCATTCGTAGTTTTTGTTTTATTACTAAAATTGGCCTAACAAAAAGACAGCTGTTGTTTCCTGTTTTTTGCTTCAAAGACCAGTATTTCCAACACCTTACCTCCTACGTTTACTCACGTATTTCTTCTTCTGAAGCAATGGTTTATCATTAGGGGAGTAAATGAATAAAAAGGTTGGGGCGGAAAATGAGAATTAATATAAAATTCACATTGCACTGCTTTAATCAGGCTTCTTTAGGAGAAAAAAACGCATGACGAGTTATGATTACTTGCGGTAATTGAAAAATTTTTCTGTTTAAAAGATGGGATGGTGGTGCGCTAAAAATAAATCTTGAACCCAAGGTTTGTTCCAACGGAATAAGGGTTACTCCTCACAGAACCTAAACGATTTATATTCAAAAAGTTGTAATTGAATGACGGTTCAAGATAAACACTTGCAGCCTTCAAAAACCTGTACTCTATTCCCATTCCGAGGGTACTGCCCACGTTAAATGTTCGAATAGGCAAGGAATTGTCTTGACGAATGATACCAATATTATCGAAAGCCATTTCTATTTTTTGCTTGGTTAAGAAATTAAAGGTCATTCCGATAGTTGCATAATAACGCCATTTATTCCGGTTGATTCCTGCTTCGAACGACAACGGAATTTGAACGTAGCTGATTTTTTGCAAGCTCGAGTAAGAAAGCAGGATTTGTCCGTCTTCAACATCCTCTAATTCTTCATTATTGGAGTTGTTTTGTTCATTTTCCTCATCTTCATCTCCTTCGAAATCAGAATCGTTAAACTCCACTTCGCCATTGGAAGTATTGGCAATAAAAAGACCGTTTAAGGTATCGTATTGCACAGGCATGTTGAGGCCCGAGAAGCTGGTGGAATAATTGGCCATCCCTACTCCTGTTCTCAGCGAAAAATTCGAATTGAGTCTGTACCCTAATTCAGCCGAATAATTGTAATTCAATCGACCGGCTTCTCGTGAATTGTAATACTCTTTAGTAAACACAGTTGGTACCCCATTTTGTTGATTGCTTAAAATTCTATGCGTATACGAAGGCGTTACACCAACACGAACGAAGAATGCCTTTTCTAGTTTGGAAACCGATTTTGGAAGATCAGGCAAGACCGGATTGCTCAGTGCAATAACCTGTTTATCTGTAATTAAACCATCGCCTATTTTTCGGGGGAATAACTGGTGCATTCCAGACTCTTGTGCGAGTTGATCTGTCAATTGATTGGTGACAGGGGTTGCAACGAATTGATCGGTTTTTTCCGGAGCGGAATGATCCATCTTGGTAACAGTAACACTTGTTGAAGTGGATTGGTAGCCAGCCGGAAGCATCATTTCAGCTGTCGTTTCTACAGCATCTTTCCGGAACACGTTCGCTTCTAATGTCTGCGATTGGGTAAAGGAACTTTTGTTGAAACGATACGTTGCGCGATCTTGATTCAACGTAGGAAGCTCAGTTGTTTTCTGAGTACTTCCCAAATTCCCCGATTCAGATTCAACTTTCGTTGCGGCAAGCTCATGCTGATGGTTCTTAGAGTTCCCTGCTTTTAAATGATCTAATGTTGGTTTATCATTTTCGGTAGTTGACTCAGGGGTTTTAGGCTCATTGCTGGAGTAGTTAAAAACGAGGAACAGCAATAAGATTCCTAACGACAAGAAGGTAAGTATTCTCCAAATGATCAATTTACGTTTTACAAAACGGCTATCGGCAATTTCCAAATCCTTACTAATGGATTTCCACAACGCAGCATCCGGGGGCAATTCATGTCCCTCGAATTTGTTTCGTAGATCGTTAAATGGGGCGTTATCGTTTCCTGTTTCGTTCAATCAAATCACATTTATCAAGTACGTTTTATTCAATAAATTCACCTCTGCCATTAGTTTTTGTTTTGCTTCATGTAGGTACGATTTAGAAGATCCAACCGATATCGCTAACATGTCTGCTATTTCCTGATGTTTAAAACCATCTATGACGTATAGGTTAAAAACTTCCTTACAACGCGGTGGCAATAGTTGAATGAGATCCATTATTTTCTCCACTTCCAATTCCACCAACGCAGTGTTGTCAATATTATCGTAATCGTCGTTTAGTTCATCTCTGCAAATAACCAACACACTTTTTTGTTGTTTCAAATGTCGTAGTGCCGTATTTATAAACACCATTTTGATCCAACCTGGCAACGCATCCGGATTTCTAACCTGACCAATATCAACAAAAACCTGCAGAAAACCTTGCTGAAAAATGTCATCTGCATCTACTTTATTTCCCACATAACGCATAACAATACTATACATTTGAGCAGAAAACAGTTGATAGATTGTTTCGCGCGCCTGATTATCACGTTTAGAGCATTTCGAAATCAAACTAGCGTAATCCAAAATAGTTACTTGACTATAAGGTAAATAAATGCAAAAAAGGTTGTGTTACGCTCCGTTTTTTTTCAAAATCAACCACTAAAAGCAAACCAACTGGCCTAGTGATGATAAAAGAAATCAAGGGTTGGAAGTTCGGTGAAACTTCTTTTGGTTAAGGATGAATTAGGTGGTTTTGGGGGCAATTTCATTAGGTTAAGGGAAAACTCCGGCTAGAGTATGTTACAATTGTGGTAAAGTAACTGAACTATTTATTGAAATTTAATTTGTTTGACGATTCTTTTCTGATTTTGCCACAGATGACTCAGATTTTCACAGATGAAATCTGCATCTCAATTTGTAGACTATACGCTAGCGTATAGTCCAGTATCTGTGTTCATCTGAGTAATCTGTGGCAAACTACATCTACTTTTCTTCTTCTATTTTGTAAATGGTTGTTTGCGTGGCATAATCTTTAATAAACTTAACTAAATGACATTACCCTTTAGGGGGGCAACATACCGTTTTTAATTCCGGAACTCAGCGAATTTGAATAGGGATGATGAATAAACCTTTGCGATCAAACGAAATTCAGATAAAAAAAGGCCGCCCCACCTCACGTGAACCGACCTTTCCATTTCATTATTCTTTTATCACGCCATAAATACAATGATAAACGACACCACCAATAACGACACCAAGTGATACGATGTATTGATCAGGAATAACTTCCATGATTTCATTTCCCAGGAAACGGTGTTGAGGTCAACTGGAACGTAGAAACCGAGCCAGGTAAATACAGCCGACATGGTTGCTGTCACTGCGGGAGTCATCATTTCTGAGGCCGGTTGGTTCCAGGTTACGGGGTTCCAGACAGCAATGTTGTGCGCCAGTACCCACGCCATGAGGAAGTTTCCGATCACCATGATGATCATGCTTTTCACGAAAACGGATGCAGGCGGTCTATTATCCATTGTAAACCCCATCTCTTTGGCCCACACTTTTCCGAAAAGTGGTGTGTACCAAATAAAACCGAGGAAAAAGTTAGCCACCACAGCAACGGCAATGGCTACAAAATTGATGTGAATGTTTGGTTCCATAGTATTTTTTTTGTGTTTGATAGGTCAAACGAAAAAAACAGAAGAAGGTTTCGGTTGATGAAACTAGGTTGGGTTTTGAATCTGTAATTTAAAATACACTACCACGAAGCCGGCCTCTACTCCGACTCCGTAGTAGTTTTGTATCTTAATTATCCTTGTTGGATCGACGTTGCTGTAAGTGCGTAACCTTGAAGGAAACCTTCTACGTTTAAAGTGCCTGACTTGAAGCCCGGAACTAATGTAAATTCAATCTTGGCAGTAACCGGCACCGGCGGATTGGGCCATGCATTCATGGTTCCTTTACCAACGGCGTTTACAGTTGTGTAACCGGTACTCGGGTTAAAAACAGATGTTCCGTTATACTGCAAGTTGGTTTCTGAACCCATCCCGAACAATGTTTGGATCACGACAGTACCAACGGCGCTTTGTCCCGTAGGTTCATCCAAAATGGTAACCTGAAGTGTGCCGAATGGTCCGTTGATCGAATACGGATTTTGAAAGCTGTACTTAGCTTGAACAATAACTGTTCCTGCTGCTAGTTTGATCAGTTCTTCGTGTGACTGAACGGCTGTTGCGTTTTCTGTTGTCATAGCGGTAATCTTTAAAGTGAATATTGATTACTACAATGATCGGGTAAATCAGACTAGCAGAAAAGGGTATAAATACCTGATTTTTAGACCTGCATAATTTGATTGTTGAGGGATTAAATCTAATTCGAACTAGTCATGATATTCGGACTTCGCTCAGCTATTATTTCGTTAAATCAGGCAAACGCGCCAACGGTAAGAACACCACACCCGTTTAATCAATGGTGTCAACTATGTTGATTGTAGCTACGTTCTAACAGTTAATTTAGCATTAAAAGTGACATCTATATGAAGCTCCTCATCGCCTTTCTTCTTGCGTTTTTTTCTACTTCAGCATACAACCAAAATCTGGTGCCCAATCCGAGCTTCGAAGATTATGTGACACCACCGTGTTCATGGCTGGGAACACAATCTGATTTAGCCGCAGCAGTAAACGACTGGTACATTTTGAGCGGAAGTCCTGATATTTTCAACACACTGGTGCCAACTTCTTGTTTTGCCAATTGCTTTTCAACAGATTATTATGCCGTTGGACATCAGCAACCGCATTCAGGTGATTTCATGGCGGGGATCATCACTTACGGAGCAGGAATGGGGGCTTCTTCTCAATACCGGGAATCGTATGAAATACAACTCACTTCGCCCCTGATTGTTGGTCAGCAGTACTATGTGGAAATGTATGTTTCGCTTGGAGATTATTCAACGTATGCATCCAATAATCTCAGTTTCTATTTTTCCGTTCCGCAAGTTATTTTTGATATCTCCAATACCGGCCCTCTTTATTTTACACCGCAGGTCACCGAAACATCGATCGTAGCCGACACCAACAATTGGGTAAAAGTTTCGGGTACATTCACCGCAGACACACCGGCAGAATACTTGCTGATCGCCAATTTCACAGACGATAGTCTTACAGATGCATTTCATATTAATCCGACTCCATGGGGCGATGCGTATTATTTTATTGACGATATCCTGGTAAAAGAAACCTGCCTGAGTGTTGGCAACAATAAAACCATTTGCGCAAACGATTCAACTGTCATTACCGCTTCTTCTGATTCGTTTAACGGTTGGGCGTTAGCAAGTAATCCGGCAACAATCATTTCTACCGATTCGTCCTTCATGGTTGCTCCAACTTCCACCACCACTTACCTGGCCTTATCAGATTGTGATACCTTTTCGGTTACGGTGTATGTTCAAAGCGCTCCACCTGATTTATTTCTGGGAAATGACACCACGATCTGTGAAGGAACAACGCTTGTACTGCAAGCCACCGATGCAAACGGCAGTTATGAATGGCAGGACGGATCAACGAACCCTTCGTTTGATGCCACAACCGCAGGAACCTATTCGTTACACGAAACCAATCAATGCGGTACCTCCTATTCCGAAATTCACTTAGACGTTTCACCTTTGCCTGATATGCATTTTGGTGAAGTTGCCTGGTTTTGCGAAGGAGACAGCGTCATACTGACAGAGGCAGAACCAACACTTCAAACATTTTACATCGACGAAAACGGGAACTTTATTAGTACTACCGTCATTAAATCGCCCGGTTTCTATTATTTAACCGCTCACAATGACTGCGGTTATATCTCAAATATGGTTTCCTTTGAAATGGTCACTTGTCCTGACAATCCTGAAGTAGAGGTTGATATTGAACTCCCGAATATCGTTACTCCCAACGGAGATCAGATCAACGATTTGTTGATTCCCGTTCATCTAAAAGGCATTGCCACCATGAAAACCACCCTCTTTAACCGTTGGGGAGAAACCGTATATGAAACAACCAATCTTTCCATCGAATGGGATGGTTCATCTTATTCGGAGGGTGTTTATTTCTGGAAGATCGAGTACACGGATTTCCAATCGAAAACGAATGAAAAACACGGTTTTTTCCAATTGTTGAAATAATAGTGCTATTGATACTGTAAACCTGAAATTAACAGTACATTGTCACAATCATGAATACGCATTGTATGCGCGGGTAACCGTATTATGCACTAATTAAATTCTATCGTATGTGTTTTTCGGCAAATGCCAGCTTTATAGCCGGAGCGGCCTTAACGGTTGTCGGAGTAGCATCGTTGAGTCAGGTACGTAAACCCGCCCAAGTATTGTTTGCCGCTATTCCGTTGATGTTTGCCATTCAGCAAGTCTGCGAAGGATTCGTGTGGCTTTCGTTATCAGATCCTTACTTTTCCCAGTGGCATTCATTCGCGAAATATGCTTTCCTCTTTTTCGCGCAAATCATTTGGCCCACATGGATTCCGCTCTCATATTACTGTATAGAACGCTCACCCAAACGACGCAAGATCATTCGGTATTTTCTGTTCGGGGGAATTGTCACAACGCTCTTGCTCACCTATCGCCTGCTATTTATGAACGCAGTCGCAGAGATTAACGGTTGTCATATCGCTTACCACATTGAAGGAACAACAGCATTGCTGATTGCAACCGGCATTTTGTACATCGGTGCCATTGTATTTGCCCCTTTCTTTTCCAGTTGGAAAACCGCCTTTTTCCTAGCATCGGCGAATGTGTTATCGCTGTTGGTTACGCAGTTGTTCTTCGAAGTTTACTTGGTGTCGGTGTGGTGCTTTTTTGCAGCAGCGCAGAGTGTACTGATCTTTTTTGTGATGCGGGAGATGAGGCGGGAAAAAAAAGTATGAAATAACTTTAAAATTGCCACCCCTCTCAATCTCCCCTCAAGGGTAATTTACTATTAAAGAGCACACCCCTCTTAGAATGTGACATACTGCATATTTCCCACCACGAATTAACGAATGACGTATTGTGTACAATTCTTTACGAATAGTCAGCCAAGGCTGATCCACGAATCATAATGGAAACTTGTTTCCATTATTCGCTTTAAATTCATACGTAATTTTCATTTCCGCCTCAGGCGGATGGGAGACTGGGATGTGCGTTTAAATGGGAAATCGCCCTCAAGGGGAGAAGTGGATCTTACTTCTAGATTTCAGAGCTCCTATGTTTTCTATGTGTCCTACTGTGGTTAAAGAAAAATGTGGTGACCACTTAGTTTTCAAGCATCAATTATACGCATCACATCCATCTTTTCTGCGACGGATTTTACCTGCATCGTAATCTCTACCACTGCGTTTATGCGCACGGCATTTCGGGTGGTAGAAGATCGGGATTTTCAAATGCGCGTAGATATCGCCCCCATACAATTTGCTATTGCCCATGAAGTGAAACAATTTATCGGTACCGATGGTGAGGCAATAAACCCGCACTGCCAGTCCAATTTGCGGTGTACGGTATTCATACAAACTCAAGGGAATGGAAACATCAAAAATGCGCGATTCGTAACGCACACCTATCATCAATGAATTGGCACGTCGAACACCGAATTTATTGCGACTGATCGGTAAAGCCTGAACAATGGCTGCGTTGGCATACACGCGCGACGCCCAAAGGTTGTAATCGCCTTGTGCCGAAATGTAAGTCGGAAGGTGAATTTTGTAAGGTTTCTTTACGCGACCTTCATCAATGGATGATTCCTGGTTTTGAAAAACATTCAACGGATTATCTTCATCCACATCCTGATCGGAATAATGGAGCCAGTCATACGACTGAAAGCTGTAGCCGGCAAATTGCACTTTTGCTTCATCAAACTTCACCGACCCGATGTCCATGATGGAAAAACCGAGTTTGTATTTGTAGGGCAAATACCTACAACCCATCCTTTTCGAATTGGGATAATAGCTACTGCAATCGCTCATCATTTTCTGGTAGGTAAAGCCAAGATCCAAGCCCATTCCGCCTTTAGCATACAACTGCGGATCGGGCGTTACCATTCCATCTGCATCTAATTCAAACACCGAAAGCAATGAATCGCTGCGGACATTGAAGTTCATATTGTAAATATTGGCTGCGGCACCTCCAATCGACAAAAACTTTTTGATGGAAATTCCGCCCATGAGCATGTCCTTGCGTTTTTTGTAGAACGTGTAGGCATAACTCAATTGGATTTCACCGTAGTTGACAGACGAAGCATAAACGTTCTTCAGCGAATAATCAATGTTGTGCTGCGGAGTGTATTCAGGAACGCCGTTTTCGATGAATTGCGCCGCGTAATCGGGAATTCCACGAGCAGCAGTGTAACTTCTCACATTGAAAAACAAACCGGCAGCATGATCTCCCTGCGACCAAACAGCCGACAGTACTTGCGCAAACGTTCGGTTATAGGCTTGATACTTGTTCTTGTTTTGGTGAAACTCCACATCATTTTCATCCAAGCCTTCACCTTGTGTACGCAATACACGTA
>Ga0302296_1000856_pt1 | contig 23738 bp, 19 predicted proteins | sample III_Fen_N3_1_FD_194546 | JGI IMG/M metagenome (GOLD analysis project Ga0302296, IMG submission 194546) | Peat permafrost microbial communities from Stordalen Mire near Abisko, Sweden - III_Fen_N3_1 | ecosystem: Environmental > Terrestrial > Soil > Wetlands > Permafrost | place: Sweden: Abisko...
GAAGGGAATTTCGGCAGTAAACGATGGTTGTTCTACATCACCTTGTTTTAAGAGTTTTACTAATTTCAAGGTGCTGCAACCGGAAATGGCAGTAGCCACGAGAAGAATGAGTGCGAATTGTTTCATGATGGGAAATTAGTGGAAATAGCTGATTTATGGTTGTTGTAGATTTAATATTCGTTGATTTTCCGGGTTTTTTGAGATGAAATTTGCGAATTCGAGTGTTCGGGATATCCCGAACATCCAAATTCCCCAATTCCCAAACACCCGAATTCCCGAACACCATTTTTGAAATTGCTCTTTTTCAAAACCGGATCACATTAATTCCATAAGGAAGCACACGTATTAAACCCTAACAAAAAATCCTCCTCCACCGCAGCAGAGAAGGATTTTTACTTTTGTTTATCGCTATTGAATTGATCAGAATAGCATTGAGTCCAGCGTAAACGCTTACTCCTTGATTACTTTATGCGTGCTTTCCATACCGCTTAAATCGCGTAAATGGATGAAATAAATTCCTGCGGGCATCATAGTCAGATCCAACTCTTTGGCTACTGTTTGTTGAAGTACCAAAGCTCCGTACACATCATACACCTTGCAATGAACTGCATCATCATTCATATGGCGAATGTACAATTTACCTGTAGATGGATTCGGATACAACTCCGGTTGAAGTGCTAATTGTTCTCCTATTCCAACATGTCCTAAATACAAAGTTTCGCACCAACTATCATTGGAAACATTGAGGTCAACCACTTGATTTGGATTGCTGGTAAACGGACAAATGGTAATACTCACTTCGGCGTTCTCACCGGGAAAGTACTTCACTACGCCACCTACCCAGCCCAGATCAACCCAAATCGAATCATTGGGAGCGAGGTTTGGAATCATAAAATCATTGTGGTAATAATTCAGATTACAGAAAAGCGGATCTGAAGCGAAAAACTTAACGTTGCAATTCTGTAAGGTATTCGGTCCCCAGTTTTTCACTAAAACCCGCGGGTGTAGATCAATACTAACAACATTTGGTGCATTCACCATCTCTAGGAGTGTATCCAAGAATTCAACCGCTACAACTCCAATATCGGTTCTGTTAACAGAAGCATTTGTGGCATCTTCTAGCGAAAAATCGCGGTAACGAACGGCATGCTGCTCATAAAGCGGAAAGGCTTCGGCAATGGTGAGATGATTCTTGTAGTCAAAAACGTAATCCTGAGCTGTTGTTACCGGCACGGTGACTTCCGTTATGGGTTGCAATGCTGCATCAAGTGTATGAATGGTAAACTCAGTAGAGGTAATCGATGCCAACTGTATGTTATTTGAATCAACTTTCAATTGCTGAAAATTCCCATAACCGGGAATATTACTTCCCAAGAGTACATTCAGGTTGGTGTCTAGTAGGTACAAACTATCAAAGAGCATCACAATCAGCGTATCGTTGCGCGAGGCGAACCCAGTTAAATCCGAACTAAAATCCTTGGTTAACACCGTAGCTCCGGTTTCGTCGAAAGCAAAAATAGAATCGTTTTTGTATCCGAATAAGCTATTGTTGGAGGTGCTTGAAAAACCATCGAGTTGGCTGGGCATCAGATCAAACTCCGCTACGGTTTCACCACCTTCATCTAGTTGAATGAAGTGAGAGCCAGTGTTATTCGTGAGGTTAACCATCAATTGATCATCTTCGGTGAGGGATAATCCGGTCAAGGTTTGCCATTGGCAGAACGAATCGATGTAAATCTTTGTCCAGTAAAGCGATCCGGTTGAAGTGTATTTTTGAATAAAGTTGGTGCAATTGGCAAATACATCGCAGGTTTCGCGCGTGTATCCGGAAAGAATTACCGACTCGTTATCAGCAACCAGCAATTGATCTACTTGGGTGTATTCGGTATTGGCTAACGGAGCAACGTTTAATTGCCAGTTGAGACTCCCTGAAGTATCAAGGTGATACAGTTGACTATTGGTAAAGTAACTGTAAGAATAGCTCTGCTTTTTCACAAAATAGGTGGAATGATCCGTACAAGCTACTCCAGCCGGGAACTGATTGTAGTTTTCATCAAAACTTAATTCTGTATTGAGTCCTTGCGCCATTGCCGGAAAAGCAGCTGCCCCGATTAACAGAACAGCAATCATGGTTATCTTGGCAAGAGCTTCAAACTTGTGGTGTAAATAATTTTTCATGGTGGCTAAATTAAACGTTATGCTTTATAGAGCAAATAAAACGAAAAGGTTGGAAATAAACAGCTGGTTTTTGAGGAGAAAATGCTCTCCGTGTAAAAGCGACTCACATTGATTTCACAAAACAGTACACTTATTATAATTCAACAAAAAACCCTTCTCCACCGAAGCAGAGAAGGGTTCTTCTTTTTCTTATCTTGAATTACGCTTGGATAGCGTCTAATTCTTCTTGATTCGCAACAATCACTTTTTGGAATTTGCGAACACCTGTACCAGCCGGGATCAAGTGACCAACGATCACGTTTTCTTTCAAGCCTAACAAATGATCTTCTTTTCCTGAGATTGCAGCTTCGTTCAATACTTTCGTTGTTTCCTGGAAGGAAGCAGCTGAGATGAACGACTGAGTTTGCAACGACGCACGTGTGATACCTTGCAACAATGGAGTCGATGTTGCAGGAACTGCGTCACGCGATTCAACCAATTGTTTGTCGGCACGTTTCAATTGTGAGTTTTCATCACGCAATCTACGAGCGGTTACAATCATACCTGCACGTAATTCAGGAGATTCGCCTGAATCTACAACAACTTTCATTCCGTAGATAGAGTCGTTTTCTTCCATGAAGTCGGCTTTGTGAACCGATTGACCTTCTAGGAAACGTGTGTCTCCAGCGTCAACGATTTCCACTTTCAACATCATTTGACGCACAATTACTTCGAAGTGTTTGTCATTGATTTTCACCCCTTGCAAACGGTAAACCTCTTGGATTTCGTTTACAATGTACTCTTGTACTTTCGTAGGACCTTGAATGTTCAAGATATCGTTCGGTGTAATCGCACCGTCGGATAACGGCTGACCTGCACGAACGAAGTCATTTTCCTGTACAAGGATGTGTTTTGAAAGCGGCACCAAGTATTTACGTACATCGGCATTTTTCGATGTTACCTGAATTTCACGGTTACCACGTTTGATTTTACCGAATTCAACGATACCATCGATTTCAGAAACCACAGCAGGGTTAGATGGGTTACGTGCTTCGAATAATTCCGTTACACGTGGAAGACCACCCGTGATATCCCCGGTTTTACCGGCTACACGTGGAATTTTCACCAAGATCACCCCTTCTTCCGCTTTGTCACCTTCGCTTACAGAAATGTGTGAGTCAACCGGAATGTTGTATTCACGTAACACTTCTTTCGTTTTAGGATCAACGATGTGAATGGCAGGGTTTTTCTTTTTATCACGCGATTCGATGATTACTTTCTCGGTAAATCCTGTTTGCTCATCCACCTCTTCACGGTACGTAATACCGTCAATGATGTTTTCAAACACAATTTTACCAGAAACCTCTGAAATGATTACCGCATTGTACGGGTCCCATTTACAAATTACATCACCTTTTTTCACGGTTAAGGGAGCTGTCAACATCATCTCTGCACCATAAGGAACGTTTGATGTCATCAACAATACACCTGTTTTAGAATCGGTAATTTTAAGCTCGGCAGAACGACCAACCACAATGGTTTTGATTGTTCCGTCTTCTGCTTTACGCTCGATGGTGCGCAACTCGTCGATTTCCAAACGACCTGAAGATTTCGCTTTCAAATCGGATTCATCGGTAATGTTTGATGCGGTACCACCCACGTGGAATGTACGAAGTGTCAACTGTGTACCCGGCTCACCGATCGATTGTGCAGCAATAACTCCAACCGCGTCACCTTCCTGTGCAGGGCGGTGAGTAGCCAAGTTACGTCCGTAACATTTCGAACATACACCACGACGCATTTCACACGTCAATACAGAACGAATCTCTACTTCCTCAATTCCTGCTTTGTCGATGGTTTCACCAACAACTTCAGTAATCAATTCACCTGCAGGAACAATGAGTTCTTCGGTGTCAGGATGGTAGATATCGTGCACAGACGTACGCCCAACGATACGGTCATACAACGGTTCAACCACGTCATCGTTTTTCTTCAAAGCCGTAGCAATGAGTCCACGCAATGTACCGCAATCGTCAACGTTGATAACAACATCCTGAGCAACATCCACCAAACGACGTGTCAAGTAACCCGCATCGGCCGTTTTCAATGCCGTATCGGCCAAACCTTTACGAGCACCGTGAGTTGAGATAAAGTACTCAAGGATCGATAGACCTTCCTTAAAGTTGGAAAGGATCGGGTTCTCAATAATCTCTTGTGCAGAAGCACCAGATTTTTGAGGTTTCGCCATCAATCCACGCATACCAGACAGCTGACGGATTTGCTCTTTGGAACCACGCGCCCCGGAGTCAAACATCATATAGATAGAGTTGAATCCTTGGTTGTCATTCTTCAATTGCTCCATCAACGTGTGCGTCAAACGCGAGTTGGTGTGCGTCCAGATATCAATGATTTGGTTGTAACGTTCATTGTTGGTGATAAGACCCATGTTGTAATTCACCATTACGTCTTTCACATCAGCTTCCGCTTTAGCAACCAATACTTCTTTTTCTTTCGGGATGATAATATCTTCCAAGTTGAACGACAATCCACCTTTGAAGGCCATTGAGTAACCCAATTCTTTGATATCATCCAAGAACTTCGCTGTTTTAGCGGTTCCACACACTTTCAATACGTGTCCGATAATGTCACGCAACGCTTTTTTGGTCAATACATCATTGATGAAACCAACTTCGCGTGGCACTACTTCATTAAACAACACACGACCACAAGTAGTATCGATCATCATTAAAGCAGGAACACCTTCTTCATTCAAATCATACGATTTTACCTTGATCGGTGCATGCATATCCAGTTTACCTTCATTGTGAGCAATGATCACTTCAGAAGGAGAGTAGAACAATCCGCCCTCGCCTTTTACTTTGTGCTCAGGTGTACTTGTGCGGCCTTTTGTAATGTAATAAAGACCCAAGACCATATCCTGAGAAGGTACTGCAATCGGTGCACCGTTGGCAGGGTTCAAAATATTGTGCGATGCCAACATCAATAATTGCGCTTCCAAAATTGCAGCGTTACCCAACGGTAAGTGAACTGCCATCTGGTCACCATCGAAATCGGCGTTGAAGGCTGTTGTTACCAACGGGTGCAAACGAATTGCTTTTCCTTCAATCAATTTCGGCTGGAACGCCTGAATACCTAAACGGTGAAGCGTAGGAGCACGGTTAAGTAGTACAGGGTGACCTTTCAATACGTTTTCAAGGATATCCCAAACTACCGGCTCTTTACGGTCAACGATTTTCTTTGCAGATTTTACGGTTTTTACAATACCACGCTCAATCATCTTACGGATGATAAACGGTTTGTAAAGCTCGGCAGCCATGTCTTTCGGCAAACCACACTCGTGCAATTTCAAATCCGGTCCAACAACAATTACCGAACGTGCTGAATAATCCACACGTTTACCCAACAAGTTTTGACGGAAACGACCTTGTTTACCTTTCAATGAATCGGAAAGGGATTTCAACGGACGATTAGATTCTGTCTTAACTGCAGATGCTTTACGAGAGTTATCGAACAATGAATCGACAGCCTCTTGCAACATACGTTTCTCATTACGCAAGATTACCTCCGGCGCTTTGATTTCGATCAATCGTTTCAAACGGTTGTTACGGATAATCACACGACGGTAAAGGTCATTCAAATCCGAAGTTGCAAAACGACCACCATCTAGTGGAACGAGCGGACGCAATTCAGGTGGAATTACCGGAACTACTTTCACGATCATCCATTCAGGACGGTTTTCGATACGTGTTTGAGATTCGCGCATGGCTTCAACCACTTGCAAACGCTTCAATGCTTCGTGTTTACGTTGCACAGAAGTTTCGTTGCTTGCTTGGTGACGTAAGTCATACGACAATTGATCCAAGTTCATTTTACGCAACAAATCGTACAATGCTTCCGCACCCATTTTGGCGATGAACTTGTTTGGATCGGTATCTTCCAAGTATTGGTTCTCACGTGGAAGGGTATCAAGGATATCCAAGTACTCTTCTTCCGTTAAGAATTCTTTCTCGGTCAATGAATGACCATCTAAATGCGTAGCGATACCTACTTGAATAACAACGTAACGCTCGTAATAGATGATTTGATCCAATTTTTTGGTTGGCAACCCTAACATGTAACCGATTTTATTCGGCAATGAACGGAAGTACCAAATATGTGCAACAGGAACCACCAATGAAATGTGGCCCATGCGCTCGCGACGTACTTTTTTCTCTGTCACTTCAACCCCACAACGGTCACAAACGATTCCTTTGTATCGGATACGTTTGTATTTACCGCAATGGCACTCGTAATCCTTCACCGGTCCGAAGATACGCTCACAGAATAATCCGTCACGTTCCGGTTTGTAAGTACGATAGTTAATCGTTTCAGGCTTGAGTACCTCACCACTTGATTGCTCAAGAATTAACTCCGGAGAAGCCAACGAGATCGTAATCTTGTTGAAGGCGCTCTGTTTTTTTGGTGTTTCTTTTCTGTAAGCCATTCTATTGTTTTCTTTAATTCAATTCGACAATTTGCAACCCGAAATCCGATAGCGATCGGAACGGGAATTAATCCATGGAGATACTTAAACCAAGACCTCTCAACTCATGCAACAATACGTTGAATGATTCTGGGATTCCCGGTTCAGGAATGTTGTCTCCTTTAACAATGGATTCATAAGCTTTCGCACGACCCATTACGTCATCCGACTTCACAGTCAAGATTTCTTGTAGGATATTCGCAGCACCAAATGCTTCCAATGCCCAAACCTCCATCTCACCAAAACGCTGACCACCGAACTGGGCTTTACCACCCAATGGTTGTTGTGTAATCAATGAGTATGGACCGATTGAACGTGCGTGCATTTTGTCATCTACCATGTGCGATAGTTTCAGCATGTAAATCACACCAACTGTTGCAGTCTGGTGGAAACGCTCTCCGGTTCCTCCGTCATACAAGTACGTTTTACCTGATTTCGGAACACCCGCTTTAGCTGTCCACTCATCGATTTCGTATGGCTTAGCACCATCAAAAATCGGTGTAGCGAATTTCACACCTAGTTTTTCACCTGCCCATCCAAGAACTGTTTCATAAATCTGACCCAAGTTCATACGAGAAGGTACCCCTAGTGGATTCAATACGATATCTACCGGTGTTCCATCTTCCAAGAACGGCATGTCTTCAGCACGAACGATGTTGGCAACGATACCTTTGTTACCGTGACGACCTGCCATTTTATCACCCACTTTCAACTTACGTTTCTGAGCAACATAAACTTTGGCCATTTTCACGATACCTGCTGGCAATTCATCTCCAACTGAAATGTGGAATTTCTTACGTTTGTAGATACCTAACAAGTCATTCGCCTTGATGGTAAAGTTGTGCAATACACGACTCACCAACGTATTTACGTGTTGATCTGCTGTCCAACCTGTAGGATTCACGATTGTGTAATCGATCGCCACCAAGTTTTTCTGAGCGAATTTCGTTCCTTTCTTAATGATCTCTTCTTTGAAGTTATTGAAAACTCCAGCAGATTTGTGTTCACCAAGAACTGACATCAATTTATCAACCAAACGGTCTTTTAATACAGCGTAATCTTTGTCGTACTCTGTATCCAATACTTCCAATACCGGTTTGTCTTGCGCTTTTGATTTACGATCTTTAATTGCTCGTGAGAACAATTTTTTCTCGATCACCACACCACGCAACGACGGACCTGCTTTCAAGGAAGCATCTTTCACGTCACCCGCTTTGTCACCAAAGATGGCACGTAATAATTTTTCTTCCGGAGACGGATCTGTTTCTCCTTTCGGAGTGATTTTACCAATTAAGATATCACCTTCTTTGATCTCGGCACCGATACGGATCAAACCGTTTTCGTCCAAATCTTTTGTAGCTTCTTCACTAACGTTCGGGATATCCGACGTTAATTCTTCCATACCACGTTTCGTGTCACGAACTTCCAAAGCGTACTCATCGATGTGGATAGACGTAAAGATATCGTCGCGTACTACACGCTCAGAAATCACGATCGCATCCTCGAAGTTGTACCCTTTCCATGGCATGAACGCCACTTTCAGGTTTTGTCCCAATGCCAACTCACCACCTTGTGTTGCATATCCTTCGCAAAGAACCTGTCCTTTCTCAATTCGGTCACCTTTACGAACGATCGGCTTCAAGTTGATCGTTGTGCTTTGGTTTGTTTTTTGGAATTTCGTTAAGCCGTAACGAGTTACTTCGCTGTCAAAGCTTACCAATTTATCTTCATTTGACCAGTCGTAACGGATCACGATTTCATTCGCGTCAACGTATTCAACAGATCCAGGACCTTCAGCGTTGATCAATACACGAGAGTCACGCGCTACCAATTGCTCGATACCAGTTCCCACGATTGGAGAATGCGGTTTCAACAACGGAACAGCTTGACGTTGCATGTTTGATCCCATCAATGCACGGTTGGCATCATCATGCTCCAAGAAAGGAATAGAAGATGCTGCAATCGATGCAATCTGGTTGGCACCTACGTCCATCAAATTCAGATCTTTCGGTGCTACCACCGGGAAATCACCCTCGTAACGTGCTTTAACCAAATCAGAAAGGAAATTTCCTTTATCATCAACCAAGGCATTTGCTTGAGCGATCATTTTTTCATCTTCCTCTTCGGCAGACAAGTAGATTGGCTCTGAAGTCGTATCAACTTTACCTGCGGAAACCGAACGGTAAGGAGTTTCGATGAAACCAAGTTTGTTTACCTTGGCGAATACACACAATGAAGAAATCAAACCAATGTTTGGTCCTTCCGGTGTTTCAATGGTACACAAACGACCGTAGTGTGTGTAGTGAACGTCACGTACCTCAAAACCTGCACGCTCACGCGAAAGTCCACCTGGCCCTAGTGCAGACAAACGACGCTTGTGAGTTACCTCGGAAAGCGGGTTGGTCTGATCCATGAATTGAGACAACTGGTTGGTTCCGAAGAACGAATTGATAACGGAAGAAAGTGTCTTCGCGTTGATCAAGTCGATCGGGGTAAAGACTTCGTTATCACGAACGTTCATACGCTCACGAATGGTACGAGCCATACGCGCCAAACCTACACCGAATTGTGCATATAATTGTTCACCTACAGTTCTTACACGACGATTCGACAAGTGATCGATATCATCCACATCTGCTTTCGAGTTGATCAATTCGATCAAGTACTTAATGATGCAAAGGATATCGTTTTTCGTCAACACGCGCGACTCTTCCGAGCTGTCGATGTTTAATTTTTTGTTCATTCGGTAACGACCTACTTCACCTAAGTCATAACGTGCATCGGAGAAGAATAATTTCTCGAATACACCTTTTGCTGTTTCATAATCAGGTGGTTCAGCGTTACGCAATTGACGGTAGATGTGTTCCACCGCTTCTTTTTCAGAATTGGACGTATCTTTTTGAAGCGTGTTGTAGATGATGGTATAATCAGCTGTGTTTGCATCTTCTTTGTGGAAGATCAAGGTTTTCACACCTGCATCCAAGATTGTGTCAATGTGGAATTCCTCCAACATTGTTTCACGATCCAAGATCACTTCATTACGTTCAATAGAAACAACTTCACCTGTATCCTCATCACCGAAATCTTCGATCCATGATTTCAAAACACGTGCTGCCAAACGGCGACCAACGCATTTTTTCAGGTTAGCTTTATTCACCTTCACCTCGTCGGCAAGGCCAAATATTTCTAAAATGTCTTTATCAGTTTCATAACCAATTGCACGGAACAATGTGGTCACAGGTAATTTTTTCTTACGATCGATGTAAGCGTACATTACACTGTTGATATCTGTTGCAAATTCGATCCAAGATCCTTTGAAAGGAATCACACGAGCCGAGTACAATTTAGTACCATTGGCGTGACGACTTTGTCCGAAGAATACTCCCGGTGAACGGTGCAACTGAGAAACGATTACACGTTCAGCACCATTGATTACAAACGAACCTTTTGGTGTCATGTACGGAATCGTACCCAAATATACGTCCTGCACGATGGTTTCGAAATCTTCGTGTTCAGGATCGGTACAATACAATTTCAGTTTTGCTTTCAGCGGAACGCTGTAAGTCAGACCACGTTCGATACACTCTTCGATAGTGTAACGAGGCGGATCGATGAAGTAATCGAGGAACTCCAACACGAATTGGTTTCGTGTATCAGTAATTGGGAAGTTCTCCGCAAATACCTTGTACAATCCTTCACTTTCACGATTTTCAGGGGTTGTTTCCAACTGGAAAAACTCTTGGAAGGATTTAAGCTGAATATCCAGAAAATCCGGATAAGCGAACTGATTTTTGCTTGAGGCAAAATTAATTCTCGTTATTGTGTTGCTTGTTGTTGCCAAGGTTAAAAATATTTAATTGAGAAAGGACTTTATTCTTCTTGTATGCTGAAAAACAGGAAAGGGCGTCCGCCTGAGGCGGACACCTTTTCCTGTCAATAAAGTAATGAATTACTTAACTTCAACTTCTGCACCAGCTTCTTCAAGCTGAGTCTTCAAAGCGTTAGCTTCGTCTTTTGAAACACCTTCTTTCAATGTTGTAGGAGCTCCGTCAACTAGATCTTTAGATTCTTTCAAACCTTGACCAGTTAATTCTTTCACCAACTTAACAACTGCAAGTTTGTTAGCACCAGCTGCTTTCAAGATTACAGTGAATTCAGTTTGCTCAGCAGCAGCTTCAGCGCCACCGCCACCACCACCTGCCATCATAACAGGAGCTGCAGCTGCAGGCTCGATACCGTACTCGTCTTTCAAAATTGTAGCTAGTTCGTTAACTTCTTTTACTGTAAGATTTACTAGCGTTTCTGCGATTTGTTTTAAATCAGCCATTTTTATTAAATTTAAAAAAGGTTCTTAATTATTTTAATTACTTATGCTCGTTCTTCGAGCGTTTTAAGGATTCCGGCAATTTTATGACCACCACCTGTAAGACCTGAGATAACATTTTTCGCAGGGCTTTGTAGCAATCCGATGATATCACCGATCAACTCTTCACGTGACTTAATTGCTACGAGCATATCCAATTGGTTGTCACCAACAAAGATTGCATCTTCAATGTAAGCACCTTTAAGAAGCGGTTTCTCACTTTTTTTGCGGAATTCTTTAATCAATTTTGCAGGTGCATTACCTACTTCAGAGAACATGATAGATGTAGGACCTCCCAATACTTCAGGTAATTGTCCGTAATCTCTACCTTCAACACGTTCCATCGCTTTTGCTAGCAAGGTATTCTTTACTGTACGTAAAGTAATTCCTTGTTGAAAGCAACGACGACGTAACTGGTTGATTGTTTCAACTGTAAGGCCTGCTGTGTCTGCAAGATAGAAGACGTTTGCTTGAGATAAATCTTGAGCAAGATCGTCAATGTACTGTGATTTTTGATCTTTATTCATTCTTCAAGATTTTAAGCTACTACAGATTTCGCGTCGATTTGGATACTTGGCGACATTGTAGAACTGATGAAAATACTTTTGATGTATGTTCCTTTTGCAGCAGACGGCTTCAATTTGATCAATTGTTGGATCAATTCAAACGCATTATCTTTAATCTTACCTCCTTCGAAGCTCGCTTTTCCGATAGACGTGTGGATATTACCATACTTGTCAACTTTGAAGTCAATCTTACCTGCCTTCACTTCTTCAACGGCTTTACCAACCTCCATAGTCACCGTACCTGTCTTAGGGTTCGGCATTAAGCCTCGTGGTCCAAGAACACGTCCTAGTGCACCCACTTTACCCATTACAGACGGCATAGTGATAATCACGTCGATATCTGTCCAACCACCTTTGATCTTTTCGATGAAATCGTCTAATCCAACGAATTCGGCACCTGCTGCTTTTGCTTCGGCTTCCTTGTCAGGTGTACAAAGTACAAGTACTCGTACATCTTTTCCGGTTCCGTGAGGCAAAGCAACGGTTCCACGAACCATTTGGTTCGCTTTACGTGGATCTACTCCTAAACGAACGCTGATGTCTACCGAAGCATCAAACTTGGTAGTTGTAACCGTTTTTACTAAATCACACGCTTCAACCAAGGTGTAAGTTTTAGTTAAGTCATACTTAGCTAAAATCTCTTTTCTTTTTTTAGAAATTCTTCCCATGATGTCAATGCTTATTTAGTTGCGGGTGCTTCACCACCTTTAACAGTTACACCCATACTACGAGCCGTTCCGGCGATCATTGTCATTGCCGCATCAACTGTAAAACAGTTCATGTCTGGCATCTTATCTTCAGCGATCAAACGAATTTGATCCCATGACATGGAACCTACTTTCGTTTTGTTAGGCTCAGAAGAACCTTTTTTCAATTTCACGCTGTCGATAATCTGAATCGCTGCCGGTGGAGTTTTGATGACGAAGTCGAACGACTTGTCACTGTATACAGTAATCACACATGGTAATACCTTTCCAGGTTTGTCCTGCGTACGAGCATTATACTGCTTGCAGAATTCCATAATGTTGACCCCTTTCGCACCAAGTGCGGGACCAACTGGAGGAGCTGGATTGGCTTGGCCACCTTTGATCTGTAATTTGATCAATGCTGCTACTTCTTTAGCCATTGTTATTTATATTATGCAGTCAAACGTGAGCGTTAAAGGGAAGCTTTAATCAGTAATCTCACTTCTGCGGGTTAATACATGTTTAGCCTTCTTTCTCTACCTGCATGTAGCTGAGCTCCAAGAGGTTTTTACGACCGAAGATTTTAACCATTACTTTCAATTTTTTCTTGTCTTCGTTGATTTCGTCAATCACACCAGAGAAATTATTGAAAGGTCCATCAATAACCTTAACGGCTTCACCGATAACAAACGGAATTTTCATTTCCTCTTCTGTTTCGGAAAGTTCGTCAACTTTACCTAATATACGATTGACTTCAGATAGGCGCATCGGTTGCGGATCACCGCCTTTTTCAGCACCTAAGAAACCAATCACATTTGGAATACCTTTAATTACGTGAGGAACCTCTCCAACAAGAGAAGCTTCAATTAACACGTAACCCGGTAAATACGCTTTTTCTTTACTGATTTTTTTTCCGTTTCGGATTTGAAACACTTTTTCAGTAGGAATCAACACTTGCGATACGTAATCGTCCAGTTTCAAACGAGAAATCTCAAGATCAAGGTATTCTTTCACCTTTTTCTCTTTCCCACTAACTGCGCGTACTACATACCAACGTTTTTTAATATCACCCATGATAATCTACGACTAAAACATTGAGTAAATAAAACCAAGAGCACCTTTCCAAGTCTCACCGTTTGTGATTCCGAATACGGTATCCATCACAAATACCAATAGTGCGAAAATGACAGAAGCAACGACAACAATAAGTGCGTTACTCTGTAATTCCTTCCATGTTGGCCACGAAACATTCTGAGTCATCTCAGTAATGGTTTCGCTAAAATAGTTTTTAAACTTTGACACGGCTATTTTCCTTTAGTTGCGCGGGCGGTAAGATTCGAACTCACGACCAATGGTTTTGGAGACCACTACTCTACCAGCTGAGCTACACCCGCGTAAAAAGGGGAGGCAAGCTCCCCTTTCGACATTTTATTTTGTTCTGAATTACGCGATGATCTCAGTAACTTGACCAGCACCTACGGTACGACCACCCTCACGGATAGCGAAACGTAAACCTTTGTCCATTGCTACCGGAACGATCAACTTAACGTTGATTGTTACGTTATCACCAGGCATAACCATTTCACGTCCGTCTGTCAAGAAAATCTCTCCAGTAACGTCAGTCGTACGGAAGTAGAACTGAGGACGGTATTTGTTATGGAATGGTGTGTGACGACCACCTTCTTCTTTTTTCAATACGTAGATTTCAGCTTTGAAATCAGCGTGAGGTTTTACTGAACCTGGTTTGCAGATAACCATTCCACGTTTGATTTGAGATTTCTCAATACCACGTAAAAGTAGACCTACGTTATCACCAGCTTCACCGCGATCCAAGATCTTACGGAACATCTCTACCCCAGTTACAGTTGAAGTTAATTTCTCTTCACCCATACCTAAGATCTCAACTGGCTCACCAGAGTTGATTACACCTGTTTCGATACGACCTGTTGCAACAGTACCACGACCTGTGATCGTAAATACGTCTTCAACTGGCATCAAGAAAGGCTTGTCAACATCACGTGGAGGCAATTCGATGTATGAATCAACTGCATCCATCAATTCGTCGATTTTAGCAACCCATTCAGCTTCTCCGTTCAATGCACCAAGTGCAGAACCTTGAATAACTGGAGCGTTGTCACCATCGTAGTCATAGAAAGACAACAATTCACGAACTTCCATTTCTACTAGTTCAAGTAGTTCAGCATCGTCAACCATATCCACTTTATTCATGAATACAACCAAACGAGGAACTCCAACTTGTTTTCCTAACAAGATGTGCTCACGTGTTTGTGGCATTGGACCGTCAGTTGCAGCAACTACCAAGATAGCACCATCCATCTGAGCAGCACCTGTAACCATGTTCTTCACGTAATCCGCGTGACCTGGACAGTCAACGTGTGCATAGTGACGATTCAAAGTTTCGTACTCGATGTGTGATGTGTTAATGGTAATACCACGCTCTTTTTCTTCAGGAGCGTTATCAATTGACGAGAAATCGCGAACCGCAGCTAAACCTTTTGACGCTAAAACGCTAGAAATAGCAGCCGTCAAAGTTGTTTTACCGTGGTCAACGTGACCAATTGTACCAATGTTAACGTGTGGTTTAGAACGATTAAAATTTTCCTTAGCCATTTGTTTTTATTTGTTACGTAGTTAATAAACCTTATTCTTACTAATACAAAATTTCACCCATACTCATGAGTGAATTCCCTTATGAGCCAATGACGAGAATTGAACTCGTGACCTCTTCCTTACCAAGGAAGCGCTCTACCCCTGAGCTACACCGGCGTGCTCTTTAAAATCTAAAAAATTTGAGCGGGAGACGAGACTCGAACTCGCGACCCTCAGCTTGGAAGGCTGACGCTCTACCAACTGAGCTACTCCCGCTTAAAAATTTTATTCAACTAGTGGGGGTGGATGGACTCGAACCAACGATACCTCTCGGTGACAGATTTACAGTCTGCTGCAATAGCCACTATGCGACACCCCCAAAATTTTGGAGCCGGTGGAGGGACTCGAACCCCCGACCTGCTGATTACAAATCAGCTGCTCTAGCCAACTGAGCTACACCGGCACTAAAATTTTATTAATATGATTTTAAAGAACGCTTTTCTTAAGTGTTTTCCCGTTTGGGTTTGCAAATGTAGCAAAGATATCTTTACGTACAAGGGGCTAGGTGAATTTTTTCTACTTTTTTTTCAAAAAGAAAAAGGTGATCTTTCGATCACCTTTCCTAAGCTATTCATTATCACTACTAACTAGCAATTTTCTCTTTATGTTTTTTTACTTGCTTGCGCAACGCTTCAACAGCAGAATCTGCTGCCTCTTCAAAACTTTTGCACTGTTTTTTGGCAAACAACTCCCTACCAGGCATCAATATTTTAACTTCAGCTATCTTATTCTCCTTTTCCGAACTTTTATCCAAACGCAGAAATACTTCACCGGCAATGATGTTATCGAAGAATAACTGCAACTTGGTCACTTTCTCATTTACGAAGTCAAGCAATTTCTGATCCGCCTTAAAATGAACGGAATGTACTTTGATGTCCATGACAATTCAATTTTTACGCCCACGTGGGTGAGCTTGTGAGTAAATGTTGTTTATCTGTGTAAACGAATTGTGCGTGTAGACCTGTGTTGCCGAAAGATTGGCGTGACCCAAAAGTTCTTTCAATGTTTCCAGTCCTGCCCCATTGTTCAACATGTGTGTTGCGAACGTATGTCTTAATATATGGGGACTCTTTTTCTGCGTATTCGTTACCATCCCAAGGTATGTATTTATTTTCCTATAAACAAACTTTGAAGATAATTTAACGCCGTCTCTTTTTACAAATAACAAATTTTGGCTATCACGACCCTCGGGCTTGATTAAGCGGTATGCTTGAATACGATCGAAGAGCTCTTTCCCGATAGGAATGATGCGTTCTTTATTGCGTTTACCCAACACCTTTATATGTGTTGAAACCGCATCTTGTTCTTTCAGTGTGATTAACTCGCTTAAACGAATGCCGGTTTGGTAAAAAAGCTCTACCATTAATCGATCGCGCAGGCCGTCGAAAGTATTCGTGAAAATAGGCTCAATGCGCTCTTGTGTAAACTCTGATTGCTTGACAAATTGCGGAAGTCGTTTTTCTACTTTCGGACCGCGAATCTTCAGCATGGGATTTTCCGTTACCATGCCTTGCTTTTTCAACCAATTGAAGAACGATCTCAAGCAAGAGAGTTTTCGGCTCACAGAACGCGGGACAATGGCGTGCTCTAGCAACTCGACCATCCACCCGCGAACAAGTTGGTGATTCACCTCAGCTAATTGACGATCTTCTGTAATTTCAGCATAACCGATGAATTGCAGTAGATCGTTTTTATAGGCAATCAACGTGTGCTCGGAATACCTTTTCTCGGTAGCGAGGTACACTTCAAATTGTTCTATGGAGCCAAGCGATGTCATACATCGATTAACGGGGAATTAAGGGAAAGGTTTCATGGATTACTGGAATCTATTCATGGCCGCGCGATTAATCGTGCAGTTACAGAGATTTAAAGGTCTACTCAACAAAAAAAGGGAGCCCAATGGACTCCCTCAATACTGTTTCGCAGTTATTCCTAGATTTCTTGCGATTTCATGCGTTGTGCATAAGCAGCACGGATGTTCGCCTGACGATTAACAACAGAAGCTTTTACGAATTCTTTGCGTTTACGCAATTCTTTCATCGTTCCTGTTTTGTCGAATTTTTTCTTGTACTTCTTAAGGGCTCTTTCGATGTTTTCGCCTTCTTTTACTGGAATAATTAACATATCTATAATTCTATTTGATGCTTATTTATTGGTTCTACCCGCGGCAGACAGGCGGCAAAGATATAAATCTTTTTTTTAAATGACAGTTGTTTATAAAAAATAATTACAAATCACTTTTTGTCGCCTAAATCTGTTCTATTTCAATAGTTCACGTGAAATAACAACCTTCTGAATTTCAGAAGTTCCTTCACCGATTGTCATCAATCGTGCGTCACGCAAAAACTTTTCGGCAGGATATTCTTTCGTATATCCGTAACCACCCATAATTTGCATGGCTTCGTTTCCGCACTTCACAGCAACTTCCGATGCGAAATACTTGGCGAATGCTCCCTCGCGGGTCATGTGCAGTTTATTGTTTTTGCGGTAAGCCGCTTGGTAAGTCAATAATTCGGCCGCTTCTACTTCTGTAGCCATGTCAGCTAATTTGAAGGCGATGGCTTGGAATTTCGAAATCGGTTGTCCGAATTGCTCGCGTTCTTTGGAATATTTCACAGAAGCTTCAAACGCTCCACGAGCTACTCCACAAGAAAGCGCTGCAATGGAAATACGACCACCATCCAAAATATGCATGGCTTGTTTGAAACCTTGTCCAACTTCACCGATTACATTCGCATGCGGAATACGCACGTTATCGAAAATCAATTCAGCTGTTTCCGAAGCACGTACTCCGAATTTATCTTTGATCTTAACAGCCGAGAAACCTGGTGTTCCTTTTTCAATGATGAATGCAGTAATTCCGTTTGAATCCAACAATTCACCTGTACGGATCAAAACAACAGCCACATCGCCGGAAAGTCCGTGTGTGATCCAGTTTTTAGCTCCGTTAATGACCCACTCGTCGCCATCGCGAACAGCAGTACATTTCATACGCATGGCATCAGAACCCGTATTCGGCTCAGTCAATCCCCACGCTCCGATAAATTCACCTGAAGCTAATTTCGGAAGGTATTTTTGTTTTTGTTCTTCGTTTCCGTGGTAATAAATGTGACCTGTACACAATGAATTGTGCGCTGCAACACTTAGTCCGATTCCACCGCAAACACGGCCCAACTCCATTAACGCAGTTGCATATTCAAAGTAGCTAAATCCGCTACCACCGTAATTTTCAGGGACAAAAATGCCGAGTAAGCCCAATTCACCCATTTTTTTCATGACATCAATTGGGAAATGCTCTTCGCTATCCCATTTATTCATGTTCGGTCGAATTTCTCGCTCTGCGAAATCGCGCACCATTTGCGCAATCATGTGTTGATTCTCGTTCTTTTCAAAGTTCATGTATAACAGTTTTGGGGTGCAACAGTTAACAACTTGTTTTTTTGATTAATAAATTTAGTAAGCGACTAAATTAGTAATATTCTCACTGTACTCGGTTAATTTATTTTGACCATTTAAAAAACTCAGGCCTACCAAAAAGTTAAAACCTGCAATATCTCCGCCACATTTGCGAATCAACTCAGCAGCAGCCTGCGCAGATCCTCCAGTAGCCAACAAATCATCGTGCACCAACACACGATCTCCGGTTTGTACAGCATCCACGTGCATTTCAATCACAGCACTTCCGTATTCAAGGTCGTATGAATGGCTGATTTTGTGGTAAGGCAATTTTCCTGCTTTTCGAATCAACACAAACGGAATTCCGAGACGCATCGCCAAGGGATAGCCAAATAGAAAGCCTCGACTTTCAATCCCGGCAATTTTATCGATCTGCTGATCTTTGTAAAGTTCAACCAAGTGGTCAACAATTTCATTTGACAACCCAGCGTCCAACATAATGGGTGTGATGTCTTTGAATACAATTCCTTCTTTCGGAAAATCAGGAACGTCGCGAATGACCGCTTTAATTTTTTCTTCTATCATGGATCAACAGTTAAATAACGCTTTAGTTTCTCATAAAGTTCATCCGTCATCAAAACAGACTTCTTTACATCTTCAATTCGGTTGTATTGACCGATTTGAGAGCGCAATTTTACGATAGAATTAGCTAAGTTCCAAGAAATATAAGGATGCGCTTTCAAATCATCAACTGAAGCACTGTTGATGTTGATGCGTTTTAGTTTTGATTGATCAAACGAAAGTCGCGGTGCCAGCTCGGAAGCCGTCTCCTGAGTCATTTTCCAAACTTCCATCAGTTGACTTTCGTCGTAGAAACCGCCTAACATATCGCGTCGAAGAATAATCTGTTTGGCGAAAAACGGTCCGATTCCCCTTACCGAATCCAGTTCAGCCATTGAAGCCGTATTGATGTTCACTTTCGGTTTTTCGAAATTCTTAAAGGCAGTTGGACGGTCTTCGTAATTCGGTTTGCTTCTCTCAGGATACATGGTCGAATCTTTGATCAGCTGAAATAACTCATCGGAAATCACAAAGATCTTTTTCAGATCCTCATTGGAACGAATGCCGTATTTGGTGAATTTCAATACAACAGAAGCTTGCTTTTCACTGAGCCCAAGCGCCATCCATTGCTCGGCGGTATAGGTATTCGGATCAAATGCCCGATCAGGTGCTGAGTAACGATCTTTCCTGCTCCTCGTTCGATAGCGCTGCTTTTTATTGCGCTTTACTGTTTGCACGGCTTCTTGAACAACAGGATCACTGTAGCGAATGTCTATCTTTTCTTTGGGACTGAAATGGGCGATCAAATCCGGAAGTACAAATAGGACGATGAGAACCAAAATAAAAAGTAAAGTACCACGCAAAGTGGCTTTCGATAGGGTTGGTTTTGTTTGCATTCGGCAAAATATTATGCTTGCCAAAATACTAATTTTACGATTAGTTAAAACTAAATTAAAAGTTGAATAATCTAACTCTTGTTTTTTGTTTTTAAATAAAACTAGAACGTATTCGCAACTTTAACCTATCATTGAATTAGCTCAATTCAGATGATAGAATTTCCAACGATTCCTCCAGCGTTTTAGGTTTGTAATCGAGAAATAACAACGATTTAGAAAGATCGAATCCTGTTTTTGGCGGTCGTTTTGCTGTCTGGTTTAAGGTGTCAGAAGAAATGGTTTCAATCGGTGGATTTTCAATTCCCAAATAAGCTGCAACGCGTTTTACCAATTGATCGATTGCCAATATTTCCGGTCCTGAAAAGTGAAAGATTCCGGTTTGTTGTCGCTTCACGATTTCCACACAACCGTAGGCTAAATCATCTGCCCAAGTTGGAGCGCGAAACTGGTCGTTGACCAACTTCATCGGTTCACTTTTCGGCAAAGCTTCCAAGGCCCACAAAATAAGATTGGAACGCGAAAGGTTGTTTCCGGTTCCGTAAACGATAATGGTTCGGGCGATGGACCAATTGCGATTGTCATCATCACGCAAGCAGTTTTCGGCAGCTACTTTTGAGAATGCGTAAACACTCAACGGATTCACTTTATCCGTTTCTGCGTAATTACCGGTTGATCCGTCGAACACAAAATCGGTAGAAACCAACTGAAAATGCGCTCCAACAATTTTGGCTGCTTCCCATAAAATTAGGGTTGCGTGCGCGTTTACCTGAAAGCATTCTTCAGGATGTTCCTCGCAATAATCAACATTGGTGAGCGCAGCTGTATGAATAATCGCTGTGGGTCTAAAGCGGAAAAACACATCCCCCACTTCGAGCGGCACGCATATATCCAATGATTGGTAATGTTCTTCCGGACAATCGGGATTGCGGTTTTCACCTTTAGATGTTGCCAAAAACGGGATGTTGTGGCGTAAACAACGTTTTACAATTTTTTGTCCTAGAAGTCCGTTGGAGCCAGTAATGAGTAGTTTCATGTAATGTAAATAGAATCAAGCATCACAACTCCCAAATAGAAGAACGCTTGGTACGTTTGAAGCCAAAATAATGTTTGTGTTCCAGAATCCACGCCATAATGAGGTACGGAATGAGCGTAGAACCCAAACCGATGCACGTTGCATAAATAAATCCCAAACGTACTTTGTTGGTATGAATACCGAGCTTTTGAGCCCACCAAGCACACACTCCGAATGAGCGCATTTCGAAGAAAAAAGCTATTTTCTGAATGGTTCGTTTCATCGTTTTAACAATTGCATTCCTACTTTACACTGAAGGCACAGTTTCTTATTACAAAGTTCGTTTTTTAATTCGATAAGTCCTTGACTTTCGGCCGCAGATTTTGCCGTAATTCCATTTTCTTTCCATTCCGAAAGCAGCGCATTTTTTTCGGGGGGAAGTAATTCCAATAAGGTCTGTGCTTTCTCGCGAAAAACAGGCACTTCCAACAGGTCGGCGAGCCACCACAAAAAAGGAACCACACTGTTAATTATCACAACATGAGCCGAAGCCAAACTCATAGCTGATGAGGCGCGTGATTGTCGCTTTTTCCCGAAATGATAATGATCTGTCCAATAATCGGCTGGAGCGGAAGTCAGCGCTTCTTCCATGTGAAGTTTGATCTTGGTTGCAGGCAATTCCCAAAACGATTCAGACCAGTTCATCCGTTCGATAAAAGCCGAAAATTGTGCCAATCGCAAGGTTGGGAAACCGGAAGGACGGCAACCTTTAAAATGCCAGCTATGCGCATTGGAGGGGTGAATTTGCAATCGGTGCGACTGAAAATGCCATTCTTGTTGCAGTTCACGCTGATAATCGTCATCAAGAGCACTTTCCTGAATCAAACCACTTGCTCCGAAAACGATGGATTCGATTTGTCTTTTTCCGGCTTTGATGATGCGTTCAAACGGAATTCGGTGTGCCAACTCCTGAAAAGGAAGGGCATTGGTTTTCATTCCGAATGCTTGTGCAATGAGGTGAAACAAGACTTTACGCGGATCGGAGCCGAGCTGCAACGCCAATCGGTCGACCAATACTTTTTTACGCGCCAAACGCGCCAGCATCGCGCCTTCCACCTGATTCCAAACGATCGGTTCGGGACAATCTTTCAACTGCCCGCGACACGGAATGGAAGATGTTTGAACAGTGAAATCGAGCGTGCGCCGAAAATGCTCCAAATCGATGTAAGGCTTTAACTCAACTGTAGGAATGGGAATGCCTTCAATAAAGACCATGCGGTCGTGTTCGTAAACCACATGCAAAATCACATTGTTGTAGGCTTCATCGTTTTGATGACCGTGGGCATACCAATCAGATGATTTTACATGCATTTCGATGTTGCCGCTATGCTGCATTCCTTCCAATTCTATGCGACCGTTAAAAAAGTCGGGACCGGAGGCGGTGTTGTAAAAACCGATGTGCAGAATTTTCACCGGCAGGTTGTCAATTGTGTGGAGTAAATGCATCGGCAAACGCTTGGTTCGCCAAAGCAAATGCAGGTATTGTTCATTCATTTTTTTGAGCTTATTCTCTTGAATTTAGCGAATAAGTTCATTTGAGGCAATAGGTGATTTGTTAAAATTAGAGGGGAATATTTTCAAAATAACTTCAAAACGACAGCTTGATTAAAGTGATTATTCATCTCAAATCTTAAGAATTTTATAGGATTTCCATTTATTACCAACTTCTGTAAAGACATAATAAATGCCATGATTAGCTGATGAAAGATCAATACTCACATCATCACCAGTAACATCATCAAGCTCCATAATAATCCTTCCGGTTACGTCTACAACTTTAATTGTAGATTTAACGAAAGGTTGTGAAGACTTAATTGTAAAAATCCCAGAAGTTGGATTAGGATATAACTCTATTTCACATTCCCATGAAGAGCATTCGTGTTGATGATAGATGGCTACAAAAGCATCTTGTTGACTCCATTCTGGTACTGTTGTTAGATAAGTCAAGTTTTCATCATCAAACATCGCTTTTTGCTCAAAATAACCACAAGTGATCAGTTCATCATTTGACCCAATTTCCAAATCATTAAACTTGTCAGTCAAATAGCCACCCATTTGTTTGGCCCAAACCAATTGCGCGGATTTATTTATTTTTTGGAGAAATCCATCACGATTTCCATAACTTAAAAACCTTGTTTGTAAAGTGGGGTAAATAAGTGTAACAGAATCAGAAAACCAACCAGCGACATAAAAATTATCTGAATTGTCAATAATCAATTCTTTTATCTCCATTTTATTAGGCTCGCCTATCTCTCTAATTAAATTTACACTTCCATTAGGATCAAGTTTATACAGATTGTTATAATAACCATTGCCAATTAAAAAAATTTCATTTGCACTGTTTACTGCAATGTGAATAGCCAAATTATCGCTTATTACGCCTATGTTAAAAGCATTATTAAAAATACCTTCACTTGTTAACTTAAGTATATAACCCTCGTATGTAGCCCAAGAATATAATTTTTGCATTGGTACTTCAACAAATGGATCAGGGTTCACATCTATGGAATCACTAAATATTCCAAGCAAATAGACATTTCCTAAGTTATCAACTGTCAAATCATTCGCAAATACCCCTTCACCATTAACTGACTTAGCCCAAAGCATATTGCCATTAGAATCGAATTTTTCAACAAAAACAGAATACAGACCTGCTCCATCTAAGATTAACTCATTTGCACTCGGGTCTGCATCAAAAGGATATCTAAAATTACCATTTATGTATATATTGTCATTGTGATCCAATTGTACGTCAATAAGATCTTCAAACCAGGTTCCTCCCATTCGGTTGCACCACAATAGATTTCCCTGATGACTGAATTTCAATA
>Ga0302296_1000857_pt1 | contig 23738 bp, 22 predicted proteins | sample III_Fen_N3_1_FD_194546 | JGI IMG/M metagenome (GOLD analysis project Ga0302296, IMG submission 194546) | Peat permafrost microbial communities from Stordalen Mire near Abisko, Sweden - III_Fen_N3_1 | ecosystem: Environmental > Terrestrial > Soil > Wetlands > Permafrost | place: Sweden: Abisko...
GTACTTCCGGTAGTACTTAAACAAATTGGTCCGGGAATTAACGTTGGTGGAGAAGAACATGGGGTGTTGGATTGAGCAAAAGAGCCGAAAGAAATTCCTAAGAGGAACACTAGTTTGAATGTTTTCATAATCAGATGATTAATAATGTAGGATGTCTTCGAAAGTCAATGTTTCACCGAATGTTATAAGAGCTCTTTCGGTTGTATAAATGGATTTTGAATGCTCGTCTAACTGGTTGAAGTAGCTTCGAGAAAGAATTTTTACGTCCGGATTTTCAGAAAGCCATTCCTTCACTCGATCATCGGTCGAAACTTTTAACTGTTCATCGACATTGCTTTTTTGTGAATGGGTTGCATAAGAATCCAGCAATTCGGCAGTGATTTCGGTGTCAAATACAAGTACTTGTTGGGCAATTTTGTGTTGCATACTTTCAGACAATCGGTAAAAATTTTCAGAAGACATCAATAAGGTGTTCGGATGTTTACTTTGAAAGTCAATTAGTTGCTCAGGGGAAGCGCTATTCTGAGCATAGCATGTTCCTAGAGTGGAAAAAACAAGGAGAATTAACGAACTGTATTTCATGTTGTATTGTTTAGTTACAGTAAGCTACGCCCTCACTTTAGTAATGGATTTTTCAAAAGGAGCAATTGAGGTCCCGAATGTGCAAGTACACCGATTGATCGAGTGGAAATCGGTTTTTCAATGAATATTTTCGTTGACGATTATAAAACCATTGTAAGCCTTGCAGATCAGAACTAACTAAATCTGCCTTTTTCTCCTACATTTGAAAGTTAAACGCTATTCAATGGAATTCAACAATCAAAACGAGGAGAGAAAGGTTATTACCGCTGAGGAGTTTTTGGAGCTCATCACAGAAAATGGTATCCTAGAAGGTTATCAAGTTGATGGAACTTTATTATTAGATGGCTCTAAATTTCAAACGAATATTACTCATTTTGATTTTTACAATTGCGACTTTCATACCATCAAACTAAATAATATCGATGGAGATACGCAGATAGCTTTTTCAAGTTGTACAATTCAAAATATCATCTCTGGCTACTCAAAAGAAGGTAACACAGTTCGTCCCACATCATTTAAGCTTTCCATCCTTCAAACTGACCTAAAGAAGATTTCATGTTTAAATTATCCATCAGTTGAATTTGATTTTTCCGATTCTACAATCGGAGATCTTTACGTCAATAATTGTTATTTAACTACCTTCTATAGTAAAGACACTTTATACAAAAACAAACTGCTTATTAGAGAATCATCACTCGATTTATTGTTACTTAATAATTGCATTTTTGAAGAATCCGTTATCATACGTGAAGCATCTGTTATTACAAATCTACTTTCTCTTGAACAATGTCATTTTAATGGGGGCTTTTTATTCGATCTAAATGAAAAGACAAATTGCAATTTGGTAATTCGAATTGAATCATGTAAAACTGATCATCAGTTAGTGTTTTTCGGAAAGAATTCTTCCATTAAACATTTTTATACCCATAGGTTTAAAGGATCTCTCGAAATGTATGATTTAACTATCAGAACAACCGAAATTTTAAGTTCCTATGAAAAAGATGCCTCATATAGGTTTAGTTCTTGCTTGTTCAATAATTTTAGTTCCAGAGGAATTAACTCTACATTTCACCTTTCCACCATCAAAAGCTTCGGTGATCAATCAACTTTCGAAATCAGGTCTTCCGACTTAAACAACGCATCTCTATTCGATGTCAACCTCCAATCATTTGACACAGTCGTCATAGAAAAAAGTGATTTCACCAATATGACCACATCACGGGTTACTTGGTTCGAAGACAAAAAATTGAAAACCGCTTTCCAATCAGAAAACGAAGATCCATACGAACGAAGAGAATTTTACCGACAACTCAAGTACAATCAGGAAAAACAAGGAAACAAGATTCAGGCGCTGACTTTTCAAAGTCTGGAAATGCAGTATTATAGCCTCGAATTATCTCCAAAATTCCTTCTTCCCCTGAGAGTATGGAAAAATAAAATCAAGACTTACATCACAGATCAATTTCCAATCTATATATCTATTCAAAAAGGAATTGCCTTATTTCAAAATCGATTCGTATTGTGGATTGGAAAATTAAATAATCATGGGCAAAGTTTTTTGAAACCATTATTACTCCTGCTTGGTTTAGGATTGATTTTCAATTTTTTGATCCTTCAATCAGCTTCACCCCAATCAACCCTCGAACTCTTATTTAAGAAAGGAAGTTTGAAAATGCTTCCATCGTTGTTGAATCCTGTTCATGATATTTCCAAACTGTTGCATATTGAGGAACCCAGTTTTTGGACTGGTTTTCTCGATTTAATCTGGAAAGTAATCGAAACAACCTTGATTTTTCAAACAATTACAGCGTTTAGGAAGCATGTTCGAGTTTAGGTTTTCTTGGTTAACATTGAGATTACCAATAACAATTACACTCACATTTGCCACGAATGAACGAATAAGGTGCTAAGCACAATTCTAAGCGAATATTGTAAACCATGTTTACAACACAAATCCAGATTAGTGAAATCAGCCATGGCTGATTATTCGTAACTTATTTCAATTTAACAAGTCATTCGTCCATTCGTGGCTAAAAAAAGAACAGTCTTATTTTGATTTCCGGATCTAATCCAACTCATACTCCACAACCCCATACCTGCTCTTCACTACCGCTCGCGGAAAGGCATTGAAGTGCCACCATTCGCTGGGAATGTTGATGAAGCGTTGTGAACGCATGATTTTACGCAACAATTGGCGGTTGGCGAGTTGTTTTTGGGTCAATTCTCCCGAAGCTAAAAACTGCGCTTCCAAACTCGGGTAAGCAATCTGCCGGCTGTCGTCGTAGCCAGCTCCCATGTCGAGAGGTTTTCTACTTGCATTGCAAATGGTTAGATCTACCGCAGCACCGTAATTGTGAACGCTTCCGTTGCGCGGGTTACTCACAAATTTCACACGTAAAGCCACAGGAATGGTATCCAAGGCTCGCCACATTTCCCATTGCACAGCCAACGGACGCACACCATCGTAAACCAATAAATGCAAGTTTGAATCGATGGAAGTCAATAATTCCTGACACTTGGCAATGCGTTGTGCAACATCGCGCTGCAGGTAAACCGTTTTGAGCGTATCATAAAGAACTCGGTGCATGAAATTATCCGTCGATGCGTATTTCAAATCCCATAGAACGTTTTTGTTGTAGGAATCTACGCGCACCAAGGTGTCTTTTCCTTTGATCAACATAGTCGGAATTGGAGCAATGACTTCCTTTTTGGCTGGTACAGCAGGATATTCCAACTCAATTACTTTCGGTTCATCAAACATATTGCATGACTGAACGGCTAACAACAAAGCGATTATAAACCAACCAATTATGTGTTTCATCCTACAAATTTAACCACATAGGTCACATAGATCACATAGAAGGTTGTTATTGACAAAAGATTCGAGTCAATATGTGGATGAATAAATTGGAGAAATCAAACTCAACTAACACATCATTCCTTTGCGGTATACTAGTCGTTACGTTGAAATGTTGCGCGCATGTAAAAACTATGTGTCCTATTGTGTTCTATGTGGTTAATGAACGTTAATACGTATTTCGTGGTGAAATTGAAGCTGATTTAACCACATAGGTCACATAGATCACATAGAAGGTTGTTATTGACTAAAGATTCGAGTCAATATGTGGATGAATAAATTGGAGAGATCAAACTCAACTAACACATCAATCCTTTGCGGTATTACTAGTCGTTACGTAGAAATGTTGCGCGCATGTAAAAACTATGTGTCCTATTGTGTTCTATGTGGTTAATGAACGTTAATACGCATTTCGTGGTGAAATTGAAGCTGATATTCCCAACATTCTATGTACTTTTGCCTTCCTTGAAAACACAAGTTTATGCCAAAAATTTCGCAGAAAGCCATTGATATGCCCGCGTCACCAATTCGAAAGTTGGTTCCGTATGCTGAAAAAGCCAAAAAAGCAGGAAAAATCGTTTATCACTTAAACATCGGTCAACCCGATATCGAAACTCCGAAAGTGGCGCTAGATGCCATCCGTAACTTCGACCATAAAGTGATTGAATACAGCCACTCAGCCGGATTCGAATCGTACCGCAACAACTTGGCCGCAACTTATCAAAAAGGCGGTTTGCCTGTGAATCCGGAAGATATCATTATCACAACCGGTGGATCAGAAGCATTGATTTTTGGATTTATGACAACGTGTAATCCGGGTGATGAGGTGATTATCCCTGAGCCGTTTTACGCCAACTACAACGGATTTGCTGTAACTGCCGGACTCACAGTAGTTCCGGTCACTTCAAGCATCGAAACAGGTTTTGCATTGCCTCCGGTGGCTGAAATTGAAGCGAAAATCACTGCTAAAACAAAGGCGATCGTAATTTGTAACCCAGGGAATCCAACCGGTTATTTGTACTCGAAAGAAGAATTGGAGCAATTGCGCGACATCGTTAAAAAACACGACTTGTTCTTGTTTGCTGATGAAGTGTACCGCGAATTCTGCTACGACGGAGCTGTACCTTTCTCGGTGTTGAACCTTGAAGGCATCGAACAAAATGTGATCATGATCGATTCCGTATCGAAACGCTATTCTATGTGTGGCGCACGAATCGGAGCATTGGTTACGAAAAACAAAGAAGTAATGGCTGCCGCGTTGAAATTCGGTCAGGCGCGTTTATCGCCACCAACCGTTGATCAAGTTGCTTCAGAAGCCGCTTTGAATACACCGCAATCGTATTTCGACGATGTGGTAACCGAATATGTAGAACGCCGCAACATTATGGTTGACGGTCTCAATAACATTCCCGGAGTTTTCTGCCCGAAACCGAGTGGTGCATTTTATTGCGTTGCTAAATTTCCGGTCGACAACGCCGAACGTTTCTGTCAATGGTTACTGGAAGACTTCGAATTTGAAGGTCAAACAGTAATGATGGCACCTGCCAATGGGTTTTACGCAACACCGGGTGCCGGCGAGCAAGAAGCACGCATTGCCTACGTTTTGAAGAAAGATTCATTGCGCAAAGCAGTGAAATGCCTCGAAGAAGCGTTGAAGGTTTATCCCGGGAGAATTTAATTCGCCGTGGAGATACTCATAATACTAGTTCTTATATTGATCAACGGTGTCTTTTCGATGGCCGAGATCGCAATGGTTTCAGCTCGAAAGACCAGATTGGAATCGGCAGCCAAACGCGGAGATAAATCAGCCAAAGCGGCATTGGAAACCATCGCAGCACCGAATCGTTTTTTATCAACTGTTCAAATCGGAATTACCCTAATCGGGATCATGACCGGTATTTTCAGTGGTGAAAATGTCACAACCGACATCCAGAAATATTTTGAACAATTCGCTGCCCTGAAACCTTACTCGCACACGTTAAGTGTAACCGTTGTTGTTGGTTTGTTGACCTTCTTTTCACTCGTTTTGGGCGAATTGGTTCCGAAGCGTATCGGTTTGGCCAACCCGGAAAGCATCGCCAAAATCATGGCGCGACCGATGAAAGTGATCTCGATGATTACCTCACCGTTTGTGTGGTTGCTTACTGTTACTTCCGATTTGCTGATCAAATTGTTCCGCATCAAACCGTCATCCGACAGTAAAGTCACCGAGGAAGAAATCAAAGCCATCATTCAGGAAGGAACCGAAGGCGGCGAGGTACAAGAAATCGAACAAGACATTGTGGAACGCGTTTTCCACTTGGGAGATCGTACCATCAGCTCGTTGATGACGCATCGTAACGACATGATTTACCTGAAGTTATCCGACGACAGCGAAACCATTCGTTCCATTGTAAATACCGAAATGCACTCGTTGTATCCGGTTTTCGAAACCAATAAAGATCACGTAAAAGGCGTGGTATTGCTCAAAGATTTGTTTCGTCATATCAACGATGCGGATTTCAATTTAGAGAGTTTACTGATCAATCCGTACTTTTTGTCGGAACATATCTCGGCTTACGAGGCATTGATTCAGTTTAAAGAATCGAAATTGCACTACGGAATCATTACAGATGAATTCGGTCAGACACAAGGAATTGTAACCCTCAACGACTTACTTCAAGCATTGGTGGGCGATTTCTCAGATTTCTACTCCGAAGAATTTAACTTCGTAGAGCGCGAAGACGGTTCATGGCTCATCGACGGGCAATATCCGTTGGCTGAGTTCTTTCGTCATTTCGACCTCGAAGACGTCGCTTCCGACCTCAAATTCACCACAGTTGGCGGATTGATCATGCACGAAATCCGAACTATTCCTACCACAGGTCAAATCATTCAATGGATGAATTTTGAGATTGAAGTAGTGGATATGGATGGAGCAAGGATTGATAAAGTGATTGTGCGTGTTTTAGGAGATGATTGATTTATTCGAATGGTTGATTTTTGATGCTTGATGTTGGATTAGAATCCAGGTAAATTTCAGAACATCGTTTCTTTAAACTGTTTGGGAAAACTTAGTTTCCACCCGAAACCTCATCAAACATCAACAATTCAACATCAAACATCTATACAACAAAAATCTTTCTCATTTGTTACCTTTATAGTGTAGATCTATCTCATGAAACAATTCGAAATTCCCGCGTTTTACCGCTCACCGATCATTAGCAAAGTAAAAGCTTTCCGCAAGGCGCAAGATCCGCGCAAGAAAGATTTCACGCCAACCTTGCTCGATTTCGGAAATGTAAAACTGGCCATTGCCCGCCATTTTGGATTTTGTTACGGCGTAGAAAATGCTATTGAAATTGCCTATCGTGCTATTGCCGAAAACGAAGGGAAACGTATTTTTTTGTTGAGTCAGATGATTCACAATCCGGGAGTAAACGAAGATTTAACCAATCATGGAATTACGTTTATTCAGGATACGGAAGGAAAACAACTCATCGATTGGAGCGAAATTACTTCCGAAGACGTTGTGATAATTCCTGCTTTCGGAACCACACTCGAAATTGAAGCCTTGCTGAAAGAAAAAGGCGTGAATGTGGAACAATACAATACCACCTGCCCGTTTGTGGAAAAAGTGTGGAACCGTTCCGAAAAACTGGCGCAAGATCAACATACGTTGGTCATTCACGGAAAATACAATCACGAAGAAACCCGTGCCACATTCTCACATACCGCAGCACACACGCAAGCTGTTATTGTGAAAGATTTGGCCGAAGCACAGTTATTAGGCGAATGCATTACCGGAAAACGTTCTGCAGAAGAATTCTATACGCTTTTCAACGGAAAATACACCGAAGGTTTTGATCCTGCCATTCATTTTTCGCGTTTGGGGGTTATCAATCAAACCACGATGTTGGCTACCGAAACGCAAGAAATAGCAGAATATTTAAAAGCCCTTACCGAAGCACACGCAGCAGAAAATAATCTTGAAAAACGCTTCGCCGACACCCGCGATACCTTGTGTTATGCTACCAATGACAATCAATCGGCCACGCTCGGACTCATGGAATCGAAACCAGATTTAGCCATCGTTGTAGGTGGATACAACAGTTCCAATACCACACATTTGGTTGAATTATTAGAGCAAACCTGCCCTACTTACTTTATCAAAGACGCAACCGAAATCAGCGATTCAGGAGCAATCAACAGTTTCAACATCCACTCCAAAACAATGGAAACCGTTGCCGATTTTATTCCTCAATCCGACAAAACACTTACCATTGCGATTACATCCGGTGCTTCTTGTCCGGACGCTACGGTAGATCAGGTTATTCAGCGTGTATTGCAATTCATCAAACCCGAAAAGGATCTAGAAACAGTTCTTCAAAGGATTCAATAAATGTGTTAATGCTTGATGTTGAATTTTTGATGTTGGATGAGATTTCAGTTAAAGATGACAAACACTTTAAACAGCCAAAATCTGAGTATAGAAGCCTGAACTTCAAGTTAAGAGGAAGAACCTAATCCAACATCAAGCATTTAAAATTCAACATCACAAACACCTTTGGCGTAATTAAAAATCAAGCATTAAACATCCCCAACTCCCCGCTTCAATAAACCATCTCACTCCCACATTGTATATCAACCAACAATTGCTTATTTTCAACCCTTAAAACCAATCCATGGAACGGCTGATTAATATTCTGATTATTGACGACAATGAAACGGACCAATTGGCCTTACGCGAAATCCTTGGCGGTGGCGGAAATATCCTGCTCGAATGTGATTCCATTGAAGAAGCGCATCACATTCTGAGTCGCAAAGAAGTCGGGATTATTCTCATCAACATCGACAGCGCCTACTTTTCCTCCATGGATGAATTTCAGCAGTTGCTGGAAATGCACCAACAGAATACCCATTATTCCATTGTAATCACCGAAAATGCGCGTTCAGGCTCAAAAGTTTTGCGTGGACTGAATAGCGGCGCGGTCGATTTCATCAGTAAACCGTTCAATCCGCATTTGATTCAAGCCAAAATTGAGGTGTATAAATCGTTGTACTACAAAGATCAGCGCATTGCTCAGTTATTGGGGAATATTTTGCCCCGAACCGTTTTGGAAGACTTGAACAATCACGGGAAATTCTCGCCAAGAAGGGTTGATAAAGGCGTGGTTTTGTTTACCGATTTCGTTGACTTTTCCATGAAATCAAAGTCCATTAAGCCGCTGAAATTGGTGAAACGGTTGGAACATTATTTCACCCGCTTCGACGAAATCACCGAACGGTACAAACTAGAAAAAATCAAAACCATCGGTGATGCCTACATGGCTTTGGCCGGCGTTACCGAATCAAACGAAGAACCAGTGCTTAGAGCTTGTTTGGCAGCCTTGGAAATGCGCGATTTTATCCGGAACGAAAAGGAAGTAGCCAGGGCTTTGAAACGCGATTTCTGGGAAATCCGCATCGGAATACACACCGGACCACTTGTTGCCGGAATCATTGGTTCGGCACGCTACAGCTTCGATGTTTGGGGCGATACCGTAAATATTGCCGCACGTGCACAACAATTGTCCGAAATCGATGCCATTACCATTTCGCAAGAAGTGATCGATGAGTGCGACGACTTATTTGAAAGCACGTTCATCGGTGAAGTTCCCATCAAAAAACGAGGTGGCACCATGAGTCTTTACAAACTCGACGGACTCAAAAAAGAACACAGTTTGTACAGCGACGGAAAGTTGGCTAATGTAGAATTGCGGAAACGCTGTCACATTACTTCGGTCGATTTCGAACACATGCGCAACGATATCGTGAACAGACTCAAGTCTACGCTTCCGGAAGAAATGATTTACCATGATTTGGCCCATACGTTGAATGTCGAGAAATCCGCATTGCGGTTGGCGCGGTTGGAAGGACTCGATGAAGAAGAAATCATGTTGCTCAGAACAGCAGTACTTTACCACGACAGCGGATTCATCTTTACCTACTCACGCAATGAATTGCACGGTGTGCGGATGATGGAACAATCATTACCGAAATACGGTTACGATCCGGAACAAATCGCGACTATTCGTGCGATGATTCTTGCTACAAGCAGCGGTAATGAGCCTGTAACATTATTGGAACAAATCATCTGCGACGCCGATCATGATTACCTGGGCAGAGCCGATTATTACATGGTAGCAGAAAAACTTCGAGAAGAAATTGCCGTGTTCGGAACAAACATGAGCGAAGAAGAATGGTTGAATTTTCAACTAACCTACTTGCAAAACGATCACAAATTCTATACATCCACTTCAAAAAACATCCGTGAGCGCGGGAAACAGAATCGAATTGCAGAGTTGAGAACGAAGCTACGCCAATTGCAGATTCAGGAGTGACGGACTCTGGAAAATTGATTTTAATTTTGTAACAATTCTCTCCAAAGAAGAAATTGGATTCGCCTCCTCCCTATTTATTAGCACATCACAGTCTCCCACGAATAAACGAATGAAAATTACACTTGAATTTAAAGCGAATAATGGAAACAAGTTTCCATTTTGATTAGTGTAATCAGCCTTGGCTGATCATTCGCAATAATTGGTACATAGCTCAATATTTCCGCCTCAGGCGGATGGGAAATATACCCAGTAAGTCAAATTCTAGAAGGGCTGTGCGTTTAAATGGGAAATCCCTCCTCAAGGAGGGAGATATACTCCACTTCTTTATAATAATTTAATTTTAATCAAAAAGCCGGCACCAACAAATCCAATAAATCTTCCGGCTCTTCTGCCAATGAAAGTGCGTTGGCACGGGTTTTAATTCCGTCAAACGGATGTAAATCTGCTTCACGACCGGCACTAAAGAACATTGCAGGAGCAGCAGCGCTTACTTCATCTGAAAAATTAGGTTCACCAATTGTTCTATAAGTCACTTCAACATCACCATCTGCAGGCGCTGCACTTTTTTCAGCATTGTAGCTCGCTACCTCATCATCAATAGACGCTACTAAAACTGCCTTTGTGGAAGTTGTTGTGGGTTGTACGGCAACTGCTGTTTCTTTTCCGGCGGTTTCCGTTTCCACAAATTTATCCAAAGCAGGTTGCTCTGCTTTCGCCATTTTCAATTCAGGTAGTGCTTCATGGTCGGTTTGCACGAGGTTCCAAAAAGGAATAGTCCCTACGATGAGCACCAAAATACAAGCTACACGGAACCACGTGCGCTGATACATTGGGATAATACGAGGTTCGGCCGCAGCAACTGCCACTTCCGGAGCGGTCCAATTGGCGCGGATTCCCGGATGCTTTGCTCCGAAAATGCTATCCAAGCTGGATTTGATATCCGGACTCACTACACTTTTCTGAACAGCAGAAACTCCTTCCAATTCTTGGAAAAATTGTTTCATGCTCAGAAATTCTTCTTCGGTTTCGCACAACTCTTGCACCAATACAAGCTCCTCGCCCGTCAACGAGTCGAAGGTTTTGTCTTTGATGAGTTGTTCTACTGATGTTTCCATTTTTTCTATTCTAATATCGTTTTAATCTGCGCTACTTTACGTTGTTTGTGCCGGATGATACGCTTTGAGCGCTTCTGCCAAGTACTTTGTTGCATAAAACAACCGCGATTTTACTGTTCCTTCATTAATCTCCAGTATGTCGGCTATTTCTTTCATGGACAATCCATCAAAATGCCGCAATTCAAATACTTCTCTATGTTTTACGTCTAATTCCAAAATTTGTTCGTCAAATGCCTCCTTAAATAAATTGTGGTGCACTTCGTTCATCGTATTCTTGGAACTATCCGAAACCGGATAACTGCTATCCAATCCGTTGCTCGTGTTCTTGCGAATTTCTTGTTTTTTGTATTCGTTCTTGCACATGTTGTTGGCTACCGAATACACCCACGTTTTAAACGATCGCGAAGGATCAAACAATTCTGGGCGGTGAATGAGTTTGGTAAACAAATCGTGTACAAAATCTTCGGCCTTTTCACGATCACGCCAAAGCATGCGCATAAAATAGGAAACAAGCGCATTGGAGTACCGTCCGTACAAATTGTCAAACGCGCGCTGATCACCGCCTGCCATGGCAATCACCAACTGTTCGTCGGACATAGACTGATATTCCTTTTTGTACATTTTCATTTACCGATGTAATTTTTCACTTTTTCGGGATTGTTTGTTTTTGTCCCGATTTTCAAAATCGCCTTGTTCACCAATTCTTCCTCGGCCTTATTTCCTTGCAACACCAGTTGTTTACGAAGCGAAACCAGCATAGGTAAGTAGTTGGAACACCATTTGTCACCACTATCATTGGCTGTTTCATTGATCAACTGAAATTGAAGTGTTTCTTTCCACAAGTTGTAATTGACCGAATAATTATCCAATGGCGAAGGAGAATACCTGAAAGTCAGTCCGATAGGATACAAATTATTCTTCATCGGAACAAAATAATCCTTTGGCAGGGTCAATGATAATTGCAGTGACTTACTCGAGTTCAACTCACATAATTCAGCCAAATAAGCTGTATCAATCACGGTTGATTCCGGTAAAACCAAATCTTTGGAAGCCCATTCGGCACGGTAGGTTTCACTTTGCATGAAATCCAGCGAGAGCAATTGTACGTCTTCGCGAACCGCATTGTTTTGCTGCACATAATACACGGCAAACATGTCTTCAAAACCATGCATCACCAGAATGGAGGCTTCTTCACCCGACAACAGCAAATCATTGGCATAGGTCAACTGTCCCTGTGAAACCACATTTGCATCAATGAGTTCTTTGATCTCCGGTAACGCCAATTCAGACTCATTGGTGATAATGTGATAGGCTGCCTGTTGTTTTTTTACATCCGTATTTGTGGGTTGCATTGCCGCAGCAGCTTGTAATTCGGGATAAAGATCAGTATTGTAATGTCCGGCCAAATACGTGTAAAAATGTGATTCGAAGGTATTCGGAAGAACTGTATTGTAATAACCAACACTGGCATCCATATTGGATTGTTCTTCTGCAGAAGCCGAGCGACGACTATACTGGCGATTGGAACTGTATTGGTAATTTTCAAACTGTTCCTGCATTTGCACTTGTTGTTGAATCACCGGAGAATCTGCTTTTTCTTCGTCTTTCATCTCTAGTTTCAAATCTTCAGCCGCCGTATTAGTCACTGCCGCTTTCGACGGCGCAACAATTCCATTTGCATTTTTCTCATGTGTTTCAGGTGCTTTCTTGGCTTTAACGGTCGTTTCTTTTTCCTGTAATTGTTCTTCTGTAGCAGGAGATACGTATTTATAATTGCTTACGCTATCCGGAATAGCTGTGAAATTGCCATTTACCGAGTTACTTATTGCATTCGTATTGATCGAATACCCGCTATTGGTAACCCCTTTAGTAGCAGGCTCCGCATTATTCAACTCGGGAGTATTGTTCTGTGCCTGCGCTGTTGCAGCATAACTCAGGATAAACACAAAAATCAATCGTTGCATGATCACTTATTTTTCACCTGTACAGGTATAACAAATATACGTTCAAAGTTTTATAGAATTTATTTTTCATACTTGTTTCCCGCATATACTCAACACAAAAACCTAAAACCAACAACTGATCACTAACCACTAATAACTATCCACTATAAAATCTTCAACCTCCCTACTCGCCTTTCGTCCTTCTTTTCACCCGAAAGTAAAAGCAGACAAGCAATAGATGCAAATAGTTTGTAAATTCGTCGCCGAACTAGATTTGAAACAATCAGCATGAAAAAAAGACTTTTAACCGCTTTCGTAGTGGGAAGTATTCTACCCTTGGCTGCACAGAAAAAAGTGGAGTATGTAGAATATGACCTTCCAAACGGAATGCACGTGATTCTTCACGAAGAACACGCAACTCCAATTGTGGCCGTATCGGTAATGTATCACGTTGGATCGAAAAACGAAAATTCTTCAAGAACGGGCTTTGCTCACTTCTTTGAGCATTTGTTGTTTGAAGGTTCTACCAACATCAAACGTGGTGAATACAGTGAATTGGTTGAGAAAAACGGTGGTATGTTGAATGCCAACACATCGCAAGACCGCACTTACTACTATGAAGTACTTCCTTCCAATCAGTTGGAACTGGGCTTGTGGTTGGAAAGCGAGCGATTGTTGCACGCTAAAGTTGATCAAACGGGTGTTGAAACACAACGCGAAGTGGTAAAAGAGGAAAAACGTCAACGTGTGGATAACCAACCTTATGGTACGTTTATGGAAAACATGTTTGTTCGTGCTTACCAAACGCATCCATACAACTGGGTTCCGATTGGAAGTATGGAGCACTTGGATGCTGCGCAAGAAATCGATTACGTGAATTTCTACCGCACATTCTACGTTCCTTCCAATTCCGTTTTGTCAATTGCAGGTGATATTAACATTGCCGAGACAAAAAAATGGATCGATAAATACTTCAGCACCATTCCGAAAGGCGAAGCCATTAACTTGTTCCGCGATTTCGAGAATCTTTCTGCCGAAGATTTTTCAGATAAATACGGTGTTGAAAAATCAGCATTCAGTGCTACAGACTTCTTGAATCCGAAAGATGCGAAAGCAAAAGCGTTGATTGCTAAATACAGTGCTATGCCGGTTGTAGTGCCACGTCCGAAGTCAATCATGGAACCGATCAATGGTGTTGTGCGCGACACGATTTATGATAACATTCAATTGCCGGGTGTTTTCATGGGCTACAAATTCCCGAAAGAATCAGATAAAGATTTCGCAGCCTTGGAATTGCTCAATGCAGTGGTTTCTGGAAGTACCAGTTCACGTATGAACAAAAACATCGTTGAGAAAAAAGAACAAGCAGTTGCTGCTTTCTCGTTTGCGTTTAACATGGAAGATCCGGGATTGGGAATCGTTGCGGCTATCGCTTCAGCTGGAACCAAATTGGAAGACTTGGAAGCATCATTGGATGATGAGATCAAAGCCATTCAAAACGAATTGATCAGCGTAGAAGAATTTGAAAAAATCCGCAATCAATTCGAAAACCAAATTGTCGCATCAAACGCTTCTGTTGCCGGTATCGCCGAAAACCTTGCGCAAAACTACATGTACTTCGGAAGCACTGCTTTGACAAACGAGCAAATGCAACGTTACATGAGTGTTACACGCGAAGATATTCAGCGAGTGGCTAAAAAATACTTGACGCCAAACAACCGCATCATTTTGTATTACTTACCAAAAGCGAATTAATAGAACGTCATGAAACAAATCATCACACTCGTTGCTTTACTAGCAATTACAGGAGTTTACGGTCAACTTGATCGTTCTGTTCGTCCGAATCCGGCGCAAGCTCCAACCATTAATATTAACGATTCGGAAGTATTCAAAACCAGCAATGGGATCACTGTAGTACTTTCCGAAAACCACAAATTACCGCGCGTTTCGTTTGACTTGGTAATGGGAGCTTCTCCAGTTGCTGAAGGACCGAAATCCGGTGTTAATTCCATTATGGGTCAATTGATCCTTTCCGGAACCAGCAATCGCACCAAAGACGTGTTAGACGCTGAGGTCGATTACATGGGAGCAACATTGAATGCTGACGGTAATTCACTTTACTTATCGTGTTTGTCGAAACACTTGGACAAAGCTTTGGGAATCATGCAAGACGTGGTACTCAATACAACGTTCCCTGAAAGTGAATTCGATCGCATCAAAAAACAAGCTGAATCGGGATTGTTGTCTGCAAAGGCTAGTCCGGATGAAATGGCAAACAACGCTGAAAAACGTGCCAACTTTGCGGGTCACCCATACGGTGATGTAATGAATGAAGCTTCGTTAGCTGCGATTACACGTGAGGATGTATTGGCCAACTTCAAACAAATCTTCACACCACAAGGTGCGTATTTAGTAATCGTTGGCGATATCACAAAAGATCAGGCAAAAGTATTGGCTGAAAAGTACTTCGGTACATGGAAAGGTCAAGGTTTGTACAAAGTAGATCTTGGTGGTGGAAAATCAACCAAAGGAAACCGTGTAATTTTCGTTAACAAACCGGGAGCCGTACAATCGGTTATCTCTATCTCTTTGCCTGTTGATGTGAAATCGGGCGACAAAAACCAATTGCCTTTAACGGTATTGAGCGAAATCTTAGGTGGTGGAAGCTTCGGTAGCCGTTTGATGCAAAACTTGCGTGAAGACAAAGCATATACCTACGGTTGTCGTTCTGATTTGCAAATCACTCGCGACGGAAGTTGGATGAGTGCTTCGGGAAGTTTCCGTAATGAAGTTACTGATAGCGCAATTGTTCAGATTTTGTATGAATTTGCACGCATTCAAGAAGGATATGTAACTGATCAGGAATTGGCTTTAACTAAAGCAAGCATGGCCGGTAGTTTTGCCCGTTCATTGGAAAGTCCGCAAACCATTGCGCGTTTTGCCTTGAACATCATCCGCAACAACTTAAGCGCCGATTACTACAAAAACTACTTGAAACGTTTAGATGCAATCGATAAAGAAACCGTTTTGTTGATGGCTCAACAGTACTTGGCAAGCGGTTACAACATTGTTGTAGTTGGAAACGAATCTGTATTGGACAAAATCAAGCAATTTGATGCAGATGGTGTGATCGAAAAAATGGATGCTTTCGGAAATCCGGTAGTGGAAATGAAAGCGGCAGATATTACAGCTGATCAATTGTTGGAGAAATACATCCTCGCGGTTACTCAAACCACTTCCATGAAAGCGGCAACTAAAAAAATGAAGAAAATCAAATCCGTAACGAAAGAAATGGAATTGAGCGCTCAACAATTGCCGGGTAAATTGAAAATGTCTGATGCTTTCCAAGCTCCGAACAGCGACGCAAGTCAACTCGAAATGCAAGGAATGGTATTGCAACGTCAATACTTCAACGGTACAACAGGTGGAAGCACCAACATGCAAGAAGGTAAAAAACCGTTGAGTCCTGAAGCCTTGGCTGCGAAGAAAAAATCAGTTGGTTTGTTCCCTGAAATGAATTACAAAACATCGGGTATGACGTACGAATTGAAAGGAATCGAAAACCAAAACGGAACCGATTTGTATGTATTGTTCACCACTGATGGCGACAAACAACAATTCGATTACTACGACATCAAAACATTCTTAAAATCAAAATCGGTGATCATTCAAACACAAGATGGCGAAACTTCCGAGCAAGCTATCTCTTTAAGTGATTACAAAGATGTAAATGGACTTTTATTCCCGCATGCTATGAACCTGATGATGGGTGAAATGGGATTGACGGGTAAAATCGTTAAAATTGAAGTCAACGGAAAAGTTGATCCGAAGTTATTTGTAGAATAACTGGTTTTTATAATCTAGAAAAGCCTCGATATTAATCGAGGCTTTTTTTGTTTTAAGGAATTTTGTTGTCATTTCCGTCCCTACGGGCAATGTCATTAAGTTAAGCACGAAACAATAATTAGATCACGCAAACAACCATTTTTCAAAATAGAATAATAAAAGCAATAATTGTTTGCCACAGATGACTCAGATGAACACAGATATTGGACTATACGCTAGCGTATAGTCTTCAAATTGAATTCCGGATTTCATCTGTGAAAATCTGCGCAATCTGTGGCTAAATCAGAAAAGAATCGTCAAACAAATTTCCTTAACTTAATGACATTGCCCATAGGGACTTATCTGAAATTGGCGATATTATCCACTTTACAACGGTATTTTACAATAGTGGAAAAAGTGCTTATTCTGCTGAATGGAAATGATAGTTTGTACGGAAAACCGCAACTAACCAAAATCAAGTATGGCTCGCCGATTCATTCAAGCAAACCTCTTCCCCTACTTTTGGTGAAAACTAAAACAAGATGAAACGTTTTCTACCATTACTACTTCTTTCTTTATTGATTGCCTCATGTAGCATCACCAAAAGAAGATACACTTCAGGTTGGCACATTGAATGGAACAAGAAACAGCTTCATTCTGGTGGTGAAACAGTTTCTAAAAATGATCGCTCGCAGCAATCTTCTGATCAATTAACCGAAGTTGATACGCTAACTGAAATAGTACAAATCGAATCACTAGAGACGCAAGAAAATAATTCAGTTATTCGAACAACTGAATTGACTGCGGAGACAAAAGATCAGATCACATTAATGGAACCTACTCAAGAAACGACGAAGCCAACTAAAAACGCGTCATCATCAACCAGCGATTTAAAAGACGACCCCGAAAAACCAAAGAAAGAAGCATTCCCCGATTCGGAACGTGTTATCCCTATTCCATTAGCCGTTATCCTCACCTTACTCGTGTTTATTGTAGGTAGCTACATCAGCACTTTTGTCGGAGCCATTGTATACTTAGCCCTCACCTTTTCATTCGGATATTCAATGATCGCTAGTGCCATTGCAATTTTCTTCGGAGCGCTCACCCTATCCCTGGTTTTTATACTGATCTTTCATCTGTACGATCGGAAACAAACCAAGTATGCTTCCAAAAGCGAACGCAATCTGATGTACATCTGGTATGCATTGGCTGTTTCCTTCGGAATTGGGCTGTTGGTTTGGCTTATTACTTTTGGTCTCAATCGATAAATCAAACGCCATTTCTGTCATTACAACATATATCTACAAAAAAAGGCTTCCGGAAATGCATCCGAAAGCCTTTGCTATCTTGTCGGTAATCGAAATTACTCTACAATCACTCTTACTGTTGTTTTTTCGACCTGAGTCCCTGCCAATTCAACCAGGAACAAGCCTTTTGGCATTCCTGAAAGATCGATGGCGTTTCCTGAAAGTGCTGTTTCTCTCACCAAACTACCTGCCGTGGTATAAAAACGTGCTGTTTCAAATGCAATGTTTCCTGTTATATTTAGTAACGTACTAGCCGGATTGGGATAAACAGAAACTGTAGCAGTTGTTTCTTCACTAACACCCAAACTACAGCCGGAAGTACAATAGGTAACCGTTCCGGCAATCGTTCCCAAGTTCAGGTCAAAATCGCTACCGGTAGCATCGCAAAAATCAAGTGTTCCGGAAATCACACCAACGTTGTATGAATCATTTCCAACACAAATATCACCACTTCCGCCTACGTTATCCGAACTCGCAAAATCGCCTGTTACAGCCATTCCACCGTTATTGGTAAGTGTGGCTGATCCACCAAGCGTGTCACCGGTGTAGGCATTTCCACCTACAAACAAACTCAAACCGTTACCGATATTGAAATCTCCGGCATTGTACCAATTTCCGGAAACATCCATAAAACCGTTGTTGGCCAATGTAAACGTTCCAGTATTTCCGAACGTAGCAACGGTGAGGTATCCTCCGTTGGCATCAAACAAACCGGTATTTCCCATTGAATCGGAAGCAATGTGACCGGTATTGGTGAAATTGCCCGTATTGAGAAAGTTGCCAACGTAAAAGTTTCCCGAGTTGGTAAATGTTCCTTCGGTGAGTAAACTATCAATTCCGCTAATGGTTGTTGAATTAGTAAACGATGTTCCGGGACCAATATACAGGCCTTTATCTACTGAAAATTGACCTGTATTGGAACCGCTTGAACCGTTGGTAAAGGCAATGTCTGTAAATCCGGCTGTACCGATAATGACCAATTGCGAACCGGCACCGTCTACCAACAATTGTCGATCAACATCTTGCACCAATGATGCTCCGGCAGAAACTTCAATTCTACCACCTGATGTAACTGCCCAATCCACATCCATCGTTACTTGGTGGTCGATAATCACAATATCATCAGTTGTAGGGAAACACGTACAATCCCAAATAAACGGGTTGGTTGCCGTGCCGTTTGATACAGAATGAATGGTTTGCTGAGCAGTTGCTGTTACAGCAAGAAAACAAAACGGAAGTAGTCGTTTTTTCATAGTAAGTAGATTTTTTGTTGAACCTGTTAACAAATATACAGCCAAAATGGAAAATCCCAACTTGTGATCAACCTAACTTTCTGAATATCACAGAAAAGTGAAAAACGGTTCAAATTGTAGCCAGTTTTGCTCATTAACAGATTTCACGAACTATTTTTTGGTTATATTAGAATCAACTAAACCAACTTATGAAATCGGTTCTACTCCTTTTTTGTTTACTGTGCTCAATGGTTATTTGTGCGCAGAGCGATGCGGATGGGCAGATTTAACGAATCAACGTATGAAAGTGATCACCTTTTTAGTATTCAGTTTAATTATTTCGGCGATTTCGGCGCAGGATTATGATTATTTGCAGAAAGGTATACAGGAAAACCTGCTCCGGAAGGTTTTAAGCGCGATACCAACGCCAATAACTACGCAAGTGTCTGGGGCTCGAACAGGTATAGCGGAAGAACTCCGGTTTGTGATTCTTCCTATATTTTCCCGCCCGATTCCATCAATCGAAAAAACAGCAAAGGCAAACAAGGTCATTGGATTTATTACGGAAAAGACAGACCAGAATCGGGGGTTCCTGCGGAAGGAAAAGTGGAGGAAGGTTATTATTTAGATGACCGCAAAGAAGGAATGTGGATAAAATATGAAACCGATGGTAAAACACCACGCGTGCAAGGTTATTACGCCAATAATCGACCACAAACTGTATGTACATTCAGACGTAGCGAGTATCGGGAACAAGGAACGTTTATTAAGAATCAATACGTAGATTCCTTGAAACGCTCTCACCAAAACGGGGAATTGGAATACGAAGCTTTTTACAACGAAAATGGCAAAGAAGAAGGTCGAGTGAATTATTATTACCCCAATGGACAATTGGAATTTACGTACAACTCTTTGAATGGTATTCCAACGGGAAAAGCTACCCGTTATTACGAAAACGGTGATGTAAAAGAACTCATCGAATTTGCTGAAGACGGAAGCGTTGCGAAAACGGAATATTTCGAACAGGCAAACCTCGATCCTTCAGAAATTATTTCCACTGAAAAGGCACTTTTGCTCGTACATCCGATCAATACCCTAGGAAAAAAATGGAACCCAAACGGTTACAATAAAGTCTACAACGAAGACAATGAAGTGTGGCAAGACGGCCTTTTCAAAGAAGGAATGTTGTGGGAGGGAAAAGTCTACGTCTATGACCGTGATGGAATTTTATTACGGGTAAAGGTTTTCAAAAACGGGGTGTATCATTCGGATGGGCAACTTTAGAAAAACGTAGTAACGAAATTTCAACACAAAGCCACAAAGAAAATGGACAAGTTGGACTTGTTATAAAGAACACAAAGGGATTTAGGTAGATCACCTTTGTGATCTTAACCCGTCTTTCCTTCAAAAAAAACTTTGTGTCTTTGTGGTAAATAATTAACCATTCAGTAACCCACCCGTATGCACAAACAACACCGTTTTCCCATCAAACTCTTCCGATTCCAAGGCTTTCACCAACGCTTAAATAGCGGGGAAGAACATTAATTTAACCACATAGTAAACATAGATAACATAGGCTTTGAATTTGCTGTTATTTCGTTTTCTATGTTTCCTTATGTGTCCTATGTGGTTAATGAATAGGATTGGTAAAATTTCAACTTATCCGTTTATTAATCCTCCAGTATGCACAAACAACACCGTTTCCCCATCAAACTCTTCCGATTCCAAGGCTTTCACCAACGCGTAAAATGCTTTTCCGGTATACACACGATCAAGCGGTAAATCAAGTTTTTGAGCGCAAAATTCTATGAATTCATTCAACTCATCCGTCACTTTTGCGTAGCCGCCAAAATGCGCTTCGGAGTGGACTACTACTCTATTCAGGTACTCGCTGACCAAGTCGTTATCTATCAGAAATTGATAGAGTAAAGGTCGCATTTCAGCCAGCGAATCAAATCCTTTGAGAACAGGAACCACGTGAACGGTTGTTGTTTCTTCGCTTCCCAATAAAAGCCCGCAACTGGTAGTAGTTGTGCCTTGTGCCACAAACACGTGATCAATCGGTTCATTGATTTCAGTCCAGATTTCCTGACAACCAATCAAGCCGTGATAGGTAGCACCGCCTTCGGGCACCAGTAAATAATCGGGATACTGCTGTTTCCAGATTTCCTGTCGTTCTTTTTCGTTGCGTTCACTGTATTCATCGCGCGAAATAAACTTCAATTCCATTCCCATTGCAGCACACCGTTGCAGGTTTTCATTGCTGTTTGCGGTCAATTCTTCGCCACGTACCAAACCGATCGATTTTAGCCCGAATTGTTCACATGCCGCTGCCGTTGCCAGTAAATGATTGGAATAAGCCCCACCCATGGTCAAAATACCGGTTCGTTGCTGGTGCATCGCCAGTTCGATGATGTACTTGAGTTTGCGCCATTTATTCCCTGAAACATAAGGATCAATCAAATCATCGCGTTTCACCAACACGCGTATCGAACGTTTTTCCCAATCAGGAAACTGCAACTCTTGTAAAATAGATCGTTCTGTTTGAAAGCGTGACATGAGTTGTGTATAATCTGCTTAAATTTGCGGCATGAACGATGATCGCCCACTTCCCAAAAATAACGGTTTAGATCCGGAAGATTTCTATTACAATGAAATGGGCTTTATCGTATTCACCGAAAAGCACCACTTAAAGCGTGGCCATTGCTGTAAAAGCGGTTGTAAGCATTGTCCGTATGGATATGATAAGCGGACGGATTCTTTTCGAAAATAAACGATGTAATTTCGGAGGATAATCCACCTCCTCCATTGATGGGAGGACCGAGGAGGGTGACTCCTTTTTAATATCAAATAATCTTGGCCACCTCCCTCTATCCCTCCTCAAGGAGGGAGGCAGACTCCCCTTCACTATAACGAGTTTCGGTTTTATTTTTAAAGGTAATGTTACCCTACGTATTCCTTCAACAATTGCTCTGCGGCACTATCCAAATCATCTGCCTTACCCGGATGCGGACGCGAAGTCTGGATCATGGAGCTGCGAATGGCCGTGAGCCAGCGAAAACGAGAGGGCACATCTTCTTGCGCAATTGGTCCTGCGGTGCGATCTCCTTTGCCAATTCGAACAAAAGCATCGAGGTTTTCCTGCAATTGATCGCAATCAATATCGCTTGAAAAAAGTTTTAATCGCTCTTCGTCAAGGTCAATCAATACATTGATGAAATTGGCTTTCTTCGAAAACAAAATGATCCCTACGTTGATGAATTCTTCGCGCTCAACCTTCGGCATCACACGAATCACGGCGTACTCATACAGTTTTTTTTCGGGCATCTTGCGCTTCGTTTACAAAGTTAGCCGCATGAGCCAACCGAATGGATAAAAACTGATGGTATACATTTCTGATTTCATCTTCCGACAACTCACTTCCCTCCCATTGCAACCATTCCGACGGAATCTGGTCGACCAGGGTGCGGAATAAATCTTCGTTTAAGATCGCTGTGAATTGTGCGTTTACTTCGTCTAATTGCGTAGCTCGATTCAGTAAAACATGGTCTTTCACATACACAAAGGCGCTTTTGGCATTTTGTTCCCAATTGTCCCAAGAATGGTGGAAATAAAACGATGCTCCATGGTCGATTAACCACAATTCTTTATTCCAAATCAACATATTGGTATTGCGAAACGTACGATCGATATTGGTGAGAAAAGCGTCCAGCCAAACAATCTTTGAAGCCAACAACGGATCAACGGTTGTTACTACCGGGTCGAATGTGATTGCTCCTGATAAAAAGTGTAAACCGAGATTCAACCCATGGCTTCCGCGCAAGAGGTCCTGAATTTCTTCATCGGCTTCCGAGCGACCGAAATCTTCGTCTAAGGTCACAAATACCAATTCGGGTAATTTGAGTCCTAACACCTTAGCCAACTGACCACCTAGAAATTCGGAAATCAACGCCTTGGTTCCATGACCGGCCCCTTTGAATTTCAAGACGTACTTAAAATCGTCATCTGCTTCTACCAAAGCCGGCAATGATCCGCCTTCACGCAAGGGAGCAATGTAGCGGGTTACGGCAACCGTTCGCAATGTATCCGGCATCATGGCTGTGCTTGTTTTTTAGGCAATGGTTGTTCGATCTCTTCTTTTCGAATACCGTTTTCAGGAAAACGTCCAGAGTATTCGGATAAAACCGATTTGATGTAACGAATATCAGCCTCCGAATCGCCTGTGGGTTCAAACAACGAATGAAATCCGCCGATCTTGCGCTTGTAATCGATGTAGGCAATGTAAATAGGAACTTTGGCGTTTTGTGCGATGTAATAAAATCCTTTTTTCCAGTTGGGACTGTAGCTGCGGGTTCCTTCCGGCGTGAAAACCAAATAACACGTATCGTGATCGGCAAAATACTTCACAGCCTGTTCGGTGATGTTGTTGTTTTTCTTTCGATCAACCGGAATTCCTCCCATTGCCTTCAAAATCCAACCCATTGGGGGTTTAAACAATTCCTTTTTAATGAGAAA
>Ga0302296_1000858_pt1 | contig 23730 bp, 19 predicted proteins | sample III_Fen_N3_1_FD_194546 | JGI IMG/M metagenome (GOLD analysis project Ga0302296, IMG submission 194546) | Peat permafrost microbial communities from Stordalen Mire near Abisko, Sweden - III_Fen_N3_1 | ecosystem: Environmental > Terrestrial > Soil > Wetlands > Permafrost | place: Sweden: Abisko...
CGTTTGTTATATTCACCCCGTAAGCCAAGCACAAACTGAATGGCTTTCAAATTTCCGGTATACGTCGAATAGATGGAATGAATGTCTTCTTTGTATTTCATAACGCTGGTATACAAAGGATTGTTAACAAACGAACCAGTCGCCGGATCGTAGTTTTTAAAATTAAAATCTTCATTTTCATCTTCGATCCGACTTTGAAGTCCGGCTTCAAACTTGGTAGCATTTTTCAATGGCAAGGTATAATCCAGTTTCATGCGATAGTCGTTCGAAGTGCTGTTATCGTTGGTGATCACCCGCGACAGGTAATCGTTCGTCTTCTGATAGTTGGCATCCGAATTGAATTCATTGATGGTTTCGTCCGAAAGACCGTCCCGGTTCCTGTAAATAAACGAACCTTCCAGTTTATGTTGACCTAATTCGTCGAATTTGGTGAGGAAACTGGCATTGGCAGTTACATAATTTCCATTGCGCGAAGAGTTATTGGCTTGTACCGAATACACGTCGAGATTACCTGGTATCTGGTAATTGTGCAGGTTTCCACTGCCAAAGCTGCTAAAATCGTAGTTTCCCAATTCAGATGAAACGGTAACCGAGGTTTTATCCGTCAGGTAATAGTCGAATCCGGCCCTTAATTGCTTTCCACCTCGCGACTGGTTTCTTGATCCATTCGTAATCAAGTAGGTAGTCGAATCATTTGAGTATGTTTCGCGTGTCGATTTCTGTTTACCCTTATCGGTATTGTCGTTCCAGTTGGCACCCAAAAAGACGTTGTATTTTTTTGTTTTGTAGTTCAACATCAAATCGGAGCCATATTTTTCGCCGGTTCCTAAATTCAGGTTTACAATTCCGTTAACTCCCGAGAGGACGTTTTTCTTCATCACTACATTGATGATACCCGCCATTCCATCCGGATCGTATTTTACCGAAGGATTGGTGATGATTTCGATGTTTTGAATGGCCGACGACGGAATCTGTTTCAATGCATCGCTTCCGGTCAGCACACTGGGGCGACCATCGATCAGTACCGTGAAACTCGATGAACCGCGAAGGCTCACATTCCCATCAATATCTACATCAACAGAAGGGGTATTTTCAAGCACCGTGACGGCATTACCTCCGGCAGCATTAATGTCATTAGTTACATTAATCACTTTTTTATCAATCTTATACTCAACCCGGTTTCGCTCATAAACCACTTCAACGCCACCAACTTGTTGCCTGAAAACGCCCAGTTCAATGGTTCCCATGTTAAAGGTTTGTGCACTTGGCAGGATTTTAATATCCTTGATTGTCAATTTTTCGAACCCGACAAAGGCAGCTTCAACATAATACTCGCCATAAGGCAATGCATCCACTTCGAAGTCGCCGGTTGCTTTGGAAACACCTCCCGAAACCAGTTTGGAGTCTGATTTGCGAAAAACGGCAATATTGGCGTATTCCATGGGCGTTTTAGTCTCAGCATCAATAACTTTCCCTTTTATTTTTCCTTCTTTTGGCGCTGCGCTCATTCCACCGGTTCTTGGCGCCGGAGGTACCTGCGAAAAAACCATCCCTGCTGTTGAAAGGATTAAAAACAGCATAATCATTAAATTTTTCATCTTAATTTACCATATATTTAGTTGTCTTCTGTCTTCGATTTTTTTATCAATCATTTTGAGACCGCGAATTTCGCCTAAAGTTTAACTGATAATTTAAAAGAGTTGTTAATGATTGTAAATGTCAGGTGGTAGAACCTTAAAATTTAAATTGAACAAAATCATCAGACAGAATAAATTATACTATTTTTGATCAAACAGTACGATCAATCAAATACGATGAAACGGACATTCTTAAACCTTGTAGTTGTGTTGCTTCTGAGTTCCTGCATTTCCAGGAGTTATCTGGTTAAAATCGACGATCCATACAAGGAAATAAAAGGTATTAAGCTGATGCAGAATGTGATTGGAAGATCGGCTGATAAAGCTGCCAGCATAAATGGTAATCAGTATTACTCAATTAATTATGCTTATTTGCTTGAAATAAAGAAAAATCAGCAGCCTTCCATGTCTCTTGACGTTCAGATGCAGACGCCCATTCGTACCGACGAACTCGATTCTGTGATGTTTTTAAACCTGGGAAATGAAAAAATCAGGATGGTTGCTTTTGATTCCAAACTCAAAAAAATCGACAAGTCACTTAATGTTTTACCAGCTCCGAACAATTCACCAACACTTGCTGAGAGAGCAATAATTACCGAAAATGGAAGCTATCAATTGATGTCACAGCAATTTACAGTTCCCGAAAATCTTTGGCTTTATATGGTAACTGCTGAGAAAATTCAATACAGACTTTACATTGGCAAAGAAGGAATTGATGTGAAACTGAATCCTACAGAAACAACAAAGCTGCATGAGTTCTTCAGCCAGGCAATAAAATGTCGTACTGAAATCGTTCCTTCTGTTTCGCAGGGCAAGTAAAATAGGGATTGTATTGAAATTGAAAGAGTTTTAAGTTGACTGAGGAATGTAAAAATTATTGAAGCCTTTTTTCCTTAATCCATTCTTCAGTTTATGGTCTCCAGTCCAAAGTGGAATTGCCAAATCAATTGATAAAGCGACAAATGGTGTGTCTTTAACATCAACATCATGACATAGATTATAGGCCTTTTGTCGACTATCTAATCTAATAAAGTCCGAAGGTATAAATTTTATCTGCTCAATAATTCCATTAAAATATAGATAAAACTCTGATTCACTTAATTTTGAACATTTTAGTAACTTATCTTTGTGTTTGTATATTTCTGTGATTAGAAAGTTGGGAGAATAGAAAGTCAACTTACTTTCAAAGAGAACCTCCCTGATTTGCGATGCTTTAGGAATCAACGCTGAAAAAATCAGGTTTGTATCAACAACCACCGAATTCGAAATCATTTCTTCACACCTTTAAGAAACTCATCTCCATTTTCTTTCCACCATTCCTGATTAATTTCTTCGGCAATGTTCAAAATGGAATTGTCAAAGCCAGCCTTTTGGGCTAGACTCTCCATTTGAAGCCTATTGACCAAGGCAATTAAGTAATTTTCATCAAAGCCTTTTTTGTTCAATTTCAGGATCATCTGATCTCCTTTATTTTCGATGATAAAATTTTCCATTTGATTGTTTTTTACAAATTTAAGAAAATGTACAGCTTTTTAAGCGTCTTTGTAATTATTTCATGTGTTAATGATTTGATTTTTAATTGCCACATGTAACTCCCCAAAAATCATTCCCTTGGGTGAAATTGGTTTTCTCATGGTCGTTTCCTCTTTTGATCTTCCAGCCTGAATTCGTTCTTTTCTTTTTGATCTTTTTGCATATCTTCCACATCATCAATGAGTGGCGATTCTTTTACTGCTTTCCAGTCGAACTTTTCATCCAGCGGAGTCATGGCCTTTTGAGGATCGAAAATGCGTAGATCGACCGAAACCGCGTTGTATGGCGCAAAATCGGGTTTGGCTGTAAACAGGTCGGCAAAGTCGTTGGCAGCTGCGTCGTACTGATTCAGATAAGGCATTCCAAGCACATTCCAGAAGGTTTTAAAGATACTGCCGAAGCTGTAATGAACAGTCGAAACATAATTTCGCCTTGCGTATGGCGAAATAACCATTAGCACGCTGCGGTGCGCATCAACATGGTCAACACCATTCTGGGCATCATCTTCGGTAATCACTACAGCCATATTCTTCCAGAAAGGCGTGTGCGACAGGTACTCCACAATCCGGCCAACTGCCAGGTCGTTATCGGCCATGTAACTTTCGCGAAACGGATAACCAGCCGCCGGACGTTCATCGGCACCGTGATCGTTTGGCAGGATAACCGTAAGGATAGAAGGCATTTTGGCTCCCGGTTTGATCCATTTTTCATCAAATTCCTGAATAAATTGGTGAATGCGAAACTGATCGGGAATTGCCATGTTGAATGTTGGATACGTCTTTGAGGTACGCGAAAACATCGGAAGAGGAACCGGAAAATTCACATAATGTTTCACCCCGGTAAGTTTGAACGACTCGTCGTAAAAGGATGGTTCAAACATCGTTCCGAAGCCGAAGTTGTAAAATTCAACCTTGTTCCGTTCCAGATGATCCCACATTGATCCGGCTTCGTTGTAATCTTCCGGATAAATAGCGCCGGCTGATCCGTTCATTCCCAAACTTCCCGGGGCTTTCGACTTCGAATTGTACTTACGGTTGCCGCCGTAACTTGCCGGAACGGTCGACTCAACCCACTCATTCGGGTACGTATTCACCAGCCAGCGGTGTCCATCGGCCGAAACATCCGAATCGACATAGAAATTATCGGCCATGGCAAATTCGGAAACCAGTTTCAGGTGATTGGGCATTACCGTCGCTTTTTCGACTTTAATTGATTTACTGCGATTTGTAAAAGTGACATCCTTTCCGTAGCGGGCAATCGAAGCATCGCCATTTCCTTTTTTAACCTGCCCGAAAATCTCGTCATACGTTCGGTTTTCCTTCGAGATAAAAACCAGGTATTTGATAGGTGATTCTTTCTCGCCTCCAAAAATGGGAATGGGATTTCCGGCCCGATGTTTCTTTACTTTCCGGTAGTCTTCAATCCGGTAATTGTTGCTGACAACCTGTTTGGTGAAGGCAGTCAGCTTTTTGTCATCCGGAATATCCATGACCGAAACAGTTCCTTTCATCAGCGCACCGATGTAGCTTCCTTCTTTGCCTTCCTGAAATGATTTTCCGCCATTTGGTCCGCTGCCAAAACCTTTGGCGTTGCTTACCACCAGGGTTTTTCCGTCAGGAGTAACTTCAAGCTTGGAAGGAAACCAGCCAGTTGGAAGGTGCCCGATTACCTTCAGGGTTGGAATATCGATCACCCCGATGGCATTGACACCCGATTCGGCCACAAAAAGTCGTTTCTGATCGGGCGAAACAGCCAGTCCAAACGGGATGACACCGCGAAATTGTTTAACTGCAGGATCGATTTTTAACGGAATTTCGGCAGCAATAGTGTCATGAATCAGGTCGATGACCGAGATATTATCGTTGGTCCCGTTACTGACAAAAACATACCGATCGGTTGCTGCCAGCGAATTGGGGCTTGAACCACCTACTGCAGGAATACCTTCGATCATTTCGCCTACCAGAACGCCGGTTTTTATTTTGGCCTGAATTTCGGGCTTCGTTGGATTTTTAATTGAGAACGACCATACTGAAAATGATTCGGGCACATTCGGATCGCCAAGTCCGGGAATTTCAAGCGAACCAAGGGTTGTTCCTTTTTTCATTTCCTCTGTTCCGAAGCCAAAAGGAGGAAAATCAAGCGCTTTCTGATAGTCTTTTTTAGCTTCGATGTTGCCGATTTTGCTGTATTCGAACATGCCCACGTTGGCAACATAAACTTTTTTCTGATCGGGCGAAAGGATTATTCCAAACGGATAACGACCGGTTTTTGCACTAGCGACGATCTTTTTCTGCCTGGTATCAATCACAATCAGGCGAAACAACATTTGATCGACGGCATATAAATAACGTCCATCCTTGCTCAGTTTCATGTCGCCGATGTAACCATCCGGCGTTTTCTGTCCGTTTTCGGCAACCGAACAATCGACCGAATCAAGCTTGGCGCCTGTTTCAACCGAAAACAGATAGATTTTATTTTCCTGACCTCCAGCAACATAAATGATTTTGTTGTCGGGCGAAATGGCTAATCCCATGAAAACGGAAGCAAGTACACCTTTGTTCGTCGCTGCGCCGGGCGGAACCTGCAAAACAGTTGGATTAGGCGATTTCAGGTTTTTCAGGATCGAAATTGAAATGGGCGAAGTGCCTGAGTTGGCCGTAACCGCTACGCTCCCATCAGCGCTCAGCGTTAATCCGAACGGATGAGGCGCTACTTCGAGCGATTTTCCGTAAGGAGTTAATAAACGGCCATTGGGAATGATGGTTTTACCCGATTTATCAATATGAGTATATAAACTTCCGGAGGGCGAAGAAACGACTTTCAAGGATACACGTTGACCATATAAATCAATCAGATACAGGCAAAAAAGCAGGAGAAAAAATACTTTAATTTTCATGGCGTCCGATATATTTGGAGCGATGAAGATAGAGGTTTCTGAACTGACAAAAAAGAACAAAAAACAGATTGACGGTAGATGTTTCAAGCATACCGGTCTGGGATAATTTTCTAAAATTTGTTAAAGATGGGTTATATTTCTATTCTGTTGATAAAAACAGTTATTTTCGTATCAAAATCAAAAAACCATAAACGTGCATCTGAACCTGGTATTAATTCCAACCTACAACGAAAAAGAGAACGTTGAACGAATGATCCGAAAGGTCTTTTCGTTGAATATTCCTTTTGAACTTTTGATAATCGACGATAATTCGCCTGACGGAACTGCCGCTATTGTTGAACGGTTGATGCCCGAATATCTTGAAAAGCTTCATATTCTGAAAAGAGCAGGGAAACAGGGACTTGGCAGGGCCTATCTGGCCGGATTTCACTGGGCACTGGAACGTCCGTACGATTACATTTTTGAAATGGACTGCGATTTCTCGCACAATCCGGAAGATCTTGAAAAATTATATGCAGCCTGCGTTGAACAGAAAGCCAGTCTGGCAATTGGTTCGCGTTATATTTCTGGAATTAACGTGGTTAACTGGCCACTGGGAAGGGTTTTGATGTCGTACATGGCTTCGGTTTATGTTCGGTTTGTTACCCGGATGAAAATTATGGATACTACTGCCGGATTTAAATGCTATCACCGTAAAGTTCTGGAAACCATAGATTTTGACAACATCCGGCTGAAAGGTTACGGTTTCCAGATCGAGATGAAGTTCAAAACCTGGTTACACGGATTTAAAATCGTTGAAGTGCCCATCATTTTTATGGACCGGAAAGAAGGATCGTCGAAAATGAGCGGAGGTATTTTTAACGAAGCGCTGTGGGGAGTGCTGAAAATGAAGATCAGAAGCTGGTTTACCCATTACGAGAAAAATCAGGAATAAAATTCTGAAAATAAATAAGTAATTTTTAAGACCGCAATCGCGGTCTTTTTGTTTATATATTCAGTATTTTTGATTGAAACGAGGTAAAAAAAACACGCGATATGAAAACAGTCATTAAAAATGCCCGGATCGTCAACGAAGGACGTATTTACACAGGAGCCGTACTGATTGACGGAGAGTTCATTGCAAACGTATTTGCCGGTGAAGAGATTCCGGCTGGAGTTGCTGAAGGAGCAAAAGTATTGGATGCTACGGGCCAATACCTGATTCCGGGTGTGATTGACGATCAGGTTCATTTTCGTGAACCAGGGCTTACCCACAAAGGCGAGATTGCTACCGAATCGAGGGCTGCCGTGGCTGGCGGAGTGACTTCATACATGGAAATGCCCAATACCATTCCGCAGACGGTAACTCAGGAATTGCTCGAACAGAAATACCTGCGTGCCGCCGAGGTTTCGGCAGCCAACTACTCGTTTTACATGGGCGCAACCAACGACAACCTGGCCGAAGTAATGAAAACGGATGGCTCCAGGGTTTGCGGCATCAAAATTTTCATGGGCTCGTCAACCGGTAACATGCTGGTTGATAATGAAGCTGTACTTTCTGAAATATTCAGAAATACCAATCTGCTGGTTGCCACGCATTGCGAAGACGAACCAACCATCATCCGCAATACCGCCATTTACCGCGAAAAGTATGGCGATTTTGTTCCACTGTCGGCACATCCAAAAATTCGAAGCGCCGAGGCTTGTTTCTTATCCACGGCGAAAGCAGTTGGACTGGCCACTAAATTTGGAACCAGGTTGCATGTTTTGCATCTTTCAACCGCCGAAGAAATGAAGCTTTTCAGCTCAGGCCCGCTTGACGAAAAACACATCACTGCGGAAGTTTGCGTTCATCATTTGTGGTTCGACGAGCACGACTACATGGCTCACGGAAACCGCATCAAATGGAATCCGGCCATCAAATCGGCTTCCGATAAAACAGCTCTATGGAACGCATTGCTAACCAATAAGATTGATGTAGTGGCTACCGACCACGCTCCGCATACCCTTCAGGAAAAAGAACACTCGTATTTTAAAGCGCCATCAGGCGGTCCGCTGGTGCAACATTCACTTACCGCCATGCTCGAAATGAGCCGGAAAGGGATGATTTCGGTTGAACGGGTAATCGAAAAAATGTGCCATGCTCCGGCTGACTTGTTCCGGATCGACCGCCGTGGGTACATTCGAGAAGGATATTATGCCGATTTGGTGCTGGTTGATCCTTCCCAATCGTGGGTGGTTTCTACCGAAAATATCCTGTACAAATGCGGTTGGTCGCCTTTTGAAGGTACCGAATTTTCGCACCGGGTAACCTCCACCTTCGTCAATGGGGAATTGGTTTATGAAAATGGAAATATTGTTTCAGAAAAACAAGGAAAGAGGCTGATGTTTAAGAGGTAAGAAGAAACTCCCAAATCAGAAAAAAGTCAATAGTAATTAGCAATCCCGTCCATAATTTACCTAAACTGAAAAAGATATCTGACTGAACAACGATAGTAAAAAGTCATTAGTCATTCGGAAATTTTCCCAAGCGATTTTTGACTTTTTCCCATTTTCTATCAGTTAGTTGTACCCAATTTATGTGCGCACTTTGAAAGTTTATTTAGAAACAATTAGAATGAGCTATTCATTTTGGGGGCTCCTTTTGTTCTTGAGTCTTTTGGGGAGCTTGTGGCTTTGGAGCAGCTTGTGGTTGAACCTTTTGAGGTGCCTGTGGTCTGGGTGCAGGTTGGCTTTGAACTTTTTGGGGAGCTTGTGGCTTTGGAGCAGCTTGTGGTTGAACCTTTTGAGGTGCCTGAGGTCTGGGTGCAGGTTGGCTTTGAACCTTTTGGGGAGCTTGTGGTTTTGGAGCTACTTGTGGTTGAACCTTTTGAGGTGCCTGAGGTCTGGGTGCAGGTTGGCTTTGAACCTTTTTGGGAGCTTGTGGTTTTGGAGCTACTTGTGGTTGAACCTTTTGAGGTGCCTGCGGTCTAGGTGCAGGTTGGCTTTGAACCTTTTGGGGAGCTTGTGGTTTTGGAGCTGCTTGTGGTTGAACCTTTTGAGGTGCCTGAGGTTTTGATGCAGGTTGGGCTGTGGATTTATTAACTACTCCATTAGGAGTTTGATTTGCAGGCTTATTAACTGCGGCACCAACCGGACGACTAGCAGGCTTCGAGGTCTCAATAGTTGCTGACTTTTGTTGTGGGTTATTTCTTTGTCCTTTTACTCTTTCCATTGCGGCAGTGGCAGGATGCCCCTTATTTACTGATGCAAATTGAGTTTTATCTTTGCTGGCATCTTGCCGATGCGATGTTTGTTCCAATGTTGCTGACGTATGTGCTTTCTGCATAGTCGCTCTTTCGTTGGTTGATGGTGTTGAGATTACTCCTCCCTGTCCATTAAAACTACTACGGTTAACTGTTGTATTATTTACGATGACCGTACGATCTACATAAGTGTTGTTTATCACTGTTGTATTTACATTCGCAACAGCAGTATTATATCGGAAGCGTTCGCCTTCCCATCTCCCGCCATAATATCCTGAACCGCCATATCCATATCCATAGTTTACGCCGCCATAATAACCGATGTCCGACGACCAATAACCATCATTAAAACCATAATAGCCGCCACTGAATTTCCAATAACCAGGCGTCCATAGATAACCAAGCTTCGGCGGACTGACCCAAACTCCCGGAACCCAGTAATAATCATTGTCATAATAAGCCCAATAACCCGGTGTCCATAGATAGCCATCGACAGGGCATGGCGGTTGTTCATAAACAGGTAATTCCGGTGGTGCATTACGTACGGATATCTCTATACCCACTGTTGTTTGTGAATATGCCTTTGGCAGTTCTATTAACATAACCAACAAGAAAGAAAAAATGATTGTTAAACCTTTAATTGTTTTCATTTCTTTTATTTATTAAAATACAAATAGATTTTTATAGGATAAAGGTGATGTTACTAATTATGGAAAGCATTACAGAACTTTGTGAGATATTTACATCTTTCACACATTTATTGGTAATGCCTTTGGTTGTCAGTCAGTCATTTCTTCTTTAGTAGATTAGTTTATATTGTTGATTGATTTTATGATCCTACCACGAATGCCTTAAAGCTGAAAAATCAAGACCAAGTCGGGATATAATGCAGTTCAGGTGGTTCGGTACTTTGGACACTGGTTTCTAATTGCTAGACATATTGGCAGAGGCAAAGACGAGCTTGAAGTGACAGTTTTGCGACAGAGGGCATTTGTTTGGATTAAGTAAGTTTCATTTGCAAGCCCACCAGAATTTTCATCAAAAACAAGATGCAATTAAAGCCCATGTCCTGATTCGTTTTGTTGAGCTGATGGCAGAAAAATATGTCGAACTAATCACCAATCTATCAATGCGGAAAATCCGGGTCCTGCTTTGAAACATAACTGAAACACACATTCAGAACAGCCTGACAAAAGAAATATTTGTCTTTCGATCTCCCACAAAAGAAATATTGAAAAGCCAACTTGCAAACCTTAGAACAACTTGGAATTTGCTACCGCCCTAAACGTTAGAAGTCAGGAATAAACTGTCAGCCCAGAAATGCGTTGATCATCAGAATCAGAAATACCAAAGCTGCATACGAGTTGATCAGGATAAATGCATTGCGGATGGTTTTCGAACTCTGATCTAAAAACAGAAACCGATGAAACAGCGTGATAAAAAGAAGGTTGATCACCACCATGAAGCACAAAACAACCGGGCTCAGGTTGAATCTGAAGAGCGGAAACAGCATCAGGAAAACCGAGGTGATCACTCCCCAGGAAAATACAACTGATTTAATTTGTCGTTCGTTCAGTACGTTCGAAATGGAGGAGAATCCTGCCAATTCGTACTCTTTCCCGTATTTAATCATCAGCAACCAGAAATGCGGAATTTGCCAAAGGAAAACGAAAATGGCCACAAACAAGGCATTGGGATGGAACGCATATAACCCGGCGGATGTCCAGCCAATCAAGGGAGGAACGGCTCCGACCAGGGCTCCCGGAGCGATTGCGAGCCAGCTGCGTGTTTTTAACGGCGTATAAATCAGGTTATAGAAAGCCACATTCAAAAGCCCAAGTGACATTGGAATCCAGCCATTCAAGCTCAGCAACCAGGTTCCGGCAAAAATCAACAGTAAAGAAATAATTAAAGCTTTCGGACGAGAAATTTCGCCTGCCGGGATTGGCCTGTGCATCGTCCGCTGCATCAGCGCATCAAGTCGGCTCTCCTGAACCTGGTTTAAAACGGAAGTTCCGGCAGCTAACAGAAAAACTGCGCCGAAAAGAAAGATCAAGGTATTCTGTGGTTGGCTTCCGGAAAGAAAATATCCAGCCATAGCCGAGAAAGTTACCATCAGCGACAGCCGGATCCGTATCAGCCTGACCAGCACAGAAATGCTTCTATCTATTTTACTTCTGTTCACCTGATTTTTTGAAATAATCAACAATTTTATCCAGATCTTCGCCCTTGAGAACCGTTTTGTACGACTGCATCAGCCCTTTGTTAAACCCTTTGACAACTTTAGCATTCGGATCGAGAATCGACTCTTTAATGTAATCGTCATTGGCATCAACTTGTTTTTCGCCCTGATCGGTAATGACAGTTCTTTTGCTGCCGTAAAGTCCTTTAAATGTTGGACCTACTATCTTTGCCCCATCGAGCGAATGACAGGTAAGACAGCCATTTGCCTTCAGTATTAAAAGGCCGGGAGGATCGGGAAGATTTCCGGTAACTTTCAGATCGGCCAGCCATTTATCGAATTCGAGACTATCGACCACAATCACCTTCGCCGTCATGGCCGAATGGGCCAAACCACAATATTCGGAGCAAAAAACATCGAAGGTACCTTTTTCGATCGGCCTGAACCACATATAGTTATTATATCCGGGAACTACATCTTCCTTCACCCTGAATGCCGGTATGAACAAACTGTGATTGACATCAACCGACACCAGGTTCATCTTCACATTCCGGTTGTAAGGAACAACAAGGTCTTTCGAAATTTTCCCATTCCCATAATCAAAACTCCATGCCCACATCTTGCCTATTGCCGTAATTGGCATCGCATCTTTCGGCACTTCGCGCATAGGTGTAAATCCAACAGTTCCATAATAAAACATCATCAGAACGATGATCAACGGAATCACCGTCCAGGCAATCTCCAGTTTGGTGTTGCCGGTAAATTGCTTCGGCGCTTTCCCTTTTTTCCGTGAGAAATGGATAACAATATAAATCAGCATTGCGGTGATTGCAAGGGTGAAGATAAAGGAGATTGAAAAGATGAAAATAAACGCCCGGTCAACTCCTGCGGCCAAATTGGATGCTCCCGAAAATGTTGTTCCCATAGTTTGGAAAATTATCTGAAATAATAATCAATAAATGTAATCACGATCACAATCGCGAACAGGAGGAAAACCCCCATAACCATCAAACGCAACAAGAGATTTTCGAATTTGAGGTGCATGAAATAGGTCAGCACAATGCCGGCTTTGACGGATGCGATGATCAAGGCAATTGCCACGGTGAAAGCTCCCAAATAGAACTTTATTGCCAGAATAGATATTGTTGTGAGAATCAACAAAGTAAGCAACACCGTCAGGTTCAGTGAATAGCTCGAAATATGATTGTCGTGGTTCTTCATTCGGCTTAAAATTAGGTAATTAGGTAAAGTAATGGAAAAAGGAAAATCCAGATTAAATCGACCAGATGCCAGTAAAGCGCTCCGTTTTCGTGTAATAAATAGTGTTCCTGGTTGATCTTGCCCGATTTCAGTTTGAAAATGACAATGATTAAAAGCACTCCTCCAATGATAACGTGAATGGCATGTAGTCCGGTCATCATAAAGTAGAGCCCAAAAAACATGATTTCGCCATGAGGAAGCGTTTTCATCACGTCGGAACCCGGATAAAGGTGAAGCGAAAATTTATGTCCCCACTCGAAATATTTATTCATCATAAATACTCCGGCCAATATTAAAGTAATCAACAGCAGCCCGATAGCCAAATTTGGCCGATTTTGCTGAATGGCGGTCAGCGACATGGCCACGGTCATGCTGCTCACCAGAAGTACAACTGTATTGGTTGCACCGATGAAAGCATTAAGTTCGAGAGCTGCCTGGTGAAAATCGTTTGAATATTTCGAACGCATCACCGCATAAACGATGAAGAGCCCGCCAAACAGGAAAAGTTCGGTAAAAAGAAACAGCCACATCCCCAATTTTCCGGTATCGCTATCGATGTATTCGCTATGTTCGGTTGTCGACATATTTAGTTGGATTTGGTATAAGGATGATCGAAAATATAAGGTTCCCGCGTAATCACAGGCACTTCGTCGAAATTTTCGTGCGGCGGCGGCGATGGAATCTGCCATTCAAGGGTAACGCCGTGCCAGGGATTTGCCGGAGCAATTGCCCCGCGACGACGATGATAAATGAGGTTTGAAATCATTCCAATCAAACCAATAATCAGGATAAATGCACCAATTGATGAGATGATCTGTCCGGTTTGAAATTTTGGATCGTAATCGAAATAGCGCCTTGGCATACCCTGAAGCCCGATTATAAACATCGGAAAATAAAGAATATTAAATCCGGCGAAAAGGATTCCCCAGGCAATATTTGCCCATCGGATGTTGTACATGCGGCCATAAATTTTCGGATACCAGTAATGAATACCGGCAAAAAATCCGAAACCCATTCCTCCGAAAATGATGTAGTGAAAATGGGCAACTACAAAATCGGTGTTATGTGTCTGAATATTAGTAGCTAATGAACCCAATGTCAGGCCGGTAAATCCACCGATGGTGAAAAGAAAGATAAAGGAAATGGCGTACAGGAGCGGAGGTTTTAAATCGACCGAGCCACCATACATGGTTGATAGCCAATTAAATACTTTGATTGCACTCGGAATGGCGACAATAAAAGTAAGTAACGAGAAAAACCAGCGTGCCTGGTAACTCATTCCTGAAGTGAACATGTGGTGGCCCCAGACAAAATAACCGACCAGGGCAATGGCCAGACTCGAAAAAACTATTGGCATATAACCAAAGATCGGCTTCTGGCTAAACGTTGGAAATATTTCGGAAACAACTCCCATGGCAGGCAGAATCATCACATATACAGCCGGATGGGAATAAATCCAGAAAAGATGTTGGTATAAAATAGGATCACCGCCCAGCGCGGGATCAAAGAATCCGATTTGCAAGGTTCGCTCGGCAATGACCATCAGTAAGGTAATCCCGATAATTGGAGTTGCCAAAATCTGAATCCAGGCTGTTGCATATAGCGACCAGGGGAAGAGCGGCATTCGGAACCAGGTCATTCCGGGCGCCCGCATCCGGTGAATGGTGACAATAAAGTTCAGCCCTGTCAGGATCGAAGCAAACCCAAGCACAAACGCGGCGGTGAGCGCAATCACCACATTCGACGAAGCCTCAGCGCTGTAAGGAACATAAAAAGTCCAGCCGGTATCGGGCGAATGGCCATTGGCAAACTGCGAATAAAGCCCCAGCATGGCGCCACCAATGTAAACATACCACGAAAAGAGGTTGAGCTTTGGAAAGGCGACATCTTTTGCGCCAATCATGATCGGAAGGAAAAAGTTCCCAAATACCGCAGCAAGTCCCGGAATCACAACGATGAAAATCATGATGATTCCATGAATGGTAAAAATGCCGTTGTAAGTTTGGGCATTCATGATAGTTTCGCCCGGCGCTATTTTTTCGATCTTCATCAAAAGACCTAAAACAGCGGCCGTACAAAAGAAAATGGTTATGGAATAGAGGTAAAGCAGACCGATGCGTTTATGGTCGGTGGAGCTTAACCAGGACCACAGGCCAGTCTTGTGATTCAGGTAGTTCAACGGAACTGTTGGTGATGTATCGTTCATTCCTTAATATCTTTAGTTGATTTTCGCTTTGAAGTGATGATTAAACCGGCCACAAAAAACAGCCCGACAATGAGGATGAAAGCCCCGACAACTCTCGTAAATTGCAAAGTATACGACCTGCTTTTCGTGTCGTAAGCGAAACAATATTCGAGAAGTTTGCTGCTTGTGGGCCTGACCAGTCCTTTTTGTGCCTCAACAACCGCCATTTTCACATCAAAAGGAAGGAAAGTTATTCCGTATAAATAGCGGGTTATTTTTCCTTGTGGACTGATCATGATGATGGTAGAAGGATGGGCAAAATCGAGTCCTGTAGGCTTATACCGAAATCCAACGGCCTCCGTAATTTTCTGAATATTAGTCAATTCACCAGTCAGGTAGAACCAACTTCCACGGTCTTTCATCTGAATTTTCTGAACAAAGTTGAGCTTCTTTTGCCGTGCTTTTTCAGGCGTATCCTTGGTATTAAAGCTAATGGTAATGATGTCGAAATCTTTCCCGAGCGATAAATCCATTTTACTCACCACATCGGCAATTCCATCGAGCAACGGACTACAAAGCCCCGGACAATCAAAATAAACGAATGAAAGGATGGTCGGTTTATTGATCATACTGCCCAGCGTGACCGTGTCGTTCTTTTCATTGTAGAATTTCAGGTCAAGCGGAATGGTATCACCCAGTTTCTCAACAATACCAATTTCGACCTCCGGTTTAACCGAAACCTGAGCATAAGTATTGAATATCAATACAGTAAATAAGACAAATAAAAATCGTTTCATCGCAAAAGGTTTTATAAACTATTTTTCTGAATATCATTGATCAACAGGTTCAGGATCTTTTACTGGTCCCGCCTTGTATATTGCCCGAATCTGAAAGACGACATAAATGATAAATCCCCAAACAGCCAACACAGTAAACGAATAGGCCAGTAACAGCCAGATCGGCGTTTTTTGGACAACATTCCACATCGCCCGTTGTTCATTCAGCGGTGGACGGTAAGTGGGCACACCAATGGCAAGCGTAGTATCCGCTTTTGATTCTCCAAATGCAGCTTCATCCGAAAATTTGGCAATGAGTTGCACAAACCCTGCTGAATCTCCAGGCAAATCTTTGGGGAAATTAAACACGGCGATCCCCTGCGCATTGGTACTGCGGGCTTCATCAATCAATAAATTTCCAAAATACCGTTTGGCAAACAGCTTCACCTCAGCTCCGGCAACAGGTTGTGCCGATTTTTCTTTCATTGCCAAAATAATGGCTTCAACCTGATTCTTTTCTTTCATCCAGGTCATCCGTATTATTGCCTTTAATCCGGAAGCTGAAGTTCCTGTAACTTTCGCAATTTCCTGAACATATTTATCGTTGAAGCTCCGGATGTATGAAATCACACGCCAAATATCAGAAACTGAGAGAATATTCTTAAACGAAGGCATAGGAGCTCGGCCCTGTATAAGCTTGAATTGCAGCGCACCATCCGAATTGCTCTGCATCTTTTCTGAAGCCGGATCGGGCGGAGGAGGAACCAGATTGATGACATTGTTCTTTCCAGGGTCACCGTGACACGACTTGCAATTTAACAGATAAAGCCCGGCGCCTGCTTTGCGCGTCGAATCAGTAAACGCAAAAGGACTTCGTTTTGCTGCATTCTCTGCCGGAACCACCCATTCCTGAGCCGATAGCCCTAATGAGATCAACACCAATAAAAGGAATAAATATCTTTTTAACATATCTTTTTTGGTTATCGGTTATTCTTGAGTTTGATCGTGTTTTTCGGCTTGCTCTTCGGCTATTTCCCAAATTGGAATAACCGGGAATAATTTAACCAGCAGCGTTATAATAATCACTGCCAGCAGAATGGGTAATATGGTGATGGCCGTTTCTATCACGGTCGGATGATAAACCATCCAGGCCTTGGGGACAAACTGCTTCGGCAAAAACGGATTCTCCTGAGTAGGTACCACAATTAAAAGTCGTTTAAACCACGATGCCACCAGCACAACCATAGAGATAATCAGCATTGGAAGTGGTTTTCTGAAGAACCTGAACAGCAACAGGATAATTGGAATTACTACGCCCAAAAGCTGAACGCTCCAGAACATCAGGGCATAGTCGCCAACAAAAAGATCGTGAAGATGAATAGCTTCTGCGGTTTTCAATTTATAGGCAGGTACCAGATACTCGTTAATGTTGAAATAGACATAAACAATTGAGACAAGTACCAGTAATTTCCCCATCATATCGAAATGGTGAAACGTTAAATAATTGTCGAGTTTATAATTCGTCCGGACAAAATACATCAGAATCACTACGGCAGCCGAACCGGCCACAAATGCTCCTGTAAGGAAATAGGGGCCGAAAATAGTGCTGTCCCAGCCCGGACGTAAGGTAACAGCGAAAAGCCAGGATGTTACGGTGTGAATGGCAAATGCGGTCGGAATTATCAAAATCAGTAAAATACGTACCGATTTCAGGAGAATTTTATATTGTTCCGACGTATGATTCCATTTTACGGAAAGGATTTCGTACGTTGCTTGCAGCCATTTCGGTGTGTGTCCAATCTTTCCTTTGCTGATTGCCAGATCGGGAATTAACGGGATAAAATAAAGTAAAGTGCTTAGTACCAGGTATGTTGTTACAACGGTCACATCCCAAAGGATTGGCGACTGGATTCGGCCATACATAAATACATAAGGCAACCGTTCCGGACGTCCCATGTCTAAAACAATCACCAAACCGGCAATGGCAGCAAAAGCGACGGCAATGATCTCAGCGATCCGTGCAATTGGCTTCACCCATTTAAATCCAATCAGGCCCAGAACCGAACTGATCAACATTCCGACAAGGCTGGTGGCAACAAAGAATACGAAATTGGCAATGTACATTCCCCAACTTACATAATCGCGCAAACCGGTAACAATCAAACCCTTGTCCCATTGCAGGTAATAAGCGTACATACAACCTAAAAGAGAGATCCCGAGAAATCCCATCCAGATCAGAAACCCTTTCGAAATTCCAACCGGTCTTAAAATATCAGCCGCAATAGAATCAAGTCTTTTATCGTTCAAAAAACCGGTATTTACTTCTGATGCCATAGTCATATATATTAGGTAGTTTCTTTGTTTTTATCCCTTTTGTCCTTAAACTCGAACAATCGGTTTTTGGGTGGCAGGTAATAAACCCGGGGTTTCGTTCCCAAATCGGCCATGAGATGATACCCTGCATTATCGCGAAGAAGCTCGCTTAGCCTGTGGGTTTCTTTCGTTGTGCCGTTTGTTACCGCATCCTGATTTTCATCTCCAAAATAGTAAACACCATTCGGACAGGTTGATACACAATAAGGTAATTTCCCCTCACGAATCCGGTCGGAACTAAAAAGACATTTGGAGATTGTCCCTTTTCTCTGTGGCACATTGAGCTCAATGTTGTATGTCTTTCCTTGATCACTCTCTGCCATCAACGGTTCTTCCCAATGAAACATTCGGGCCGAATACGGGCAGGCGGCAATGCAGAACCTACATCCTATACAACGCTCATTATCAATTAATACGACACCATCTTGCCGTTTAAAAGTTGCATTCACCGGGCAAACCGCCACGCAAGGCGGATTGTCGCAATGCTGACATGGTTTTGGCATGTAATAAGGAGCAGTATTTTCCGACTCCTGCATAATCAGCGTGTTGATATGGTACTCATACGGGCGCAAATGGTGAGCGCTCTGGCAGGCAGCAATGCATTTTCGCGCATTCCGGCATTTCGACAGGTCGATGACCATTACCCAGCGATGTCCTTTTAATCCTTCGCGCCCAGCTAATTGCAACCGGGTCAGATCGACTTTAATATCCTTAATCTGACTGCGCGGAACTTCAACAAGTCGATTGTCGGCAGTAAGAACTTTTACAAAATCGTGGTTAGGCTTTGATTCTTCGTACTTAAACCCTGAATAAATGGCTGCTCCGCCAGCTGCTGCCGCCGCGCCAACCAACCCAATGTTTTTAAAAAAGGTTCTCCGTGAATTTTTGTGATCCCCGGTTCTATCCGAACGATCCTGATCGGTATTTGGAATGTTATCACTCATAAAAAATTGATTTACAGCTTTGTTCGAAGACTGTCGAGCGGAATTGATTTGATTTGGGCAACAACATATCCCGAAGCTGTGATCTTTTCTTTCATCTGAATGGTATCCGCAACTCCAGGTATGAATTCAACAAAAGCCTTCCCATTCCTGAAATTAGCTTTAACCTGTTTCACCCCATTCAGGCTGGCTATTCCCGTTTGAATGGTCTTTTCACAGCCCAGGCAAGTCATTCCCTGAATAGATATTTCAACGGCAACTGTTTTTACGTTTTCCCGAACAGCTGATTTTGATTCTGTGGCGGTTTTTTTGGTTCCACCATTGTTACACCCGAAAACTAAAAGTAAGCAGATAATAATTAGATTTCTCATCGATTCTGTTGTTTATTAGTTAATTATATATCAAACATGTATTCGAGCTGTTCCATGATTTCTCTGATTGAGGTCAAATAAAAATGGAAAAAGCGTAAAAACAGATTGCCCTTGCATAACAATTGCCCGGCTAAATTGATTCATCTAAATCTACAAATATTTTCCAATCACATTACACTCTTTTGTTTATATAAAACTTCAATGCAAAATTTGGTTTCGTCAGTATTTCCGTTTCGATCTTTCACCCTCTTTTTCTTTTTGCTGTTCACCCGTTAATGTGTATGTTTGCATACCAGAACAGACCACTTTAACGAACACTATATGGAGAGCAAATTCCACTTTACGGTTGACTCGCAATCTAACTTATTGAAATTCCAACAGTTGATTGCTTCGATCAATGAAGCGATCAGTAAAAATTTATTGAAGGTTGGTGATATGTTACCTTCGGTGAACCAGTTGTGTAAGGAAAGTTCACTGTCGCGCGATACGGTTTTTAAAGCCTACGCCGAACTGAAAAACCGGGGAGTGATTGAATCGGTACCAAACCGGGGCTATTTTGTGGCCAAGGCAATTACCAAAGTATTCCTGTTCCTTGACACCATTAAAGCCTATAAAGAAGTTTTGTACGGTTCCTTTCTCGAAAGCCTTTCAGATAACATTGCCGTTGACCTGCATTTTCACCACTACAACATCGACGATTTTGAAAAAATAATCAAGGAAAGCCTGGGGAAATACACCAAATACATTATCATGAATTTCGACCATAAACGGGTGCCTGAGATTATCCGGCAGATCCCGGCCAGCAAATTGCTGGTGATCGATTGGAATATTCATGAACAGGAAGGTTCGTCATCCATTTACCAGGATTTTGGTCAGGGCCTTTACGATTCTTTGGTCAGTGGACTTGATCTTATCCGAAAATACAAACAGTTTATTTACCTGTATCCTACATTTACTTATCATCCAAAGGTTTCAGTACCCTATTTCGAAAAATTCTGTACCGATTATCAAATCAATTTCAAAACGCTATACGATTTTAAAAAATTTGACCTTCAAAAGGGCGAATTATATTTACTGGTGAGCGACAGGACATTAGCAAAATTTTTGGACCAGTGTGCCCAAAAAAATCTTGTTCCCGGTCGGGATGTAGGAGTAATCTCGTACAACGAAACGCCTATGAAAAAGTATGTAAAAGATGGAATTACAGTTATTTCAACTGATTTTGAACTGATGGGTAAAAAGATTGCCGAGTTCGCGAATACCGGCGAAAAAACCAATCTGGTCATCCCCACCAAACTGTCGATCCGAAGTTCTATCTAATAGATGTTTTAAAACAGCAGCACTAATTTTGAGATTGAATTTGGATATCCTAGTTTTGTTGACCATACCAGAACAGAACGGTTTGCTGAAAAATAGAAAAAATCATCAGTCATTTGAAAAGAGTTCTTCCTCTTTTCTCTATCCTTTTTCCGAATGACTTTTGACTTTTAACTTTTGACTTTTAACTTATAACTTATAACTTGGAAATATGTATCTATTAGGATTCGACATTGGTAGTTCATCGGTAAAAGCTTCTTTAATCGACGGACAAACAGGCGATTGCCTGTCATCAGCATTTTACCCAAAACAAGAAATGAAAATAACGGCTTTGCAGGCCGGATGGGCCGAACAAGAACCCGAACAATGGTGGGGAAACCTGAAATTGGCGCTTCGCGATGTTCTTGCAGAATCTCACGCTGAACCCAAATCAATTGATTCAATCGGTATTTCGTACCAAATGCATGGGTTGGTTTGCGTTGACAAAAACCAGCAGGTTTTGCGCCCTTCCATTATCTGGTGCGACAGTCGCGCTGCTGAATTCGGAAACAAAGCTTTTGCCGAAATGGGCGAAGAAAAATGTCTTTCCAATCTTTTGAACTCACCAGGTAATTTCACCGCTTCGAAGTTGAAATGGGTAAAAGAAAATGAACCAGCTTTATATGCCCGAATCGATAAAATAATGCTTCCGGGCGATTACATTGCCATGAAGCTTTCAGGAGAAATTAAAACCACCGCCAGCGGCTTGTCTGAAGGAATTCTCTGGAATTTCAAGGAAAATGCCGTAGCCGATATGCTGCTCGATTATTATGGTTTCGAAAAATCGTTTATTCCTGAAATCGTTCCAACGTTTTCGGTTCAGGGCGTGGTGAATGCCAAAGCTTCTGCCGAACTGGGATTGGCCGAAGGAACCAAAATCAGCTACCGCGCTGGCGATCAACCAAATAATGCACTTTCGCTGAACGTTTTAAATCCTGGCGAAATTGCCACAACTGCCGGAACTTCAGGAGTTGTTTACGGAGTTAGCGGCGAAGTAAAATATGATCCGTATTCTCGCGTTAATACTTTTGCACACGTGAACCACACTTCCGAGGCAAATCGTTTGGGAGTTTTATTGTGCATCAATGGCACCGGGATTCTGAATTCATGGTTGAATAAGAATGTCGGGAACAAAGCCTTTTCGTACGAAGAAATGAACCTCAAAGCAGCAAATGTGGCAATTGGTTCAGACGGTTTGAGTATTCTGCCCTTCGGAAATGGCGCCGAACGCGTTCTTCGAAATAAAAATATTGGCGCTCAGATTTCGGGATTGGGATTCAACACTCACACCAACGCCCATTTGTTCCGTGCGGCTCAGGAAGGAATTGTTTTCTCGTTCAAATACGGAATGGAAATCATGGAAGAAATAGGCATCAAGGCGAAGGTAATCCGTGCTGGAAAAGCCAACATGTTCCTCAGCCCGATTTTCCGAGAAACACTGGCCGGAATTTCAGGAGCCACCATCGAATTGTACAACACCGATGGTTCGGTGGGTGCAGCACGTGGCGCCGGGATCGGATCGGGTTATTATGCATCGGCTAAAGAAGCTTTTGCCAACCTGAAAAAACTTGAAACAATAGAGCCAAATCTGACTAAAAAGGCTGAGTATGAAGCTGCTTACGGCAACTGGAAAACGTTATTAGAAAAATTCATTTAAATAAAAAATGTTTAGTTATCATCCCAACGTCAGGAGGTTAACTCATTTCTTAGGATGACAATCGAAACAGTAAATTATTAACCATAAATATTAAAAATCATGAGCACAAAAGCTTATTTCCCATCCGTGGAAAAAATCAAATTCGAAGGTAAAGAAAGTAAAAACCCAATGGCATTCCGTTATTACGATGCTAAAAAGGTAGTGTATGGCAAAACCATGGAAGAATGGTTCAAATTCTGCATGGCTTGGTGGCACTCAATGTGTGCAGAAGGTGGCGACCAATTTGGTGGCGGCACACAGAAGCACCCATGGGTTGGCGCAACTGACGCTCTGCAGGCAGCTAAAGACAAAATGGATGCAGGTTTCGAATTTATGCAGAAAATTGGCATTAAATACTATTGCTTCCATGATATCGATTTAATCAGTGAAGGTGGCAGTATCGAAGAATACGAAGCTAACCTGAAAGCAATTGTTGCTTATGCAAAACAAAAACAAGCAGAAACCGGCATCAGCCTGATGTGGGGTACCGCAAACGTATTCAGCCATGCACGTTATATGAACGGTGCAAGCACAAATCCTGATTTTGATGCTGCTGCTTATGCAATGGTTCAAATCAAAAATGCATTGGATTCAACCATCGAATTGGGTGGTAAAGCTTATGTTTTCTGGGGTGGACGTGAAGGTTACATGAGCTTGCTCAATACCAACATGAAACGTGAGAAAAAACATCTTGGAATGTTGTTGACCCTGGCTCGTGACTATGCACGTTCAAAAGGATTCAAAGGTGTATTCCTGATCGAACCAAAACCAATGGAACCAATGAAACATCAATACGATGTGGATACCGAAACGGTTATTGGCTTCCTGAAAGAATACGGTTTGGAAAAAGATTTCAAAATCAATATCGAAGTAAACCACGCTACATTGGCAGGTCATACATTCGAACACGAACTTCAATGTGCTGTTGACGCAGGTATGCTCGGAGCTATCGACGCAAACCGCGGTGATGCTCAGAATGGTTGGGATACCGACCAATTCCCAATTGACCTTTACGAATTAACTCAGGCTATGCTGGTTATCCTGCAAGGTGGTGGTATGCAAGGTGGTGGTACAAACTTCGACGCTAAGATCCGCCGTAATTCTACCGACTTAGATGATTTATTCATCGCTCATATTGCCGGAATGGATGCAATGGCACGCGCTTTAGAAGCTGCAGCTGCAATCCTCGAAGAATCACCATATAAGAAAATGGTTGCTGAACGTTACGCTTCTTATGATGCAGGAAAAGGCAAAGAATTCGAAGAAGGAAAACTTTCGTTGGAAGATGTTGTTGCTTATG